>ERZ869936.674-NODE-674-length-29708-cov-33.786733_pt1 | contig 29708 bp, 23 predicted proteins | sample MGYA00520876_ERZ869936 | MGnify/ENA primary metagenome ERZ869936 (study PRJEB32218, sample SAMN09650985) | biofilter metagenome | isolation source: enrty point of leading RO module | place: Saudi Arabia: Thuwal, RO plant located on Red Sea | collected 2016-02-17 ... | reverse complement strand
GCCTCGCCGGCGCCAATGACGCGACACCTAACCTAGACACGCTCTAGCCGCCGAGTAGCCAAAGAAGCAACATGATCGCGGCGATGAAGCCGGTCATCCAGACGGCACAGCTAACGGCGTGGCGCAAGATCGGCCTCATCGCTTCGTGGCGCGTGCCGGCGTAAACGAGTGACACCGAAATGATCAGCGGGACGGCAAACCACATACGGTTCATGGGGAACTGGGCCAGTAGCAGCAAGGCAGCGATCATGCTCGGCTCGCTCCTTTCGCCGTCGTCGTGGCGCCCCCGACGCGCGCCTCGCCGGGCGACTTCCCTTTGCCGCCGCCAGCGGCACCCGATTCACCCTGTTTGGCGACCTCGTCGTCTTCCTCTTCCTTGCGGAGAGGCAGGATCGGCCCACCCGCGGCATCGAAGATGACGAGCAAGTTCAAGATCCCGGCGATCAAGGTGTAGACCGTCCCGAGTTCGTAATATTCCGGCGCCCTCTCGATCCAGTCGGCCTCTTCGCCCCCTTCGTTGGCTTGGAACGGTGGCTCGGGCGCGGTCATGAAATCTTCGCCCAGCGGCTCATTGAACACCGTTTGCACCAGGGCTGGCCAGGCCGGCAGGCCGACCCAAAACTGGCCGACATAGTGCCAGCGCTGCTCGAACAGATCGGAAAAGCCCCGCACCGGGCGGAACTCGGCGTAGACGACCTTGCCGCCGCCCAAGCTCCAGCCGAGAAAAAACGTCGGCAGGATGCAGAACATGAACAGCAGGCCCTTGGCGTAGCGACCCTGGTAGAGGTGGCCCAGACCGGGAATCAACAGGGCCAGCCCCGCCGCCCAAAGGGGGTTCTTCAATTCAACCGCGTTCCGTTCCGAGTCTTCTGACATATCCGAGCTGCCAAACGCCAAAGGGGACAGATGCCGCACGATGGCGACAGGCGGAACCGCGGCCGGGCTCAATCAGAACAGCGACCGAAGCCCCACGCCGGCCTCGTCCCGGCCAACCTGAGAGGGTGCAAGCGACTCATTCTAGGCGCTCGCGGCGGGAAGTCGAAGGTGGAAACCCCGCCCGGTGCGCAGTGGGCCGCCGCCAGGTCGCGGACGGTGAACCCGCATGCCGTGAAGAGCCGGCATGCGACAAGAACTACCGAACTCACCGCCACACAAAGGGTTATGCACCTGGAACCTACGCCGACAGATCGTCCCAGGCAGGTCGCCAGAGGGAGAGGTCGGGCCACAACGCGATGGCCGTCCGCTCAGCCGCGGCGGTCGAAGCGGTGAGTCGGCCGGCCGCCAGCGCCGCCGCCGCACTCTCGTAGCCGGACAGCAGCCGGGTCCAGGTCTGCTCGTCGCAGGCGATATAACTGCGGCCAGGCTGGCCGGAGTCGAGGTAGGCCTTGCGACCACGGAGCGCGAACGTCTGACATTGCGAGCCAATCTTCAGTCCCAACTCGACCGGCAGTTCCAGACCGGCCCCGCGAGCCCGGGCAATCAACTCGGGAGCGATCCGCGCCAGGTGACGCGGCACGTCGGGCAACCAAACAAACATGGTCGCCCCGCGCATCGCCTCGCGCGGATGAAACGTGCCTCCCGCCTCGACCAGCAACGGGTGCAGCGGCGAGTTTTCGGGACCGTGCACGCGCAGCACGTGATGGTCCCGCTCGATCGCGTCGCGGCAGGCCCGCTCGACGAGCTTTTGTGCCGCTTTCTCGTAGCCGGGGTCGAACATCAACTCGACGAGGTTCGAATTGCGCACCACGGCATAGGCCACGATGCGCTCTTCGGCCGGTCCTTCGAATTCGTCGCGATTTGCGAACTCACCCGCGATTCGATTCGCGTGGCCGTTGGCGTTCGCCTTGCCACGCCCGTTGGTCGTGCGCTTGCGGGCCGAACTCGGCCGCGAACCGTCGCCCGCGGCGCCGAAGCGTCCGCCGGCGAGCAGCTCGTCGCAGACGCCGCCTGCGGCCGCACCACGCGGTCGCTCGACGGCCACGTAGATCTGGTCGTAGGCCTGGCGGGCCAACAGCCATTGCCAATAGGTCTCCGTCCTTTGCAGTCGACCGTAGGTCCCTTCGGCGTTTTCGCGATAAATGCGCATCAGCTCGGGCAACTCGTACCGTCGCCAAATGCGGGTGTCGATCTGCGTCTTCGATCTTCCGAAGGGGGTGGCCGCCAGCCGCTCCTCCTGGCACTGTTGCTCGACCAGGTGGGCCAGCACGTCGCGGGGACTGGCCTGTGAAAACGTGTAGCGTCCGACCGCGGCCCAGCCGGGTCGTCGACTCAGCGGCGAATGTTTACAGCCGAGTTCGACGATGGCGGGACGAAGCTGGCGAAGTTGCGTTTCCACTTCGTCCAACACCGCGTTGGCCAGTCCGCGATCGTCGTACTCGGGCAACACGCCGAGCCAGTTGACGCGACAGAGTGGCCACTTTGCGGCGCCGTAGTGCAACGTCCGCCAGGTGAGTTGGGCATGGGCCAGAATGTGCGACCCATGCTTGAGCAGAATGCGATCGGCCGGATCGTAGAACGGATCGTCGACCGAAGAAGCGAACTCCTCGGCCGAGGGTTGCTGGAAGACGGCCGTGAGGAACCTGGCCACGGCACCATGGTCTGCTGCGGTCCCGGAAACCGGGGCCCCGATAGATGGGAGCGCATGCGCACAGAACGTGCGCGCGCCGGGGGTCTCGACGTGCATCTCCTCGATTCCCTTACTACCGAAGAGCGGTCGGTGCCGCTTGCCCTTTCTCTGTTCCTACGCGTTTCCAGACGGTGCGGCGATTTGGGACCGGGGGCCTCTCGAATGAACCCGATTCCCAAAGCAAGATGTGAAGTGCCGCCGCCTTGGGGACTGGCCACCCGCAATTATACGTGTGCTGGCAGATAGTCAAGCAGAAAATCCTGCAATTGACGGCCGGAGTAAAGGCAGAAGGCATACTCCCGCGAACCGAGAATCCGCTCGTTCCGCAGGGCCGAGAGCAAGAAATCGCGGCGGGCCAACAAGCGGGCCCGGCGGTCCGCCAGGTGCGGCTGCATCGTTTCGTTCGCCTGGCGAATGGCCTGACAACGGCGGCGGGCGTTCTCCAGCGTCTGTTCGGTGTGGATCCAGTGCCGCTTTTCCGCCACCTGGCGACGCAGCTCCGCATCGGCCGAGAGCTGGTCGGCATCGAGTGCAGTTTCGGGATGATAGACCAGGTCTCGCAACGCCTGCTCGACTTCTCGCACGTCGTCGCGGGTGGCCGCCGGGCGTTCGATCGGCAGGTGCAGCGTTGCCGACAGCGTGACGAACTCCGGCGGCACGAGTCCGCAGAAACGCCGCAACAGCACGTCGGTCAGGGCGTCGTACTTCGCCCCGCCGATGCCGTGCACGAACAGATCGCCCAGCAGCAGACGGGCGAACAAGGTCGTCAACAATGCGCGGGTGCGAATCTTGATGCCGCGAGCCGACAGGGCGGCCAGCTGCTCGCAGGCCAGGTCGAGATCGCCCTCGCAACTGGCCGAAAGTCGAAGGTCGAGCTTCCCCCGATCGGTCAGTCTTAGCTCGCCGTCCTCTTGAGCCACGAACAGCGGCCGGCGACGGCGATCCTCGGCATCCCAGATCCAAAACGGCGCTTCGAGATAGCGACCGTCGGCGGCCAGGTCGGGCACCGGATGGGCCATGCTCCGTACGCGATGCCGACGTCGATAGGCGCGGACCGCCGCGTTGTGCAGATCCCAGAACCGCGGCAGGTGCGCGAGCACGTGGGCCGCGAAGTGGCGAAACGCGTCGAACTCGCAGACTTTGCTTTGTGGGAGTTCCAACGTGGCGCAGCCCCAATACGATTCGAGCTGGTGGCGCGACTGGGCCAGACTCAATCCCAACCGTCCCGTCTCTTCGGCCCGTTGTTGGGCCAGCGACCAGTAATCGTGGATCAACGGATCGCCGACCAACTCGCAAATCTGTTCGGTGGCCCGCTGCCCGAAGGCGCGAAACGCCTGCAAATCAGCCAGGCGATACTCTTCGAAGGGCATGCCGTCGACGCGACCGACGTCGAGCGGCAGCGAGGTGAGCGTCGGTCGCTGAGGCGTTCCGCCTGGGACGGCGACTTCCAACGATTTCACGGCGTCGCCGTCGATCAGCAGATTGACCGCCGTGGCGTCGTTCCGCGCGGCCAACTCGGCCAGGGCGAAGTTCTTGGACCACACACCGGGATGAAACAGCGTCGGCTGGTGACCGGCCAACAGCACGGGTCGCTCGGGTTGACAGGTCGTAACACAGATGTCGCGATACGTGCGGGTATAGGCGACGGCCGCATCGCAGAGCTGCCGGCGTGCGCTGGCGGTGAGCTCACCGAGCGTGCGTCCCTGCAGGTCGACTTCGGCGTAAACCTCACGACGCAGGGCCAGATTGCGGTCGATCCGCGCGGGGATGTCACGCGCCGGAGGGTCGACCAACAGTCCGCGGTCTTCGCGCGGCGCGACGAGCTTTCGCTGGCGAGGAGGTCGCTCCGCCACACTCATTCCGCACATTCCCCGCATAGCGTGCCCGTGTCGGACGGTGTCTGATCGGAGCTGGAGCCAAACGCCGCCTGTGCCGCCGCGATGTTGCGGTCGAGCACCATGTGATAGTACTCCATGCGAGTCTGGCCGTCGTCGAGCGCGCCGCCGAAGCTGCGCTTCTCCTCGAGATAGATGAGCGGCACCGGCAACTCGATGACCTTCAACCCTGAGCGGGCCGCCTCGACCCAGACCTGCAGCGGCATGGCATAGCCTGGCTCGTCGATGTGCAGTTTTGCCAACGCCTCGACGCGATAGGCCTTAAACCCGCAGAAGGCGTCGGTCAATTCGAGGCAGAGCCGGCGATTCAACTCGGCGGTGACCTGCATGTTGATGCGGCGACGTTCCTCGGGCGGGGCCGAGTCGCCGGCAAACTGCTGCAGATAGCGACTGCCCGAGACGATGTCGGCGTCGCGACAAGCGGCGACGAAGTCGGGAATCCTCTGGGGCTCGTGCTGGCCGTCGCAGTCAATGGTGACCAGGACGTCGTAGCCCATTCGCACGGCGGCCTCGAAGGCGGTGACCAGGGCCGCGCCGTAACCGCGATTCTCGGGATGGCGAATGATCAGAATGTCACGGCGGGCCGACAGGACTTCGGCGGTGCCGTCGTCCGAGCCGTCGTCGACGACCAACACGTCCTTGCTGTACTTGAAGACTTCATTGAGCACGTCGTCGACGTGCCTGCGCTCGTTGTAAACGGGCAAGGCAACGAGAAACCGGGGCCCCGTTGCTTCTTGTTGCGTGGCTTCGTGCGGCATGCGGAGTCAACCAGAATTCGTCAGGGGAGTTTGTCGCGGGCGATCGAGGCAAGACTCTCCATTCTAGACGAGGCAGGGGGCGAGAAAAGTACCTCGCGCCGATCGCGATCGCTTTTGCCGTGGGGAAGACAGCGATGGCGCAAGATTTGCGGCAGCAATTTGAGTAAGCGTCCCCGTGCAGAAGGTGCAATTTGCCCCCGGTTGCCGCCGCGGCGCGCTAGTCGGACCAGCGAATTGGATCGCGTTCCTGGCGGCTCGCCCAGACGTCGAGGTCCGAAAACTCCTTCGCTAGCATCGCCGCCAGAGCGTCCAAAGCGAACCGCTCGCTGGCGAAGTGACCCAGCAGCACCAGGAACACGCCTGTGGCCTCCGCCTCCAGACAGGTGTGAAAACTCGCCTCGCCCGTAACGAGTATCTCGCACCCCGCCTGTCGGGCCGGTTCGAGAAACTCGCCCGCACTGCCGCAGGCCACGGCGACGCGCTCGATTCGCTCGTCGACATTGCCGACGTAGCGAACCGCCGAAATGTCGAGAAACTTCTTGGCCTGTTCCAACAAGGCGCCGAGCGTGGTAGCCGCCGGCAGGCGACCGTGGCGACCGGCGCCGAGCGAATCCAATCCGTCGCCGGCACTGGCTCGCGCTTTGTCGAGCGGCACCAGCGGCGCGACCTCGATCAATCCCAAACCGGTTGCCAGTTGCTGATTGATGCCCGCGGCCGCCGAGTCGAAGGCCGTATGCGCGCTGTAAACGGCCACGCCTGTGGAAATCAAATCGAGCAGGTAGCGACCCTCGGGGCGATCGGCGGTAATTCGCTGCAGCGGTCGAAACGGCAAAGGATGGTGCGTGACGACGAGCTCCGCGCCGGCCTCGACCACCTCGGCCACGGTCTCTGCGGTGATCGTCAGGCAGGTCATGACGCGGGCTACTTCCGCCGCGCCATCGCCGACCAGCAAGCCGACATTGTCCCACGACTCGGCCAGCGGCGGCGGTGCGAGGGTGTCCAAGAACTGCGCGATGGATGCGACGCTGGCCATAAGCGGGGCGGTCCGCCGGCGGGCGATGCCGACGCATAAGGGGAAGGTCCGAAAACCCGACGTCGTCGAGCACTCGTGACGACAAGTTACCGGACGGAAACGTCAAGTTACTGGACGGGGGGGCCCTTGCCCAGCCGGACCTGCTGCCAGGCCGATCTGCGGCAGCGGGCGACATGGTGACCGGGTCGGTCCGGCTCGCCGCCGCGGCGGCACTACGGTTTGACCTGGATGCGGTAGTTCAGCACGCGCTGTCCACCAATTTCTTCGAGGCTCAACCGCAGCGTCTGACCGATCAACTCGTTCCCGTTGCTGAGGCGGTAGGTTCGCGTATCGGTGTCGCGGCCCAGCTGCAAGATCTGTGTCCGCATACGACGGCGTTTCGGCGGCAGCAGCGTACACGTGAAGCTGATCGGCTCGTCGCGTCGGTTCGTCACTTGTTGGCGAACTTCCAGGTCGCCCTCCTCACTTAGATGCGTGACTACGTCGACGCTGATTCCGTCGAGTCCGACGTCGATGTGCCGGTAAACGCTGAAGCGCTCCTGTCCCCGCAGCTCGAAGTCGACGACAATCTCTTGGCGACCGCTGGTGGCACCGTAGGGCAACTTGATCTCGAACAGGGTCGCCGCGGCCTCGCCGCTGGCCAGGTTCACGCGAATCCACTCAGGCGAGATGTCCCACTCCTTGGGTCCGTACACGCGGAGCCGACCGTCGATGCCGGTTGGGAAGAAATTTCGTAAGCGAATCTGCTGTTCGTGACTGCGTCCAAAGATGCTGGGCAGACGCTCTTCTTCGAATTGCGTCGACATCCGCATGCGCATGATCGGTTCGCTCACCCCGGTGACGAACACGGGCAAGGGCCCCACCGAGATGACCGGCCGACCCTCTTGATTCGACTCGGCCTCGGTCAGGTCCGCCACGCGTCCCCAGATGTCGGTGATCGTGATCTTCTCGCCGAGGAAGATCGCTTCTTCGGTCGGCTTCTCGTTCCAGATCACCATGGTCGCCTTGCCTTCGCGGCTGAAGACGTGATTCTGGCTTCCCCCCGGCATGCGGATACTGCCCAGGTATTCGGCTCCGGCCAGCTGCAGGGCCGTGGTTCGCCAGGGCAGCAGCAATTCGCCGGGCGTGCCGTCGGCGTGCATCAGGCCTCGCTCGTCGTCGAAGGGGTTGGGGATGAACACTCCCTCGGCGCCGCCGATCTTGGCCGCCAGCATGCGATGAATCAAGTCGGTGGCCCGGGTTTCGCGATCGTAGCTGTCGCGGGGCAGGGGCTCGACAACCACCCAACGCAGCGCCTGTTTGTTGGGCGGCGGCGGTGCCTCGCCTTCTTCCAGCTCCGGCTGTTCGACCCGCCGCGGGGCCAGGTAGTTCTTCAGGTCGCCGGCCGTCAACGGCGGTTCGGACGAAAGCGAAAGGAATCGCCAGGGAATGCTCGGGGCCTCGACCGGCTCGTTGATCCACCGCCAACCGATGCCGACGAAGGCTTCCTGGCCGAACTGGTACAGGTTGCGCTTGATCTGCTCGATCTTGCCGATCAGATCGGGGTCGTTCGCAAAGCTGTCGTCCTGATCGAGGCCCAACTGCCACCAACGAATTTTGAGCGACAAGCGTGTCATCACCGCGTCGAGGGTCGGCTTCCAGATCTGCGGATCGGAGGTGAAGATCGCCGCCGCGTTCGGGTTGTCGCCGTAGTGCTGGTGCAGTTCCTCGGGCGGCTGATGCAATAGACCGACCGTCTCGACCTTGGCAAGGCTCAAACGTTCGGCGAAACGGACAAGCTGATCGGCCCGGCCGTCGTCGCTCGCCCCGTACCACACCGGGAACTTGATCCAGTTGATGCCGACGTGACTGACCAACTGTTCGAGGTCGGCCAGCGGCAGCGGATCGTCGCCCCGGGGCAGCGTCCAGCCGAACTCACCGCGACTCGGCAGGTCGTAGGCCCCGCTTGCCTTGACGATGGCGAAGGTGATTCGTTCTTCGTCGATCAGCGTCTCGGCGTTCGCCTTCCCGTCGCGTCGCGCATACATCGAGACCCGCGCCTCGTAAAAGCCCTCTTCCGTGATGCCGGGCTTCCAGCTGGTGGTGCCGGCGTAGCCCGCCTGGCTCTGTGTCTTCGTGGCAAACACCTCCGACGCGCGGGACGACTTCTCGGCGACGACCTGACCTTCCAGGCGGTGTTGCGTGCGGGCGATCGACTTGGAAAAGACGTCGACCACCTCGAACTTGAGCATCGGGTCGCGCTCCAACAGCCCCGAAACCTCGCAACGAATTTCGGGCTCGATGTACTCGGTTTCATTCTGATCCTGGCCGCCGCGACGATTCCGATGCTCTTCCGGCAGCACGTAGACGTTGTGCGAGCGGTTCGTCGAGACGACCAGGCGCGGCAAACGCGCGAACCAGACGTTGTCCATGTAGACCGAGCCACGCAGGTCGGGGCGCGTCGTGGGGGACAGATGCAGCCCGATGATCGCGTAGCTGGTCGAAGTATGCGCCGACGACATCGGGCCGACGCGAACCGTCTTCCAGTTGCGGGCGACGCCATAGCGGTCGCTCGTCTCCACGCCCAAGAGCTCGTTGCGGTCGTTGTAGAACGAGACGGTGAGATGCACCTCGTCGTTCTCCAGGCCATCGATCAGAATGTCCGCCTCGAGCACGTAGCTGAACAGCGAGCGAACCGGAATCGGCGGGCTCTCGGCGACCGCCGCGCCCCAGTTGGCGCGAATTCGCAGTCCGCGATTCTTGCCGCGCTTAGCATCCGACGCGGAATCGCGGGGTGCTTCGTGCTCGGGCGCATCGGCCAGGCCAATCTCGATATAGTGCGGATACTCCGCCCCTTCACGTCGCTTCCAGAGGTCGGGCCAATCGTCGAAGTTGCGATCCCACTCCTCCGCTTCGAAGTCGCAGGTAAACACCTCGACCGCGTCGGGCAGGCGACTGACGGCGGCCGTCGCCACGCCGCTAGGCAGGCAAAGAGCAGCCGTTAAAATCAGAAGAACTCGCAGCTTTTCCATCATCGACACAGGTTCGGTAGGGCGCGCGGTATTCCACGGTTGCTATCGGCAAGCCCCACGAACCGGCTCAAGTTGCCTTCCGCGACGCGATACAACCGGCGAGCAACCGGCGTGATCCAACTCCGCATCGGCATTCAAACCGCGAGTTTGCAGCTTCCGCTCAAGCGGGCGTTGCACGTGGCCGCCCAACTGGGAGCCGAGGCGGTCGAAATCGACGCCCGTCACGAGCTACCCGCGGCGGAATTCGGCGACACGGCCCTCCGGCAGGTTCGCAAACTGCTGACCGATCTCGAACTGCGGGTCGCGGCCCTGGGCTTTCCCACCCGTCGTGGGTTCGACGTGGCCGACGATCTCGAGCGACGTGTCGCCGCCACCAAGCAGGCCATGACGATGGCCTACAAGCTGGGAGCCGCGGTCGTCGTCAATCAGGTGGGGCCGGTGCCGTCGGCCGACGCTGAACTACGCTCGCCAACGGACGAGCGACGATTTCGTCAGTTGGTCGAGGTGCTCACCGATCTCGGAATCTACGGCCAGCGACATGGGGCCCTGCTGGCCGCCGAGACGGGCACCGAGAGTGGAGCCGATCTGGCCGCGCTCCTGGCCGAAGTGCCCGCCGGCTCCGTCGGCGCGACGCTCGATCCGGGAAACCTGATCGTGGGCCGGTTCTCGCCCCTCGAGGCGATCGAGGCGCTCGGCACCTCGATTCTGCACGTTCACGCCAAGGACGCGGCCCTCGATCTGGCTCAGCACCGGGGGGTCGAAGTGCCGTTGGGGCGGGGCAGTGCCGACTTTCCGGCCATCCTCGCCGCGCTGGAGGAGCGCGACTATCGCGGCTATCTCGTCATCGAACGCCAGGGCGGAGACAATCCTCGGTTCGAGATCGCGCAGGCGGTAAAATACTTGCGTAGTCTGTAGGTCGTGCTGGGACGGTGCCTCGCAAAGAGCGCGACCACGGTGGGCTCGCCCCTTTCCTGCCACAACGTCTTCCAGGAGTATGCTGCTATGGTTCGCCGCCCGTTCGTTCGCCACCTGCTGATCGTCTTGGTTATCGTCTTGCTGTTTGGCAGCAGCCCCGCGACGCTCCGCGCGGACGAACACGAGCCGCCGGCCGCCACCCGACAAGAGCGGCTCGAGGCGGTGTTCGCCGAAATGCTCAGTGGCGCGGAGCTGGTTGGAAGCTACACGACCGACGGCCAGGAAGGCGAACCGCCGGCCGAGGAACGTTACGAGATCTCGCGGGTGCAAAAGGCTCCCAGCGGCAAGTGGCTGTTCCTGGTCCGCGTCCAGTTTGGCGAAGTCGACGTGAATCTGCCGATGAGTCTCGACGTGGAGTGGGCCGACGACACGCCGGTCATCTCGCTCACCAATCTCACCCTGCCGGGGTTGGGCACCTTCTCCTCCCGCGTGCTGTTCTACGGAGATCGTTACGCGGGCACCTGGCAGCACGGCGAAGTGGGCGGCCACCTGTTCGGCCGCGTCCTTGCCAAAGAGACGGTCGTCAAAGAGAGCGACACCGAAGAAAACGACGAAGCAGAGTCGCCGGACGACAGCGACGAAGAATAGCGCTCCGTCAACTTGCCGCAGCCGAAAGCTGGTCTGCCAGCTCTCGTCAGTGCGCGGAGTGCGACACGCTGGCCAGGGCCGCCGCCACGGTGAGGGCCGCCGTCTCCACGCGCAAGATTCGTGGTCCCAGGTCGAGCCGTCGCCAGGCCGCCTCGGCAGCGGCTGCCAGTTCTTCGTCCGCGAATCCTCCTTCGGGACCGATGGCGACGACGACGTGCCCGTCAGATCCTCGCTGGGAACTAACCTCGCCCAGCGTGACCGCCGGCCCGGTCCAGGGGGCCGTCGCCGCCGCGCCGTCCGACTCAGGATGTGCCACTAGGGCAAGATCCTCCGCGGCCCATTCGCTAAACAGGTCGACGACCTCGACCGGTTCGCCAATCTCCATCAGCCGGTTTCGCCCACATTGCTTGGCGGCTTCAATCACGCTGCGTCGCAACCGCTCGATCGCAGACGTCACCGGCTGAGCCACACCGCGCTTCGTCTTTAGCGGCAAGAGCCGCGCGACGCCTAGCTCGACCGCCTTCTCGACGAGCCACTTCTGGCGATCGCCCTTGGGAAGCGCCACCGCCAACGTCAGCCGAAACGGCAACTCGCGATCGACCTGGTCGCGCGAGAGCACCGCTAGCACCGCATCGGTGCGACCCAGCTCTGCGACGCGGGCGGCGGCTTCGGTGCCCGAGCCGTCAAACAGCACGACCTCGTCGCCCACCTGGGCACGCATCACGTGAATTAAGTGATGGGCCTCGCTGTCGGTAAGTCGCACCTGAGACTGTGACAGCGGCTCGGTGCAGAAGAATCGACGCGACATGATACGGCTCGCCCGCGCGGCGCCCGAGGGAGAAGCATCTGGTAGCAGTGGCGGCACCGAAGACGCAGGTTCAAGCCTATCGCCGATTCGACCGATGAGCAATGTGACGTGCTGTGACGTCTTGAGAGTGAAATCACGCAGGGACGAGCCAGACCATGTACGAGAGCCACTGGGGACTGAGTCAGACGCCCTTTGCCAGCAATCTCGATCCGGCGGCCTTCTTCGAGAGTCGCGTGCACGAGGAAGCGCTGGCCCGGCTGAATTACCTGGTCGAAGAACGACGCCGACTCGGACTGTTGCTAGGGGCCCACGGCAGCGGCAAGTCGCTGCTGCTGGAGGTGCTCTACGATCAGCTCCGCCAGGCGGCCCGTCCCGTTGCTCGCCTGCGACTGTTGGGCGTTTCGGCCGAAGAGTTTCCCTGGCTGCTGGCTCGGCAATTCGGCATCGACCCCCGCGTCGAGTCGACGCCGACTTCGTTGTGGCGATCGATCGCGGACCGCCTGATCGAAAACCGCCATCAGCAGTGGGGTACCGTCGTGTTGCTCGACGACGTCGACGAGGCCGACGAGACGGTGCGCTCCTCGATCTTGCGAATGTTGCAACTCGACACCAGCCCGCAGGCCCAACTCACGGTTATCCTTACCGCGCAACTCGGCGGCGCACAGCGGATCGGACCGCGACTCTTGGAGGTCGCCGAGCTGCGTATCGAGTTGGCCAACTGGGATCTCGACGACACCCGCGGCTATCTCGATCACGCGCTGCAGCGTGCCGGCCGGGCGCGACAGGCCTTCGACGCCGAGGCCGTCGCGCAGCTTCAGCAGCTCTCCGCCGGGGTGCCCCGCCGCGTCTGCCAGTTGGCCGATCTGGCCCTGATGGCCGGGGCCGGTCAGCGTCAGCAGCAGGTCGACGCCCCCACGGTGCAGGCCGTTTACCAGGAGCTGGGGATCGACTATTCGAGCGTCGCCCAGCTCAGCACCGGCCTGGTCAGCTAGGGCCGCACACCGCTCACCTCTTCGCGCGAAGCCACTCGCGTGCATCGACGTGACGGATGCGCGCCGGGCGTCCCCTGACCGCGCCGATCGCACCCTTCACGGCCGTCTCGGCCACTTTCTCTGCCCCCCTGGCCTGCGTTAAGGTAACGTCCACGTTTGGCCGCGCGTTGCCCACGGTAAGCCTACGGAGAACCGATGAGCGATCCCTACTTTCAGAAACTGTTCGCCGAGCGGATCGGCGGTGCCGCCTACGGCAAAGGCACGGAGATCTACAAGTTCGAGAAGATCAAGCGGGCCAAGCGGCAGGCCCGCAGCGAACATCCCGAACGGACGCTGATCGACTTCGGCATCGGCGAGAACGATTCGATCGCCCCGGCCAGCGTGCGCCAGGCGATGGCCGTCGAGATCGACAAACCGGAGAACCGGGGCTACGCCGACAACGGCATCCTCGAGTTCCAAGAGGCGGCGGCCCGTTTCATGGCCCGCAACTTCGACGTGCAACTCGACCCGGCCACCGAGGTCAATCATTCGATCGGCTCGAAGCCGGCCCTGGCCATGTTGCCCGCCACGCTGATCAACCCGGGCGACGTCACGCTGATGACCGTGCCGGGCTACCCGGTGGCGGGAACGCATACGCGCTATTACGGCGGCAGCGTCTATAGCCTGCCGCTGGTGCCTGAGAACGATTTCTTCCCCGATCTGGACGCGGTGCCCGAGGACATTTGCCGCGCGGCGAAGCTGCTCGTCCTTTGCTATCCGAACAGCCCCACCGGCAAGACGGCCACCACGGAGTTCTACGCGCGGGTTGTCGAGTTTGCCAAGCGTCACGAGCTGGTCGTCGTGCAGGACGCGGCCCACATTATGCTCAGCTTCGACACGGCTCCGCTCAGTTTTCTTTCCGTACCCGGGGCGCGGGATGTGGGGGTCGAGACGCACTCGCTCTCGAAGGGGTTCGACATGATCGGCTGGCGGATCGGCTGGGTCTGTGGTCATCCACGACTCGTGCAGGCGTTCGCCGACGTAAAGGACAACACCGACTCGGGTCAGTTCATTGCAATTCAAAAGGCGGCCGTCGCGGCGCTCGACGACGACACGATTCCCCAGGCGATCGCGGCCAAGTATCGACGCCGGCTGGAAAAGCTCGTGACGATGCTGCAGCGCTGCGGCTTCCAGTGCGAGATGCCGGGCGGCACGTACTTTCTCTACACGCCGAGTCCGCGCGGGGTCGAGGGCGGACCGGAGTTTGCCACGGCCGAAGCGGCCAGTCAGTACCTGATCACCGAGCATTCGATCTGCACGGTACCGTGGGACGACGCCGGGCCGTTTCTGCGCTTCAGCGTCACCTACGAGGCGGCCGACGAAGCCGCCGAAGACGAGTTGATGCGGGAGACGGAAGCCCGCCTCACGCAGATCTCGCTGCAGTTCTGAGGTGAACCGCGCCGCTCGCTCGGCCTTTTGGGTGTTCGCTTGCGATCAAAGTGGCCGAATGTCGGTGAACGTGTCCGCTACTGGAGTCGAGCCGCGCCAGTACGTATAGTTGCCTGTAGGGTCAGACGCGCGGCCCTGGAGCGCGTCGCAGGAGTGGCCCCGTTGTTTGGACGACCCTGTCGTTTGGGCGGCGCTCCTTCTCGCGGAACAGCATTGTCCCAAGGAACATCGAGATGAGAGATCGGCAAGCAATGGCCTGCCAACTGGCAATTCTGACCGCGCTCGCGGCGCTGGCGGCATCGCTGACGGGTTGTAGCGGGGGCGGCAGCGGCGAGTTGACCACGACGCAAAAGTACGAACAGTGCGTGGCGAATACGAACAATCTGCAGAAGGCCGTCTGCCTGATTCGCCTGAGCGACGAGCAGGAGCGGCTCCGCGATCGGGCCGGCGCCCGGCAGAGTCGCGAGACGGCGCTCGAAGCGGCCCAGGGAATCCAACAGGTCGATGAACGGGTCAGTGCCCTGCTCGACCTCGCCGAGGCCCACGTGACGGGCAAGGACAATTCCGGTGCGCGAAAAACCTACGCCGTCGCCGCCGAGGCCATCAAGGACGGCGATCTCTCGGAAGCGGACCGGGCTCGATTTCTGGTTCGCCTGGCCGGAATTCGCATCCGGGCCGATCGCCGCGACGGTCCCGACGAGGCCCTGGACGACCTGGAGGACGCCGAAGCCTTGATCGATTCGATCACGCTGGCCGACGACAAGGCCGAAGTCCTGGCGATGATGATCACCTGTTACCAGTTGCTCGAAGACACCGAGGCCACGAAGCGCATCGGCGGCATGCTCGAAGTCCTGCCCGACTCGATCGAAGACTGGAGCAAGAAGGTGCAGGCCCTGGTGGCGGTGGCGATCGCCCAGCGTACCGCGCTCGACGACGCGGCGGGCGGACTGGAAACGCTCGGCCAGGCCCGGGCCATCGTCGAAGGCATCAACGTCGAAGGGAGCAGCAACCGGCTCAAGAAGGCCGAGCGACTCTACGACGTCGCCGAAGGGTACATCGGGGCCCAGGACCGTGAATCGGCCCGCGCACTCCTCGACGCCTCCGACCAGCTGGCCAAGCAGGACGCCCTGGGCGAGAGCCTGCTCGAACGGATCAATGAGCTACGGGCCAGCGGCGGTTTGTAGTCGGCCGCCTTCAGTCGTTCTCATCTGCCTCGGCCGTCGGGGCGAAGCCGCGTCGCATCGTGTTCTCGGTCACCGTCCGCGGCACGACGAACTGCAACAGATAGTCGCTGCCGCCGGCCTTCGAGCCGATTCCCGACAGACGAAAACCCCCGAACGGCTGTCGGGCGACCAAGGCCCCCGTGATCGGCCGGTTGAGGTACAAATTGCCCACGACCATCTCGGCCCGCACCTTTTTCAGATTTGCCGGGCTTCGCGAGTAGATGCCGCCGGTCAGGGCGTAGTCGGTCCCGTTGGCGATGGCGAGCGCCTCGTCCAGGTCGCCCGCCCGCATCACCGCCAGGACGGGGCCAAAGACCTCTTCCCGCGCGAGCCGCGCCTCGGGCGCGACGTCGGCGAAGATGTGCGGGCCGACGAAGTAACCCTGCTCGGCCAGTTCGCCCACGTCGACGGCCAGCACTTCGCGACCTTCGCGGCGACCCAACTCGATGTACTCTTGGATCTTCGCCCGGGCTTCTTCGTCGATGACCGGTCCAACCCGCGAGCCGGGCTCTTCAGCCGGACCGACGTGCAGACTTCGCGCCGCTTCGACCAGCCGGGCCAGAAACGGCTCGTACACCGCCTCGAGCACGATGCAGCGCGAACAGGCCGAGCACTTCTGACCCTGATAGCCAAAGGCACTCTGCAGGACGCCGAGCACCGCCTCGTCGAGATCGGCGTCGTCGTCGACGATGATCGCGTTTTTGCCGCCCATCTCGGCGATCACGCGCTTCACCATGTTTGTGCCGGCCGTTGAACAGGCCGCGGCCCGTTCGTTAATTGCCAGCCCCACGCCACGCGAGCCGGTAAAGGCAATCAGAGCCACCTGCGGATGCTCGACCAGCGCCGCCCCGACCACCTCGCCCGCACCGGGCAAGTAGTTCAACACGCCCGCCGGCAGGCCGACCTCGCTGAAGATTTGCATCAGCAGCGCGCCGTTGACGCTCGACTGCTCGGCCGGCTTCATCACGACCGTGTTGCCGGTGACCAGGGCGGCGACTGTCATGCCGGTCAGAATCGCCAGCGGAAAATTCCACGGCGCGATCACCGCGGTGACGCCGCGGGCGTGATACTCGAGCGTGTTCTCCTCGCCCGGCACGTCGACTCCGTCGCCGGCCATCAACCGGGCCGAGGTGGCGTAGTACTCGCAAAAGTCGATCGCCTCGCAGACGTCGCCGTCCGCCTCGCGCCAGCCCTTGCCGCACTCGAACACCTGCCAGGCGGCCAGTTCGAAGCGCCGCCGCCGCATGACTGCCGCCGCCTGGCGGAGCGCTCCGGCGCGCCGCTCGACGTCGCTGCCGCTCCACTCGGCCAGGGCCTGCTGGGCGGCCGCCACCGCCATTTCGGCGTGGTCTGTCGTCGCCGAGGCCACACGGCCGACGACCTCTGTCTGCTGCGAAGGATTGACCGACTCAAGCACCTCCGACGTCGCGATCTCTTCACCCCCAATGACCAAGGAATATGTTTGCCCCAGGCGGGTCCGCACTTCGGCCAAGGCGGCGGCCATCGCCTGGCGATTCTCCTCGACCGAGAAGTCGGCGTGTGGTTCGTTGCGAAACTTAGGAGCGGCGGACGCGGTGCCGGACGCATCCTCGGTCGTGGCCGCAACCGCTTCGTTCGCGTCGGAAGCTGCCGCTCCGTCCTGTTGACCAACCTGTTCGGGCGCCATGAGCAAGGTCTCCGTCGCGACGTGCTCGGTAAAGCTCGCGCGTAAGAAGGAATCGTTCGAAGTGTTTTCCAGCAGCCGCCGCACCAGATAGGCCATGCCGGGAATCAACTGTCCGTACGGCATGTAGATCCGCATCCGCATACCCATCTCGGTGAGCACCTTCTTCTCGGCGTCGCCCATGCCGTAGAGCATTTGCAATTCCAAGGTTCCCTCGGGCAACTCGAGCTGTTCGACGGCGGCCATCGCATGGGCGATCGAGCGGAGGTTGTGGCTGCCCAAGGCGGGCCGCAACGTTTCGTGGTTGCCGACCAGGAAACGAGCGAGCCGCTCGAAGCTGGCGTCGGTGCGCCACTTTCGCTCGAACACCGGCACGGGCCAGCCCTCGGCCTGGGCGTGGACCGTCTCGTAATCCCAATAGGCACCTTTGACCAGTCGCACCCAGACCGGCGTGCCGCGGCGAGCGGCCCAATCGCGGAGCGCGACGAGATCCTGCTCGGCGTCCCGCAGGTACGCCTGGACCACGATGCCGACGTCGTCGCGCTGGCGGAATTCGTCGCGAGCGAGCACCTCCTTGAAGATGGCGAAGGTAAGGTCCTTCGTGCGGTACGACTCCATGTCGACGTTGATGAAGGTGCGATGCGCCGCCGCGGCCCGCAGCAACTCCGCCAGGCGCTCGCCCGTGCGGCGAATGGCGCCGGCCGGATCGATCGGATCGGCCTGGCTATCGAGCGCCGAGAGCTTTACCGAGATGTTGGCCCGGGGCAGCTCGCCAAAGGGCGCCCGATCGATCTGCGGCACCTCGGGCCAGCCGTTCACCGTGGGCGCGACCTGTTCGATGAGCTGGAGATATTCGCGAAAGTAGCGGTCGGCCTCGGCGTCGCTGGTGACCGCCTCGCCCAGCACATCGAGCGTGAAGCCGTGATTTCGTTTGCGCTGTTGCCGCGCGGCGGTCAGCACCTCCTGCACATTCGTGCCGGCGATGAACCGCCGGGCGCTGGCCCCGACGTTGCGTCGCGCGGCAATGGCCAGGGCTCGCCCCATGACGCCCCGCGGCGAGGTGACCGCCATGCCAAGGCGGACGGCCGAAGGGAGCCGCTCGCGAACCTCGTTGAAGTACTCGTGGAGGTGGCCGACGAGCTGTTCCGTGGTGGTCAGCATCGGCAGCACGTCGACGAAGCGGAACATCTGCACCTTGACCGATTCGTCCTGCATCGCCCAGGCCAGGATGCGGTCGTCCCACCAGCGCCGCTCGAGCACGCTGGGGCTGTCGACTTGCAGATGATCGAACAGGTAGCGGCCCAACTCTTGGGTTCGCTGTTCGATCGCCGCCCGCTGCTGCGGCGAGAAATCGTCGAACATCCCACGCTCCGTCGTGCCGCCGATGTCACTGCGCCTTGTCGACTTGCCGTGTCGACTTCCGGGAGACGCTCGCAAGTCGCGTCGCCGAAACCCTCTAGCAAATCATAGCAGGTGCCGTGCCTTGATCGTCAGATACTGGTTCACCAGCGGGGCGGTGAGGTTCTCGGGAAAGACGTCCAGGGCCAGGACCCCCCGCGTCTGCAAGTCCTGCAGCACCTGACGTCGCCAGGCGAGAATCTCCGCGGCCGCGCCGGCGCGATACAGATCGCGTCCCCGCGGCTTCGCCATATCGGCGGCCCCGAACAGGGCATGGTCGCGAAGCAACACGCCGACCGGCAAGTGCCGGCCCGTCAGCGAACCCAGATAGCGCTCGACCTGGTGGGCATTCACTTCGTCGATTACGTTGCTGATCAGCACGACCAGGGCCCGCTTGCGGCAGTGAGCCGCCAGATAGAGAAACGCCTGATCGTAACGCGACTCGACCGTCTCGGGAAACCGATCGAACGAGGCATGCAGCAGGTGATTCATCTGGTTCATGCCACCGCCGGGGGGCACGAAGCCATGCACCCGATCGGAAAAGGCGATCATGCCGACCGAATCGCCCTGCCTCAGGGCCACGTAGGAGAGCATCAGCATCGCGTTGAACCCGTGATCCAAGAGGCTGATCCCGCCGGCGTGATTCGTCATCATGCGACCGCAATCCATCAGGAACACGATCCGCTGGCTCTGGCTGGCCTGAAAGTCCTTCACGGTCAGCCGATTCCGGCGGGCGGTGCTGCGCCAGTCGATGTGCTTGTAGTTGTCGTCGATCGTGTAGTCGCGCAGCCGCTCGAAGTCGTGGTCCTGGCCGACGCGACGCGTCTTGCGGACGCCGATCTGCGTGAGCCGATTGGTGCGGGCCAACACCGCGTACTGCGAAAGCTGCTTCATGTCGGGATAGACGTGCAGCTGCGAGGTCTCGGCGTAATCGAGAAAGCGACGCCACAACGTCATCCGGCTGCGCACTTGCAGGTAGATGCGCGCCAGGCGAAAGGCCCCGCGGCGCTGGGGCTTGAGGCGGTACCGCAGCGTCGAGCGACTCTGGCTTCGGAGCCGCACCACGAACTCCTCGGGCTCGGCCACCAGCTCGTCGGCCAGGTCGTCGCGGACCTTCACGTCGTGATCGCGCTCCGAATGATTCGAGACGACCAGCTCCACATCGTGCGACTTACCCAGCGAGGCGATGCGAACCATCGACCGGCTCGCCGAAAAAGCGCCCTGCCGCGGCAGCGTAAACAGATCGGCAAAGGCCAGCAGGACCACCGCCGCGTCGAACGCCACCAGGACCCACAGGCGTGCCTGTCCGAAGTCGCCGGGCGCGAACACCAGCACGGCCGTGATCACCGGCAGCCCGCAAAGCAGCATGACCAGGGGCCGGTGGGGATAGATCCGCCAGTAGCGGGCCAGCGCGACGAGCGGGACCACCGAAGCAAGGATGACGAGCAGGCAGATATGGCCGACCGAGATCACATCCGGGGTACCTCCACCGTGCGGATCATCTCGCCGAGCAACTCGTCGACCTGCCGTCCCTCGACCTCCGCCTCGGCGGTGACGATCACGCGGTGTCGCAGTGCCGCGGGGGCAATCTCCAAGACGTCGTCCGGCACGGCATAGTCGCGGCCGTAGAAGGCGGCCAGCGTGCGGGCACCCTGGACGAGCGAAAGCCCGGCTCGCGGCGAGGCGCCCATGTGGAAGTAGGGCCACTCGCGGGTCTGCCGCACGAGGGCATTGATGTAGTCGATCAGCGGATCTTCGACGTGAACCTGGCCACAGAGATCGGTCAGCTCGAGAATCTCGGCCGGCGAGGTGATGACGTCCAATTCGTCTTCCAACTGGCCGATTTCGCTCGACTGTTGCCCGTGCATGCGAAGTACGTTGGCCTCTTCAGCGGCGGTGGGATACTCGATCTTCAACTTGAACATGAAGCGATCGAGCTGGGCCTCGGGCAGGTTGTAGGTGCCCTCCGACTCGATCGGGTTCTGCGTGGCCAGCACGAGGAACGGCCGCTCGATCGGATGCGTGACGCCGTCGACCGTGACGCGGTATTCCTGCATGATCTCCAACAGGGCCGCGTGGGCCTTGGCGGGCGAGCGATTGATCTCGTCGGCCAACAGGAACTGCGTGAACACCGGTCCGGGGCGGAATTCGAACTCCTGCGTCTTCATGTCGAAGATCGGCGCGCCGGTGATGTCCGAGGGCATGAGGTCGGGCGTGAATTGAATGCGGCCGAACTTGCAGCCCATGACGCGACCCAGCGTGCGCACGAACAGCGTCTTGCCCAAGCCGGGCACGCTCTCGATGAGCACGTGTCCGGCGGAGAAGAGCGCCACGAGCGAACCGCGGACGAGGTCGTCCTGGCCCACGTAGACCTTGCGAATCTCGGCCGTGATCCGCTCGAAGAGATTCTGAATCCGCTGCGCCGTCGGCGAAGCGGGACGCTGTGTTGCCGCGGCGGTCGCCTGGCCCGAGGCGCCCGTCGCGGGTGCCGCTGCGGGCGGACTGGTGGACTCGCCCGCCGGAGCGTTCGACCAGCGCGTGTCGGTGGAAGCATCCGCGGTCGCGGCCGGCGGAACTGCGCCTGGCGGCGATGTGAGCGACGCCGGAAAGGGAGGTCCTCCATCGCTGGCGTTCGCGGCCGGAGCATCCGATCCCGTCGCGGAGACTGACGGCGGCGGCTGCGTCGGCACAAGCAATTCGCCCTGGCACTTGGGACACCGGACCCGCGAACCTTGCATCGAGGCTTCGGCCCGCAGCACCTGGGAACAGTGGGGACAGGGAAACTCGAAGCCGCCATCGGCACGGCTCGCCTCGGCCGGATTCATGCCATGCGATGAAGCGGTCATACTTTGAATTCCACCCCTTGAGGATTGGCGACCGCGCCGGCCCCGCCGCCGCGCGAACGCCCTGTTCTGCACGCGATGTGGTCGATTTTACACCGACGCCGGCGGCTGCCCCAGGGGAAGCGACCCGCGGACGTCGACCCACGGCGAGCAATTTCAGCGGGAACCGCCCAGGTCACGGTTCCCTGCGGGGCCCGCGCATGACAACGCCGACGCCTCCCCGTGGGGACGCCGTCGGCGCAAGGTTGTCCGGGTGCGGCTACTCGCGGGCACTACCCACTCAGTCGGCTGCGCTTCTCACTGCTGCTGACACTGCGGAAGTTGCTGCGGCCACGGATGCCGAGCGGAGCGCGGCGTCGTTGCTTGGAAAACCGCTGGGAACTGGTCCGCTGCGGCTTCGGTCGCGCGCCCGCTTGCGAGTCGTCAGAGTATTCCTCCATCAGATCCTCTAGATCGTCACGATTCATGAAGCGACTCCTTGTTGCTCGAAAGTCTCGAAACTCTCTCCAAAGGCATCACGTCGATGCCTCACGCCCAGGGCCTCTCTCAAATTCCCTCAGCGGACCGGCGCCGCCAGCTGGCGGCCATCGCCGGGAGTCTCCCAATTTCACGCTCTCTTTTAGGCAACAAAAAACGCCTGAAACCCCTCGAACTCACAACGCAGCGCACCCGCGCCGGCGTGGTTCGAAGAAGTTCAGGCGTTCTTTGTCCGAGTCAGTTGCTGTCGTGACGACGTTAGCCGCCACGCGTCGATATCTACGTCTACTGGGTTGCCGTATCGCGGATCGACATGCTGCTGCAAACACACCAGCCCCTTCAGCTTATCTAAGCGAATTCGGGCTTGCAACTATTTGGTCGCCAATTGAACAGCGATTCTTGCGCCATTTGCGACCGCTGTCGAAATCTCGCGGGCCGCGGAAAGCCTGGCGGGCCTGTAAGCGCCCATCCGCGTTCAGGTTACGTGGCTAACAGGAGAGATCCGCTCGATAGTGGGGGTATCGGGCTCGCTCACGGTGACGCCCCAAGGGGGCCGGAAAGGGCGACCGATGTCGCCTTTCGGCAACCCGGCTCAGGTGGCTCAGCGGCGACTGAATGCCCGTGCCTGGGCCGCGATGTCGAGGCCGACCCGTTGGCTGAAACGCTCCAGCAGCCGCCGGAACATCGGACCGGGGCAGGTCGCACCAATCGCTTGCCCGTCGACTTCCGAGACCGGCACGATGCCGAACGGGGTGCTGCTGAGCAGCATCTCGTCGACGGTGAGCAGATCGGCCGGCCGCAACGCCTGTTCGTGCGTGGCGATGCCGAGTTCGTCGGCGATCTCGAACAGCGTGCGGACGCTCACCCCGGGTAGCACGTGCCCGGTCGGCGGGACCACCAGTCCTTCGCCTTCGCGATAGAGCACGACATTCGCCGTCGATGCCTCGGTGACGAAACCGTCCGGGTCGAGTAGTAGAGCCCGCGCGCCCGGCACCCGCCCGCGGGCCTCGCGATCGGCCAGAAAGTAGTTCATGCGGCTGCGGCACTTGATCTCGGCGGGCCAACATTCATTGGGAATGTGCTGCGTCTGCGTCACGACAAGCTTCTGTCCCGTTTCGTACTTGTCGGCCCACAGACAAAAGGCCAAGGGAAAGGTGTGCAGACAGAATCGCGGCCGCCCGACGTCGCCGTCGGTCATCGAAGGCGAGTCACCTGGCGTGATGAAAATCGACAGCCCCAAATCATCGGCCGGATCGACAAGCGACCAGTTTCGCGAAACCAGCTCGCGGGCCAGGTCGGCCAACTCCTCGCCAGCCAGCGGCGGCTGGATCCCCACCAGTTCCAGCGATCGGTAGAGCCGCGTGAGATGCTGTTCGAGATGACCGATCTGGCCGCCGAACGACCGCAACTGCTCGACAAGGGTCGTGCCCAACACGAACCCGTTGTCCCACACCGGCAGCAGGGCTGCTTCTTGAGCAACGAAGTCCCCGTCGAGAATGGCCACCGGTTGCGACATCGCCCTATTATGTCGGTGGCGGACGCACCGGGGCAACGTGGGGCCGTCGGGGGAGGTGCGTGGGCCGCGGAGCGGCGGCCGAGCGATTTGTTGTTACGAGCCGGCGGGTGTGGAGACGGTCATCGGCCGCGGGGCTTCGTCGTCGGTCGCTTCGACCGGCCAGAGCGACGGCAAACTATACGCCCGAATCTTCGGCAACACCGTATTCGAGTAGACATAGTTCCACCAGCGATGTTGGGGACCCAAGACGCCGCAGACGTCGAACTCGTAAATCCGCTTGGCGTGCTCGCCGAGCGCCGCCGGATTGTTCAGGCCAACATAGCCGATCGCATCCTCGCCGTAGAGCTTGGGAAAGTACTGCAGTACACGGTCGCAGTAGTTGTTCAGCAGCAACATCCGCTTGACTTGCGAGGGGGCCTTTTCGAATCGCCGGCCTGGCTCGAAGGCACAGCTGCCGATCGCCGGCGCCAGGATGACGACCGTGTAGCGTGGCGGACCGACCGCCGCCCGGCGATCGAGCACACGATAGCCCAACAGCGAGCCACCCCCCATCAAATGCAGCGCCCCGGTCAGAACGCGTCCGCCCGAGCTGTAACCGGCCATGCCGACGCGGGTTTCCCGCGGCAACCGGGCCAGCACCCAGCCGAGTCGATAGCCGTCTTCCAGCGCGTAGCTTGACTTTTGCGCGGCATCTTTGATGGGACGTCCGGTGTAGAGCTTCGTGGACGGCCAGGACCAGATCACGTAGCGAATCCGCTCGACCTTCTGGCACTTAACCAGGCGCTGGTAAACCGACATGCCGACGCTGATCACGTCCGCGTCCTCGACCCGGTCGCCGTGCGACCAGAACGTGGTCGGTAGCGTGGCATCCGGCCCGGAGAAAAAGGTCTCCGGCGCCGCGTGCAGCCAGCGCTCCGATTGGTAATCAAAGCGTAAGAAGACGAGCGTGGGATGTGCCGCCTCGAAGCTCGACAGGCAGGGCGCCCCGCGGGTCGAGATGATCCACAAGTCGTCTTCCCGTGGCGGGCATTTCTTCTTGGCCGGTTCGCAGTCCGGACAGTCGCTCGCGACGTTTTCCGCCGCGACGGTCGGGCGAGGCAGCAATAGCACGCCGGCAATCAACCAGCCGAGCAGCAACGCGCGCCACACGACGGTCGCTGCGGCGGGGCGAGACTCCGCGCGACAAGCCCTGGGCAACTGCAAGTTCGTCATGGCTGGTCGAGGCGGTGAACGGCGTGTCGCTGCCGCGCGGGTGGTGAATCGTGGGCCGTGTTGAAAATCTACCACGTAGGTTGTCACGAGGAGATTTTTCGACGCGCGAAAGTTGGAAAAAATTTACGCCTGTTGCGTTTGCACATCACGGTGCATGTTGTAGAGTTTCCTGTCCCGCATCATCGGCATACTTGCCGCGGCTGACTGCTCGGGCGGGACGGAACAAGAGCGAACGGAGAACGCGTGATGAAGAGGCTTCTGATTCTGTCGGTCCTGGCGACGGCAACGGTCGTAACGTCTGGATGCTGTGGTACCTGTGGCGGACATCGGCTCTTTGGCCGGGGTTTGTTCGGCAATTCTTCGTGCGACGCTTGCTGCGATAGCTGTGGCGAGTCGGGCTGCAGCTCGTGCGGTGGCGGATCGGACGCCATCACCAGTACCGTGGGCGAAGAGCTCATCCTGCCGCCGGCCAGCTAGGCGCCGCCCGACGCGAGCGGAGCGACGCCAACGGGACCTACGAAAGTGGCCCGGGCGATGACGGTGGGATTAAGATAGAAGGGTGGTGTGGGGCTGCGGGTCCCGTCCGCCGTCCCCTCTGTCCACGACCGCTTGCGCCACCGCGAGATCGCCCGATGACCCATTCGCCTCCCGCACGATGGCGCCGCTGGCCAGCATTGCTGGCACTGCTCCTGCTCTTCGCCGCCGCGCCGCCAGCCCGCGGGCAATTCGACGAGACGCCCGAGGAGGCCGCCGAGGCCAGCAGCGGCATTCGGCTCGACGAGGCCCGCACCGTCAGGCTGAAGGTCGGCATCATCATTCGCTCGACCGGCGGACCGCTACGCGGCGTGTATGGCACCACGCCGATTCCGATCGAGTGGCCCGAGCAACGGGTGAAGATCGTCGATGAAGAAGCCTCGCGGCACGTGAAGCGGGTTCGCTTTCGCACGCTCGGCAAGACCATGAAGCAAATGGAGGTGACGATTCCCTTCGTCGAGAAAGGGGGCACGGCCGAAGCCTTCGTCACGCTGGAAGTCGAGCGGCACGCCATTCTCGCCCCCGAGCAGACCGATGGCTTCACGATTCCCGCCAAGGTCGATCGTTCTTTGAAGCCGTTCCTGTTGGCGAGCCCCTTTATCGAAACCCGCAACGTCAAAATTCGCAAAGTCGCCGAAGAGTTGGCCGCCGGCTGGAGTGACGAGACCGACTGGCAGAAGGTCGAGTCGATTTACGATTGGGTTCGCGAGCACGTCACCTATCAGGACGGTCCGCTTAAGGGCGCCTATCAGGCGCTCAAAGACGGCACCGGCGACTGTGAAGAGCTGAGTTCGCTGTTCATCGCCCTCTGCCGCATCAACGACATTCCGGCCCGCACCGTCTGGATCCCAGGCCACTGCTATCCCGAGTTCTATCTGGAAGACGCCAAAGGCAACGGCCACTGGTTCCCCTGCCAGGCGGCGGGCGACCGGGCCTTTGGCAGCATGCCCGAACATCGGGTGATTCTGCAGAAGGGCGACAACTTCAAGGTGCCGCATCACAAGAAGCGGCAGCGTTACGTTTCCGAATTTCTGCGAGTCGACGCCCCGGGCCAACATCCGCCGCGGGTCGAGTTTGTCCGCGACGTGCTGCCTGAGTAGGAGGCCGCCCGGAGTTGGTGGGCAGAGCTTCCGCTGAGCCGGGGTCAATAAACCACCAGCAGGACCACCCTTTCATGGCATCAGGCTCTGCGGGTGCATCGTGCGTTGACCACGCCCACGACGCGCGCAAGCGTACGAAAAAAGCCCGCGGGGCGCTCCTATCGAGCACCGCTCGCGGGCTTGGGGCGGAACGTCAAGTTCTTCCCGTCACGCGATGCGAACGATCGGCAACGCGGCCGATCGGGTGACACGTTTAATACATGTCGTGGTCGCCGCCGTGGCCGGCCGCCTTCTTCTTCTCCGGTCGATCGGCGATCAAGGCGTCGCTCGTGAGCAGCAACGTCGAGACGCTGGCCGCGTTCTGCAGCGCCGTGCGGGTCACCTTGGTCGGATCGATCACGCCGGCCTTCACCAGGTCCTCGTAGGTGTCGGTGGCGGCGTTGTAGCCGAAGCTGGCGTCGCCTTCGAGAACCTTCTCGCAGACAATGCCGCCGTCCTGGCCCGCGTTGCCGGCAATCGAGGTAAGCGGAGCCCGGCAGGCTCGCAGCACGATGTTGTAGCCGACTTCCTGATCGTGATCCAAACCCTTAGGTGAAACGCTCGCCGCGGCCCGCAGCAGGGCCACGCCGCCGCCCGGCAAGATGCCTTCTTCGACCGCCGCGCGCGTGGCGTGCAGGGCGTCTTCGACACGGGCCTTCTTTTCCTTCATTTCACTCTCGGTCGCGGCGCCGACGTTGATCTTCGCCACGCCACCGGAGAGCTTGGCCAGCCGCTCTTCGAGCTTCTCGCGATCGTAGTCGCTGGTCGAGTTCTCGATCTCGCGGCGGATCTGCTCGATGCGATCCTTGATCGCCTGGCTGGTGCCGGCACCTTCGATGATCGTCGTGTTGTCCTTGTCGACGACGACCTGCTTGGCCCGACCCAGGTCGGTAATCGGCAGGTTCTCGAGCTTGATGCCGAGATCTTCGAACACGGCGGTTCCGCCGGTCAGAATCGCGATATCTTCGAGCATCGCCTTGCGACGATCACCGTAACCGGGGGCCTTCACCGCGCAGATGTTCAAGGTGCCGCGGAGCTTGTTGATCACCAGCGTGGCCAGGGCCTCGCCGTCGACGTCCTCGGCCACGATCAACAGTGGCTTCGAAGCGTTGATCACCGCCTCGAGCACCGGCACGATGTCCTTGACATTCGAGATCTTCTTCTCGAAAACCAGCACATAGCAGTCTTCCAACACCGCCTCCATGCTCGTCGAATCGGTTACGAAATAGGGAGACAGATAGCCGCGGTCGAACTGCATCCCTTCGACCCACTCGACTTCGGTCTGCAGGCTCTTACCTTCGTCGACCGTGATCACGCCGTCCTTGCCGACCTTTTCCATGGCGTCGGAAAGCGTCTCGCCAATCGCTGCGTCGTTGTTCGAGGCGATCGTGCCGACCTGGGCCATCTCCTTCTTCGTCTTGATCTCGATCGACATGCCCTCCAGCTTCTCGCTGATGTCGCGGATCGCCTGCTCGATGCCCTGCTTCAGCTGCACCGGATTGACGCCGGCCACCACCGCCTTGAGGCCTTCGTTAAAGATGCCTTCGGCCAGCACGGTCGCGGTGGTCGTGCCATCGCCCGCCACGTCGCTCGTCTTGCTGGCCACTTCGCGAACCATCTGGGCGCCCATGTTCTCGTAGGCGTCTTCCAGGTCGATCTCCTTGGCCACCGTCACGCCGTCCTTAGTCACCGTGGGCGAGCCAAAGCTCTTCTGCAAAATCACGTTGCGGCCCTTCGGGCCGAGCGTGACCTTGACGGCCTTGGCCAGCTTGCCGACGCCACGTCGCATGGCGTCACGGGCTTCCTGGTCGAATGCAATCATCTTGGACATCGATTCATGTCTCCTGAGTGAGATTTGTGTGCTGGGGTGGGTTTTTGGTGGGAAACGCCCGGACCGTCTCTTTGCGGTGGTCAGAGGCCGCGGCGCTGGTGGGGCGATCGCTTACTCGATCACGGCCAGGATGTCATCCTCGCGCATCAGCAGCAGCTCGTCGTCGCCGACGCGAAAGGCCTCGCCCGCATAGCTGCTGAAGAGGACGCGGTCGCCTTCGCTGACCTGCAATTGACCGCGGCTGCCATCGTCCAACAGCTTGCCGTTGCCGACGCTGATCACGGTGCCGCGAGACGGCTTGTCCTGGGCCGAATCGGGCAGCACGATACCGCCGGCCGTCGTCTCTTCCGACTGCTCGCGCTGGACCACGACGCGATCGCCCAGGGGTTGAAGCTTTGTCTTCGACTTGGTCGCCGTTGCCATAGATACGTCTCCTCCGAATAAGTTGTCTGGAATGTGTGCTGGTGGGGTCTTTAGGACTCGTGTTGCGAGGCCGGTTGGCCCGAGCGGAACTTCGGGATATCGAGATGCCGGGCGGCACGCGGATCGCCGGGCAATTTTGTCAGTGGCCGATCCGCTGAGGACTCTGCCAAAATGCGCACGCATAGCGCGGACGCACGGTGGGAAAGCAATCAGCGCGCCAATATCGAACGAGATCGCGACAACCCTATGCCGCGGCTTGACTTAGCAATTCGACGCCAAGTTCACCGCAGATTCCCGTCCCGCGGAACTGGCAGTCCCGCCGCCATCCAACCCCGCCGTTGCCGCTCACGACTGCCAATATGGCAGGCATTCACGGGCTAGAGTTGAGATGACCTCGTTCGTAGATAGTCAACTCTGAAGCAACACCCGGGGCACTCTCGCATGGGCCGCATCTCCAGCGGAATCTCCGCCGCCGATCTGTCGGTGCAGCGGAACTACTTACTCAACGCGTCCGATCAGCTGCAGCAAACCACCGAGCGGCTCTCGACGCTGGTCCGCATCAATCGTGCGGCCGACGACCCGGCAGGCCTGATCGCCAGCGAGCAGATTCGTGCGGAACTCGCAGCGATCGAAGCCGCCGACCGCAACGCCGCGCGAGCCACCGCGACAGCCGCCGTGGCCGACACCGGATTGAGCCAGGTCGGCTCGCTGCTCAACACGATCGAACAGGCCGTCGTCGCCACGGCGGCCGGCGGACTGAGCGACGCCGAAGTCGCCGCCTATCAGACCGAAGTCGACGCGGCTGTCGAGGCGATCAATCGCATCGGGTCCAACACGCAACTCGGCGGCCAGCGCTTGCTCGACGGCTCGAGCCGTTCGCTGACCTTTGCTTTCAGTCCCGATCTTGCCAACACGGTCTCGCTGTCACTGCCGACCATCTCGGCGGCCCAACTTGGTAACAGCGACGGCACCCTCTCCCAGTTGACCAGCAGCGGCCTTCTGTCGCTCCGTCGTGGTAATGCGGGCCTCACGCAGAGCGTGTTGAATTCGGCACGGTCGACCGTGAACAAGGCCCGGGGCGACATCGGCAGCTTCGAGCGGGCCACACTCGACGCGTCCCGCAACACGTTGGGAAGTCTGCGTCAGCAGCTCTCCGGCGCACTGAGCATGCTCTACGACGCCGACCTGGCTCTGGAGACAGCCAATCGCGTGCGTTTCGAGCTCATCCAACGGGCCGCGATTGCCACGGTGCAGATTGCCGGCGAGCGTCACCGGCTCACCGGTCTGCTGCTCGACGAGATCTAGCGAGCCTCCCTGTTCTCGTCTTGGTGGCAC
>ERZ869936.673-NODE-673-length-29742-cov-7.827500_pt1 | contig 29742 bp, 40 predicted proteins | sample MGYA00520876_ERZ869936 | MGnify/ENA primary metagenome ERZ869936 (study PRJEB32218, sample SAMN09650985) | biofilter metagenome | isolation source: enrty point of leading RO module | place: Saudi Arabia: Thuwal, RO plant located on Red Sea | collected 2016-02-17 ... | reverse complement strand
AGGAACAAGTGGAACAGACCTTACTCCTGATTTACTCCTTCAGGCGGTTTACAAGTTAAGAGCACAAAACGCTCCAACTGACGCACAGGGTGATTACTTTGGCGTGTTCGCTCCGGCGGCAATCCAAAACGTTGCTAAAGTGTTGACTTCATCAGGTTTCACACAAGCGGCTTCAAACGTAGGTTCAGCAATGACTGACGTTGGAAACAACTTGTTAAATTCTTCAGCGTTCTTAGGAAGAATCTACAACGTGAAATTGTTCATGTCAACAACAGTTTCTGTTGATTCAGCAAACGACTCGATCGGTGCTGTATTCTCACCAGAGGCACTTGGCCACGTGATCAAAAGACCAATCACTGTTAAAGAACACTATGATCCATCAGCAAGGGCGACTGAGTACATCGGTACGACTGCTAGAGGAAACGCAGTGTTAAAAGAAGCATATGGTTGTAGAATCAAATCAGAGGCAGTTGTAGACTAATAACTTAGGATATAATCCTCGCTCATAATTAAAGGCCCTGTTGTTCCCCTTCAGGGCCTTTTCTTTTTCTTAATATAAAATACATCTCCAACCTCAATAAATAACGTTGTCCAGAAGGACTGGACACAACATTTAGGAGGGACCTACAATGGCCAACATGAGTCAAGACTCAGACTTACTTGAATACGAACCGGACATAAAAAATTTCGGAATACAATCATTCTCAGATTTACACACCAAGACGACCAATGACCTACTAAGGAAACTAAGGATAGAATGGTGGCCTCGTGCGACATACGGAAGATATGACGTCACAACAGGCACATACACAGAAATGGACAACAACCTGTTGCAATACAGCCAATTCACACAAGCGGCTGTGTATCATGTGTTGTCAGAATACATATATCCTAGGTTGTCAACATTCTCTCCAGATGGAGATGTGTTCAGGGAGAAGATGATGTATTACAAAGAAAAATTTGCAACAACTTTTCAAGAGATTTTAAAAGACGGAGTAGAATACGATTACGATTCAAGTGGTACCATAGAAGATTCGGAAAAACAGGCTACACACTTCAATCGACTCGTTAGATAACGATGAGTGCGAGAGAGACCATAGCAGAAGACATCAGAGAACAACTGTTGAACATGTCAGACCCAGCGCCTGGCACAGTTACCAGGGAGTTCTTTGAATTCGAGAAACTGGCGATCACACAGTATCCGGCCATATTGATTGTTACGGGCAACGAAGAGCGTAACGATTTCACACTGACCGAGAGACAGGGCATATTGCAGGTAGAACTTAGATGTTTCGTGCGTGGCAACGAGATCGACACAAAAAGAAATGAAATTATTGAACGGATAGAACAGACACTTGAGGGATCAAGAGGACGTAACCTAACCGTTAACAAGGACGCCACACACTTCGTGGAGACACGGGTGACCAACGTGGAAGTAATAGAACGTAATCCACCAATCGGACAGGTGATCATAACTGTGGAAGTGGAATACATGTACAAAAGAGGTAATCCATAATGTTAAGACAAATGTATGACATAGACGGGAATTCTCATCTTGTCCCAAACACACAAGTTCAGGACAAGTTGAAATCAGGTTGGGTGTTTTTTCAAAAACCTGTCTCTTCACCTAAACAAGAAGAGAGTAAAAACATCATAAAAACAAAAACTAAACGACCGAAAGCGAGAATGCGTATAACCAAGGCAGAAGCGGAGGTCATTAAACCAAATGAGGAGAACAACTAATGGCAAATAATACAACTGCATATGCAGGTACTTCAGGTGTGGCCAAGTTCGACGTTGGCGGCTCCGCAACAGTTATAGCCAGTGTGATTAGTTTTACACTTACTAACACAGGAGACGTTATTGAGACGTCATCTATGGGAGCAACGGCTAGAACTTTCGTTCCAGGTTTAACAAATGCTACAACTTCTTTAAGTCTGTACTTTGTTGACGGTGATTCAGCACAAGCGGCTTTACAATCGGCACCAGGCGCGGCGGCGGCAACAATTGAACTTTACCCATCAGGCACATCAACAGGTCAGAAACTTTCAGGCGAGATGATAGTAACATCTTTTGAAGTTTCTGCCGCAAATGATGGAGCGGTGACTGCCGAGGTAGCAGGGCAAATTACTGGAGCGTTAACAGTAGCGAACTTATAATGCTCAATTTTTTCTTTAATTCAGGCAGAATTACAAAAAACGTCAAGAGGGCGGTTGAAAAAGCCACCAAAGACGTTTCCGAATCGCTGTTTAAAGATATAGTACGTAGGTCGCCTGTCCGTTCAGGTCAATTCAAGAGAAGTTGGCGTCAGTCTGGAAGTGGTACAAATTACAAGATATCAAATCCACAGACTTACGGCGGCGCACTTGAACGTGGCAGGAGCAGGCAGGCACCTAAAGGCGTTGTGAGACCCGCGATTAAAAACTTAAAACTAAAATAACCAGGAGATAATACATGAACATAACAGACAAGATAGCAAAACACTACCAAGCATCGATTGGTGGAGAATTGCAAAAATATGAGTGCAAGGAATGGGACTGTGACATATACTACAGGACCACTTACCCACTCAAAGACGAGAGCAAGATATTGGAATTGCAATCACAAGGCAAAACAGTAGAAGCACTCGTTGAAAGCGTTGTGACAAAGGCTCGAACCAAAGATGGTAAGAGAATGTTCCACGATGCTGACAGAATAAAGTTGATGAATGAGGCAGACCCACAAACAGTGTTAAAGGTGGCCACTGCAATCAACAATGCTAAGGTGACAGCCACACAGGAATCTATCTCAAAGGAATAGGTTCCAGTGTTGAGTTGCGATTTGTAATGATACTGGCAGATCGATTGAATAAGTCAGTCGAAGAAATCTTACAAATGACAGCACTGGAGATAGATCTCTGGGCCGGTTACTTTTTGTATGAAGACAGGGAGAGCAAAAAGACTATGAATAGACAGAAGACCGCACCACAACCAAGGAGGCGTAGATAATGGCCACGACCACTGAAAAATTATTGTTGGACATACAGGTCAAGAACACCCAAGCATTGGGTAGGCTTAATGGACAGTTACAGGGTCTCCAGACCAGCGGTTTAAAACTAGGCACTGTGCTTAAAGGAGCCACCGCGGCATTGGTGGCTTTGGGTGCTGTAAAAATTGGGTCCTTTATCGTTAATACAACAAAAGAATTTGAGGACCTTAATACAACATTAGCATCAGTAACTGGCAGTGTGCAATCCGGTGGTGAGGCTTTTGACTTCATAAGTGAATTTGCGACAAAAACACAATTTGGAGTTGATGACTTAACAAGAACTTTCATCAAATTGAAGGCGGCTGGTATTGAACCAACAGAAAAACTGCTTACTGCATTCACTGACACTGCCGCTATTACAAATGATCAGATAGGATCTCTCGAAGCGGTCACTGATCTATTTTCAAGATCCGTTGCGGGTGGTTTGGGTCTCGAGGACCTTAACAGGCTTGCTGACAGGGGTGTTCCGGTTTTTGCCATACTAGAAGAACAGTTAGGTATCACAAGGTTACAAGTAAGTGAGTTCGGTAAAACTGCCGAGGGAGCAAAAAAAATTACTGATGCTTTTCTCAAGGGCATCGAAGAAAGGGCCGGGGGAGCAACTGCACGTGTTATCAATAACCTATCAACTTCATTCTCCAACGCCAAGATCGCATTACAGGGAGTGGCGTTTGAATTTGGACAAGGCCTATCACCTGCACTAAAAGATGCAGTCAACGGATTCACGGATCTCGTCAACAACAACAAAGAAACAATTGGTGCCTTAGGACAATTAGCAGGCACAACATTAAAATTATTGGTAGAGGCATTGAACCTTGTGTTGAAGGCGATAGGTAAAGTTATCGATTTATTCAAAGGCTTCATTGCTGTTGTCACAGACACAGTAAAGTCAGTCACAGATTTCAAAAACAAAGTCGTCAATCAATTTGAAGGCATGAAAAAGGGCATAGGCGACAAGATGAAAGGTGTAAAGGACACCATAGTTGGTTTCTTCAAAGACACTGAAGACGAAGTTGTGGGCAATTCAATTGTCCCTGACATGGTTGATAAGGTCATTGAGGAATTTGTAAGGATGTCAAGGGAGGTCGAGAAACAGACCGTGCCAAGAAAATTCATAGAAGGTTTCGTCACAGCAGGTGGAGTGTTTGATGTATTAGAAGAGACTAGGAAAGCAGGTGAAAGGGCGTTTGGTGGTCTCGCAGATGCCATAACAGACTTCGTGATGACGGGTAAATTCAATTTCAAAGACTTCGCAAATTCTGTTATCAGAGATCTTGTGAGGATAGCGGCACAGGCCGCGATCACATTCGCTATCAAGAAAGCATTACAGGCATTTGGAGGACCAGCGGGCGGATTTCTATCCGGCTTCCTGGCGAATGGTGGTACAGCAAGGGCAGGTGAGGCCTACGTGGTTGGAGAACGAGGACCTGAACTGTTTGTACCAAACTCAACAGGTACAGTGGTGCCAAATGAACGTGTGACATCAGCAGGCGGAGAGACAACCATAAACTTCAACATCAATGCGGTGGATGCCGCAAGTTTTGATGAACTGTTAATATCAAGAAAGAATCTAATAGTTGGAACTATCCAACAGGCTTTCAGACAACAGGGTAGGAGGTTTGCTTAATGGCCTTGTCTGGACTACCTAACAATGTTGCAGTTCTAAATTTCAAAAACAATTTTAACACAACTGTCAATAAATCATTATCTGGCAAAACATTTGTCACCAACTACGGAAATCCTTTTTGGAGTTTTACATTGGAGACACCGGTAAGGGAACAACACGACCTATTTGATGTTTACGGCAGTTTTTTCCTGTCCACAGTGGGCAAGGTGTCAGACATTTTACTACCAACTATCAATGATGCGGCGGGCACGATATCAGGCACACCAAAAGTTGTAAATCAATCCAGTAGTTCACCAACGTATAGCACAGATGTTGGTTCAACAACAATTGGTGTACAAGACGGCAGTGGTACATTATTGACTGGAGACCTAATAAGTTTTTCAAACCATAAAAAAGTATACATGGTAACAAGCGATTGCAATCTAGGGGACAGTAGTATAAACACTTTAAGTTTTACGCCTGGTTTGGTTAGATCAGTTGCACCAGCGGATGGTTCAACACTGGTCACAGTGAACTATGACAACGTTGGAATACAGGCCATCGCAGAGAATGATGTACAGACAATAAATTATGGAACGGATGGTTATGCGTCTTATAGCCAAGACTTCAGAGAGGTGTTGTAATGGCGGGTACTTTTCCGGTAACAGGCATTTTTGAGAGTATAGAACTCAGCAGTAATCTATCAAAGATCCAAAACATTGATCCAACCAATGTGCTCACAGAAAAATCAAACTTCCAGCAGTTCACCTTCAATGTGAAAACTGTGCCTTTGACTAGATCACAGATGGGACAGGTAATGGCGTTTCTTTCTTCAAAGGGCAACACAGAAACTTTTAGTTTTCCACTTCCAAGACCATTCAGTGGTGGATCGCACAATAATAGGTTCAACAATTTCGATGGCGGTGCAGGGCCCATAACCAATCAAGTCGGATACACAGGCGGGCAAACACAAGTGTTACACGAATCTTCCGATGCGGGAGCGGGTAGTGTTAAATTTAGGAGCGTATTTGGGGGAAGTCTCATAATGTCAGGCTCCTATGTCAATTCTGTTGATAGTAATCTGTCTGGAATATTAACATTCAAGATAGGAGATTTTATACAATTTACAAATCATGGTAAACTCTATCAATTTACACAAAATCAAACAAATTTCCTAGCCGCCAACTACGCAGGAGGTACTCTAAGTAGTATTGTAGATGTCACTATACCTTTTTTTCCAGTCTTGACAACAGCAGTGGATACAGCGACGAGATTAACAACTGAAGTTTCGCCAACGGTGAGATTGGTTGGTGATGTGCTTGAATCAGAATCAGGCATAGAAAACCTTTTCCAAATTGAATTTGTATTGGAGGAAGATTTATAATGGTAGATATACAAGAAATAATAGCAAAACAAAAATTATTGGAATACAAAGAGCACAAATGCATGAGTGCGCCAGTTAGTGAAGCGGAGCAACAAGAAACTTTTGCATTGGCAATGGAAGTTAAACAACTGATAGAACAATACAAAATCGAGAATGAATAATGCCAAGAAATAATGATTTGACAGCAACAGAGTTATCCAATTCAAGTCTCAGAATCATAGATTTGATCACAATCGATTTGCCATCGGGTACTCTTAGATACACAAATTTCGAGGGAGACATCACCATTACAAGTGATGACGGAAGCACACTGGAAACATATAAAACAGGACAAGGTTACCTGGCACATTCTGAAATAAAAATTACCTCGAGCAATAGTAACGCGGAACTACAATTATTCTTTGACAGTGTTGCTTTGGACAGCACTGCTGATAGCCTAGGTGTTGAATTTGCAAACGGAAACTTTGCTGGTGCACCAGTAACTATCAAAAAAGGATTGATTAAAGATCCTATCAGCACAAGCAAATACTGGACAATTTTTAACGGCATAGTGGACAATTTCAGCATCAATCTCACTGATACTGACAGTAGAATGACAGTAACAATAGGAAATCCATTTGCCAACTTTGATAAGAAAACTGTATATGGATATACGAATTCTAATAGCCAACATAGAATCTTTCCAAATGATAAAGGTTTTCAATATGCACAAAGAAAGGTATCCAATCTAAAATGGGAGGAGTAATATGGGTATTTTAAAAAAAGTTTTTAGGGCAGTCACAAGACCAATTAAAAAAATTGTTGATCCTGTTTTAGATCTTGGTGCTGGTATCGTAAAAGCGGTGATATCGCCATTCACAGGCGCCTTTGAGATACCAGATACATCCATTGACACAAATTTTGGAAACAATGAAATTACGGGCAATACTACCGTGGATTTCAATGGTGCAAACAGAGCCATTCCGGTGGTATACGGCACACAAGTTGATATCGCAGTGATTCCTGTTTTTGTTGGCACTGTTGGACAGCATCTATACATGGCAGGTGTAATTGGACAAGGCATGACCATGGGGGCCTCTTATCTAAAAAGCGCCGACCAGCCTTTGTTCAACGCAGAACCAGACAATTACATGGGTGCAAAAATTGTAAGGATGACGATAGATGGAAAACCGGTGCATTTGGCCCATGAACCCAGTTCAGCGGTAACACATAGAGGCAATCCATGGTATAGTGAAGGCACCGACAGCAGTAATTTAATTTCTGCGACCGCCGGCAGTAGTGGTCTAAGCAAAGGCGGAAACACAGGTATCTACGCAAGTGGTTTCAACAACCAACAACCAGAAAGGGTATCTATAGACAGAGGAACATTTGCTAATAGATTGACCGTGCAATATTTTGATGGTAGTGATGACCAACCAGCGTCTGAACTTTTACAAGAACACCCAGAATGGACCACAGAACACAGATTACAAGGCATATCTTATGTGGCTCTTAAATTTAAATTACAAGCCGCGGACGAAACAGTTAATTTCAGCGGTGGATTCAGCACAAGTGGTAATGGAACCTACGGCAATCCGTATTCAGGTGTTCCATCTGTGGTTGTCACAGTGCCAGGTAGGTCTACACCAAATATCATTGCTGGTGCTGGAATTGATCCAGGGTTCCAAGAAAGATTTCAAACACTTTGGAGTGTTCCGAAATATGAAACAAAGTCAATTTTCCAACATAAAAGACTGGATCACCCTGACGGACAAGGTGATTGGTCTACGAAAGATAACGGAACAATATCAGCGGCAAAAACAGTGGTAGTTCCAGTGGCAAGCGATTCAACAATACAATTACAAAGGAATATGTTGTTCCAACCAAAAACAGATAACACCGGCACAACACAATCTATCCAACTTCACGACTTGTTATTTGAAAACTTTGGTTCTGGATATGAATATGTTTGGTTCTATCCGGGCCGTGTAACTGGAGACAGCACAGGATCAACTTATGGTGGTGGCACTGATCCAGAGGATGACATGATTTTATTCAAACATGTTGGAGGTGGCCACTACAGATTCCATAGTCCTATGACCACTGATAAAACAATTACAGTGGCCACTGCGGAACTTACTTTCTTTGGATACACATCAACGCACATTGGAGACCATACCCAAGCGATGAAAACTGCAGGTGTGTTGGACAGTGCTTCCAATATTCCTATGTTGCGGATATATGGAGAAGATGATGAATTGTTTGGAATAAATGCCTTGGGTGGTGGTATCCAGGCAATCCAAAATGATTTTGATGACAGTGATCCACTTTATGATGACAACCCCCAAATTGTTATCAGAGATATCGATAGCAATTACACGCAAACTTATTTTGTGAAAGGTCTGTCAAACAAAGACAGCACCAATCTATCAATTGATGTTGCACTGGAAAGGACTGACAGTGTTGTTGAAACAAATTTGGAGTTTTACAGATCTATTCCTGATAATGCAATGATTTATCATCAACGGTCTGCCAACGCAGGAGGAGAAAGTGGTAGGAGTACAACACCTGCCAACTATAACAAACAACCCGTTGGTTTCGATGTTGCATTAGGTAACGGATATCTGCATAATGGACTGATCCATCAATCTTATGTGCCTGACAAAAATCCTGTTGAATTCATTTTAGATTTCATGTTGAATGATCGTTATGGTCTCAGCATACCAGTCTCACAGATAGACAGGAAAAGTTTCATGGAGGCGGCAATAAAATGTGACACCTTGGCAGAATTCAGTGATCAATTTCTCTTTTTCATCAATAGCCATAACAACAGGGGTATTGAATATGGAGAAGAAGGCGACAGTGCAGGACAAGACACCAGAGATCAAGTTTACATGTATGGAGAAAATGCCGCTACCGATAGTGATAATGATATGGTTACATCAAGCGTCATAGACTCAAACTTCAATGGTTATGACAGGCAGTTCATAATTGACACCAGCCAAAACCAATTGCAAAATTTAAACAAGATGTTGAGCAGTATAGGTGCGTACATGCCGTTCTTTGATAACAAGTTCCACATATTCCTCGAGGATGGTGGACAGAAGAACACACTGATACACACAGCACCTTTGACTTCTTTGCCGATACAATTAACAATTGATGAGGATAACGTTGTTGGCAGTGCGGTGTTGAAGACACAGCCAATCAACAACAGATTGAACAGCATCAAGGTTGATTACACAGAGGCCGAACGTAACGCAACCGTTGGAACAAAACTTGTGCCGGATCCCATAGAGGACAGCGCCGGCTCTGCGGTAAGGAGCACTTACCTTACAGAGGACAACAACAAGGTTCTCGAAAATAGTTTCAGCCTACCGTCAATTTTTGACAAACACACGGCGGCCAGATATGGCAGGATCCTATTGAAAAAATCTAGAGGGCAACCAACTATCCTGACCACCGTTACTGCCAGCGGAATAAATCTTGTTCCCGGAGATCTGGTGCGTGTTAACCTACAAAAATTAAAGGTCAACGATGTGTATCGTGTCACTGAAGTAACCATCAACTACGATAACACGGTTGCTTTGGATCTGATCAAACATGATCCAGACATCTACGAATCTTTCAATGACGAAGACACGCTACTGACACGTAAAAATATCATGGAGTAAAATCCTTAGTTGGTATCCAACTGACGTTTTTGTATTTGTCCCGCACATCATCATGCACGATTTCAATGTGTATTTTCTCACCCAATTCTTCTATAAAATTTTTCTTAGCCAACGTGAATTTTATTGGTCTCTTACCATTGCGCCAGGTGTAGTCCTGATCATATAGGCTGTCGTTGGTGATATGCCAATCGAAACCCAACAGCGTTATCTTTTCACAACCCAGCACGAACGCCACTGAAAGGGCCAGGGTGCCACTGTCAAAACCAGCACCGTGTTTGAAGCCAAATTGATCTATCGGCACCTCACGGAACCTTTCAGTCTTGAAATGCTTACGTGTCCAGTACTGCACGTGCTCTTTGAGGCCTGCCTTAGTCAATTTTTCTATCACTGGCCTGTCATATGCACATACATGATCAACGTTCCTGTGCTGTTCTATGAAGTTGCAACCTATCTCCAACGGCTGTCGCGGCATGTCCAGGAACTGCCTAACACTGGGTCCATTGAACCAAACCGTTGCCGTTTTACCATCCTCTCGCATACAGATATTTAAATACACACGAGGTCAGTGAGCATGAAACAATCCCTATTCGAACAACGATTGAAGGAGTTGGGCATCCAACTGCTTCCACCCGCCGTGAAAGGTCCACGTATGGGTGAGAGGCGTGCGGTGTTCCCCAGGGAGCGTGTGTGTGGCAAGCGTGTGAGGCGTGACAACAGCACGGCGGACGACATACGCCAGCACTGCCGCTTGGGCAAGAACTTTTATTACAGCCAGACGCACATAATGATGAGATGTGCCGCCTGCAACATCAAGAGGCGCATAGATTATGCGCCGGATGGCTCAGTTAAATAGTTGTGTATATCTCCTGATATACGGATCAGTGTCTCGGCTATAAACTTACTCTGGATTGGGACACTGGTCCATCACAAAACATCATCTATGTCAACACCTTTTGATGTTTTCAGTATGGTGTTGGCCGTGCCTGTTGCTATCTGATTCATGTTTCTTTGGTTTGAACTCAGGTATCCTTTGTCTCCTCGTAAAGGCACCAGCATCTTGTTCTCTTTGTGTATCAGTATGGCGGTGTATTTGTGATCCGCTGGTTCTGGCACCAGCAACACGCTCAATCTCTTGACGGTATCGCCTTTGCCTTGTTGATATCCTGGCATATAACATTTACTTGCCCTTATGTCTCGGACTCTGTAGCCGGCGTTCTTCAACTCTTGCCTGGTTCTCTTGACCAATTCATAGTGTGGTGATGCCCACTCTTCGGCTGTGAGATTTCTTTTGAAATGTGGCCATTCGGTGTTCATCAATGCCCGGTATTTCTTCAACTGCTTGTTCTTGCATATGGTCATGTTCAACCTCAAGTGCTCCAGGTTGTCGTTGATGTTGTTGAACAGATCAAGTTTTGCCCATTGCCAATCTTTTGGTAAGTCTTGGTGGCAATGGCTAATCTTATCTGCTTTGGTCTTCTTGACGGGGTCAAGATGGATTACTGATTGCGTATCCGCAATCTGTAATTTGTTTTTATTTGTTGTTATTATGTTGTTAATGTTGTTATTGTTTGCCACCATATTATCTCCTATTCACGATTATATAGCACAACACTAGCCAAAGTCAAGACTTTTTGATCTACAGGCGTCTGTGTCGGTTTAAAGGGGTGATATTTGGAGAGGTTGCCCGGCGGTCTAGGTGTCATATGGCAACAACGTGATAGGAGCCGGACAACCAACATTATTTAATGGTCAGCGGTTACACAATCAAATTACCAAGGTGGTTGACAGCCGCGGGGAAATGTGCTAGTATATTGAATACTAAAAAGTAAACGAGCAAGGAGGAAAACACACAATGAAGAAACTACTAGCACTCGTGACGTTGATCTCACTCACAGCGTGTGCGTACAACCCCAAAGTTGACACGCACGGCAGGTCAGGCACGTTCACCGTGGACCAGGCCAGTGAGATAACCAACGACATACAGCACTGCAGGGCATTCGCTGATGAACACACGTTCAGGTTGTACGACGCACTGAACCAGGGTTGGGGTGCATACTTCCACTACGCCAGCCTGGGCATCATACCCAAGCGTGAGTCGGTGTACAAGCGAAGGGTTGACGACTGCCTGAAGGGCCGTGGCCATTCAGTGGTGCGTTAAATAGAATTTGGCGATGACCATGCATTTACACGTGCATATTATAAGCGGCCCATCGCCAATGATCCCGTGCCCCGCTCCTTGCAAACGAGACACAGGGGCAAGTTAACAGGCGGGATCCGTGTGCTGGCCAGGGTGATGCCGCCAGCACACACAAACAGGACCCAGCCAACCGAACTCTCCTAAATACAGGAGTGATAGACATTGACCAGATATTTGACAACATACACCTGTATCGCAACCTGGAAGAGATCGAACAGACCATTGCGGCAGACCTACACAGACACAGCATAGGACAAGTGATGCACAACCCATGGCAGGACACACCAATCACAGCGGATCAGACAGACTTGATAACGACAGCGGATGTACGCAAACGTCTAGTGGCAGACCCACGCTGTCCAGAATGGTTGCGTAGGGAGATAGTTTGGGCAGAGTTGAAGCGACCAAATTAGCAAATTAGACCCCAGCAATCGTGCGAATATGACGCTGTCATACGAGTGTAAAGAAGCACTAGATATGATGGATAAGGGGCAACATGATGCTAGGGTTTGGCATCTCCCTTACCATTCTCTACCAACACCTGATCCTGGGCCAATTCCGCACCATACCCGCCATGTGAACCAGATTCGGCCAGATTGGCCCACCGTTCCGACCGTGTCAAACCACCCGTTACCAAGGTTTACCGGGGGTATTACCGTGCGTATGGTGGTGATTCTGGCTCTACGGTGGCCCATGGTGGCGAGGGGGGGGGTGGCCATTGAAAACACGCTGTGGTTGTACTGCATATGCGTTGTAAAAATACAACACCATTTCCGGAAACCCCGCCCAAACCAGACCCAATAAAAATTGCCGCCACCCCGACACCGTGTGAGCAGACTCCGCCACGCTGGCGACACAGACGCTGTCAAGCGATCCCCCAGTCTGATCCAGGTTGACACCAGCCGCCAAACCTGCTATGCTAAATAAAGTTAGCAACAAGGAGGCAACAATGCAGAATCATCTGCCCAAAATTTTTTTAGACGCACCCCACACCAGCACGGCGCTGGATGCGGTTCGGGGCCACTGGATCGTGATCCAACCCTTACGCAATCAACTCTGGGTGATCCTGCCGCACACCTGGAGGTGCATCAGATTCAACCTTGCCAAGGAGGACATGATCAATGAAGAAGAACTTTAGGAGCGACGACAACAGGTTCCAGTACAACAAGCAGTTCAAATACCTGAGGACACCACGACCCATATGGGACTCACTCACGCAGGAGTTTGAGTTCACGGTTGATTGTTGTGCCTCCGATGACAACCACCTGCTACCAAGATACTACACCGAACAGGACTCCGCACTGACAAAGGATTGGTCAGGTGAGACGGCCTACATACATCCGATGTTTGATGGCAAGATAGGCAAGTATGTTGAGAAGGCCGCACACACTCCCAACTTCACGGGCGTGTTCCTGATACCCGCATCAACACACACCAAGTACTTCCACGAATGGATATACCACAACCCCAATGCGGAAGTGCGTTTCTTGAGGAATCCCAAATACGGACATCACTTCGGACACGACGACGGCACGGAGGATGAACCAACCAAGATAGGCTACATCAAACCGTTGATGTTGGTCATATTCAGGAACGGAAAGGAGATCAATGCCATTCAAGCCTAAGACAGTGCCCTGGAATCGGGGCAAGACCGGCCTGGAGGCCGGATGGACGCCGGAGCGTAGGCTACACCAGAGCAGATTGCAGACGGAATGGATGAGGGCCAATCCCGACAACGGCTTCGCACGTTCAGGACCGGAGGTGTGGAAGTTTGGACCAGATCCGGAGGTGAGGCAACACAGGTACAGATTCCTGCGAGCCAGGGCACAGGCCAAGTTCTGGCAACAGCCATGGACCATACTGTGGGAGGACTACCTGGACCTGTTGAAGACAGCACCCGGCGAATGGAGCAGGCGGGCAGAGGCGCTCAATCTGACCAGGATAGACACCGATGAAGGCTGGCACATATGGAACGTGCAACTGATGAAGCGGATAGATGCCATGCGTAGGCCAACACGCATGAAGAAAAGGATCAGACCCAAAGGTTTGGGATCAAAGAAAAAAGGCATAACATGGCGTAGGGGAACACGTGGGGACACCTGAACAGGACAAACTGGAACTGGCACGATACACCAGGGCCTTGCTGGAGGCGGTGGATGAACCACGCAGACTGCGACTAGAGAAGGCGCAACAACTGAGACGACAAAACAGAGCACTGAAGGAGAAAAAAAATGCAAAGAAAAATGCGTGACCTACCCGACTTCGAAAGGGAGTACAAGCGGATGAGGAACGAGATGGAAGAACACATGACAGAGATAGATGGTGACGCCATGATAATGGCCACGGTGGCCATGCAGTATGCGATCACCAGCCTCAGGATCAACAACTATTCACCCAGGCAGATCGAGGACCTGGTGCGGATACTAATGAAACAACCTCGATTGAACTAAGGAGCAACATGACACAACAAGATCTCATAGTAAGAAGTGCCATTATGGCACTGGAGGCATACGGAGATTGCCAATACGATGACACCGGCAAACAGTTGACAAACAACGAAAAGGCCGATATAATAAGAGCAAATGAAGATAGTTGGACCAAGAGAGTTTTGGAACAACAAAACAAGGAGACAACATGAAACAAACATTGATACTACAGGACTACCAGATAATTGCACAGGCGCTTGACGTGGCGGCCAGGAGGGGTGCATTTGGTGCCGGCGAGATGGCGGCGGTGGGAACACTGCACCAAAAGGTGATACAGATCATACAACAGGAGCAACCAGAACAATCAAAAACACCTGAATCACCAGAACAATCAAAAGAACCATACATTAAGGACTAACATGTCATATCTACACAAACCAGAGAACGGTGGTTATTCAGATTCCAAGGGCAAGTTCCACCAAGCCACTATGCTGATAGGTGAGACGGTTGAAGAGAGGTTGAAGGCCTATGAATGGCTGACCAAACTGCCAGCGGTACAGGATGAACTGATGGCCATGAATCGCTTGCCAGGATGGAACCAACACGACGATGATGTTATTCCAGGTATAGCACACAACATAGGCCCAATACACAGGGGCGGCAGGTTCAGGGACACCACAGAGGCACAACTGGAGAAACTGATGAGGGCGTTGTCCAAACTTGACAAGGCCGTGCAGTCCGTGACAGGAACAGGACTGACCTTGCCAGACTACTTCACACCCAAGAACATGGGTGACGATGAACCGATGCTGAGCAGGCAATTGGTCAAGAGACTTAATGACATCAGGAGGTCCGGTGAACAGGAGCAACAGGACCTAAAACAGAATCCTGACCTCATAAAGGACAAATACAGCAACTTCAAGGACGTTTGGGGTTGGTACCTCAAGAAGAAAAATAAAAAGTAAAACATTATCTCCCAACAGCCGAAATAAATATCTTTATCACCTCGAAGACAACGACGGTGATAAAAAGGAGATAATGTCATTATGCCATCAAAAGCAAAACTGGCCACTAGGTCAGGCACAACAGCCAACACATCAGACAACATAGCCAAGGGCAGTAAACTAACATTCGCGGAAATGGATGGAAACTTCATTGGATTGAGAGATCAGTCGTTTGGAGTAGTGGCGGATGATTCAGCGACACTGGACATAGCCGCAGGCGACACATTATACATACAGGGTGGTTCAAACGTGACCACATCAACGGATTCAGCAGGTGTGCTTACGATCAATGCCACAGGAGAAGTTACAGCAAGTTCTACCACAACATTCACTAACAAGACTTTTGATGCCAATGGCACAGGTAATTCACTTTCAAATGTAGAGGTGGCGGACTTTGCCGCGGCCAGCATAGTAACAGAGGCAGAAGGAATAAGTTCAAATGACAACGACACCACGATCCCAACATCGGCGGCTGTTAAAGATTTGGTTGACACCTCTGCGGCCAACACCGGAGACATAACGTTTGTTGGGTCAACAATTATATCACCCAGCAACGCTGACATATCATTACAACCCAGTGGCACAGGTGCGGTTGATATGGGAGCGATAAGGATAAGAGACAACCACATAGAAAACACAAGATCAAATGATGACATCATAGTTGATCCAAATGGCACTGGAAGTATTATTCTTAATCCTGCGAGTAGCACGTATGGACAGGTAGTAATAAAAGGTGGTGGACAAGATGGAGGAACTATAACTCCACAATTAAAAATTGAAGACGAGACAGGCCAAGAATTATTTTTAGGTAACAGTTGGTCACACGCATCACGTGGATCAACTATTGCATCCGGCAGTGGAGACCAACTACACATACAAGGTGGTAATGGCGGCACGGCGATTAATTTTTTTTCAAGTCAAAACAATTTTGACTCAGATGTTATAACATCAGGAAGTCTTAAAACTGACGGAATAGAAATACACGACAACAACATAAAGGCATCAAGGACCAATGATGATTTGATCCTACAGACCAACAACACAGGAAAAATAGTGCTGGAGTCAAACATCCAGGCGGGTGTTGATGCCGCATCTGGTCTCAACAACACAACCATTACAGGTGGTAACAATCAATCAGTGGCCATAGTTGGTGGTAGTACAGGTGGCACAGTAAAGGTCATGCCTGGTGCCGGTAATGGCACTGGTGAGACAGGTGACATATTCCTGACACCAGCCGCTTCCGCGGGATTGGTCAAAGTAGGTAGCGGATCCGGCTCAGCAACAATTTCATCAAATGGTTCACACGATTTATTCTTAAGAACGCATGATGGTGGCACCGAACCACACATACAACTTATTGACGGCGCCAACGGCGACATAAACATAGTACCACACCAAGGTGGCACTGGAAAAGTATCAATAGGTAATCAATCCACGGTGTCAACTGGTGATTCAGGTGGTGGGACAGTTGAAATAGCAGATATCAAATTTAGGAATCCAGGTGGAAATGCAGATGCAGGAAGAACAAACTTCAATGCCATAGAAATACCTTTCAACCCAGATGGTTCAACGTCCAGTGACATGACCATTGGATTGGATTCAAACGCAGATCCATTCATTACATTCAACACAGCATCAACAAGTAACGGGCAAGGTGCAAAAATTAAAACAAACACGGGTAATTTAATATTACAGTCAGGCAGTCAAAGGATTGAACTCGCGGCCAATACAGTAAAATTAGGAAACAATAGTATTGTTGTAGAAGGAAACAAAATATCAACAGACGTTTCAAATGAAGATATAGATCTTGATCCAAACGGTACTGGAAATGTTTCATCCCGGGCACAGTTGGATATGAATTCAAACAAGATTGTAAATGTCACTGATCCAGCGTCAGCACAGGACGCCGCAACAAAGGCATACGTAGACGCACAGGACGCCAACATAGCCAGTGACACATTAACTTTCACAAACAAAACATTTGACGCGGAAGGCACAGGCAACTCTCTATCCAATGTGGATGTTGCAAATTTAAAGTCAGGAGTATTGGATACAGACATTAGTTCAGTAAGTGGTTCGGACGATACACTTGCATCTGCCAAAGCAATCAAAACATATGTTGATTCACAAATAAGTGGAGTGGCTGGCACAGGAGACCTTTCAATCATAGGTAGCACAATAAGTTCGCCTTCTAATGCAAACCTAACACTGACTACTTCGGGCACAGGTGTTGTAGCCATTGACAACCTAACAGTTGATTCAAACATCAACATCACGGACAACGAGATAAAAGCAACGGTTACTAATTCAGATCTCATGTTAAGTTCGTCTGGCACAGGTAGGGTTGTCACACGAGACATATTAGAGGTCCAACAAGACGAAGGTGGATCGTTAAATGGTGCAGACAAGATAGTTTTTACAGGCAATTACAATAGTGCTTTACATGGAAAAACAATTGAGTGTGAGGACCCAGGTGTGGGTAACGTACATTTACACCTCAAACCAAGTTCACTTGGCACAGTGCTTATAGGTAATTCGCCAGACGTACAGATTCCAAGTAGCAGGACACAAGATGCAGGAGGCATAGAATTAAAGACCGCCGGCGGTGCGGACACTAACATAGTTTTCCAAACAGGTGATAGTGCAGGAACATTCAGCCAAACAATATTAGCACCGAATCCTGATGACCTATCAGCGGACAGCATTATTAGATTACCTGGTGGAAGCACAAGCCAATCATTTGTGGGCACAGAGGCCACACAGACCATGACCAACAAAACTTTGACATCACCTGTCCTAAACACAGGTGTATCGGGCACGGCGATCAAGGATGAAGACGACATGTCATCCAACAGTGCCACACACCTTGCCACACAATCATCAATCAAGGCGTACGTTGATGCGGAAGTGGCAGGAGCAGGAAGCGCCAGCACTGGAGATATAACATTCGTTGGATCAACAATCATATCACCCAGCAACGCAGACTTAACTTTGAATCCAGCAGGGACAGGTAAGGTCAATATAAACGCAGTATATACTTTGCCAAATGCAGATGGATCCAGTAATCAAGTACTTGGCACCAACGGCTCGGGCGTATTGTCCTTCCGTGATCCCACTGCTATAAATATTGACGGCGGAGTTGCTGATTCAACATACACATCAGTACCAACCATAGACGGAGGAACAGCATAATGGCTACCAAGATACAACTAAGACGTGATACGGCATCCGATTGGACCTCGGCCAACCCAACGTTGGCGGCGGGCGAGTTCGGATACGAATCAGACACAACAAGATTCAAGATAGGAGATGGTTCCACGGCATGGAACAGCCTAGCCTACAAGACAGGACAAGGATTCAATCTTGTAGCAGATGATTCAGCAACCATAACAGTTGCGGAAGAAGGAACGCTTTACGTCCAAGGTGGTACAAATGTAACCACATCAACAGATTCAGCAGGTGTGCTTACCATCAATGCCACAGGCGAAGTAACAGCAAGTTCAACAACTACATTTACAAACAAAACATTTGATGTTGAGGGCACCGGTAATTCAATCGCAAACATCGATGTTGCTGATTTGAAATCAGGTGTTCTAGACACTGACCTTTCAAGTGTGTCGGGATCAGATGACACGTTAGCATCAGCCAAAGCCATAAAGGCTTACGTAGATGCAAACTCAGGTGGTGGTGCTTCAACCGGAGATATAGGTTTCTCAGGCAACAGCATGAGCACAAGCAGTTCAAACGCTGACTTCGAGATATCAGCCAATGGTACTGGTATGGTGCAGATTGCAGGTAATGGCACATTCGCATCTCATGGCAATGGTAGCAGAAATGTGTTGAACCACAAAGATCATGCGGCGACGTTTGGTTCAAAAAGTTATGCAAACAGGATCGAATCAGATTACAAGATAGACTCTGGCCAGTCAGATAGTTCAAGTTCAAATGATAGATTTAGAAACGTGCTTAACATGGTACTTGATTTGAACGGTAAAGATTCAACGGCAAGCAATGCTTTCATCTCACGTGGTCCAGCCAACTACCTGACCACAGAGGTAACCAACAGTGCAAGTGGTGATTCAACATTGGGTAACGCAAGTGGTAACAACAACTCATTGTTTGTCCACACATCAAGCACTGGCGACCTTACCATATCATTGGCGGCTTCAAACCAAGGGGCCATCGAATCAGAGGCAAACTCAGGAAGCACTATCACTTTCACTGATGCCAGAGTGTTCAGTTCTGGCGCAGAGGCATTTGGTTCTGGCACAGATGCCATAACAAATCTTTATCACTTCAAAGCAAACGCACAATCAGGATTCACGGTAGGAAATGAATACGGTTTCCACTCACCAGACTCCATGCAAAGTTTGATTGGTGGTGTAACGTTACAGAATGGTGATTTAACAACAACTGGTTTACAGTTGCAAGACAACTGCATCCAGACACACAGATCAAATGACACCTTATATGTTAAAACTAGCGGAACTGGACAGATACAGTTGACACCAAACGGTGGTGACTTCAGCAATTATTCAACAAATTCCAGACACGCAAATGGTAACATTTTATACTACCAAGATCTAGATGATGTCATAGGTGACGGCAACAGGGCATACAAAAATATGATCGTGCAGGACATAAAACTTAGGGGATCACAAAGCAGTTCAAACTCCAATGACAGATGGAGGAACCAGATGTTATTAAATTTAGACATGAATGGTTCAAACGCAACGGCTACCAGTACCCAGTACAGAAGCAGAGGTCCAATGGCGCTGGAGGCATTTGTTAATCTTCGTAACACTACAACATCAAATGTCACACTCGGAAACGCATCAGGTGGAAACTATGGTGTTTCAATCTATCCTTCAACATCAGCCAATTTCACACTCACTGGTGGAACAGGTATAGGAACATATTTTGAAGTAGGACAAAATACAGGTGATGTTACGGTCACAGACTTTGTGTCATTCAATTCAATCGGAATAGACAGATACGATGATTCGGGTGGATCACCAGGCGACTTGTCAGTTACAAATTTTTATCACTTCAAAGCAAACGATTCAAGTATATTTGGCGGTGGAACCAAAACCATATCAAACGTATATGGATATTACTACGAGGGTGATACAACAGCGGCAGAAAACTACGCATTTTATAGTGCATCAGATACAGCAGAATCAAGAGTTGGGACTTTAGAAAGATACAGAGAAAAAGTAAATGCCTTAACCAACTCAACAACAATCACTGTTGATTGTAATCTCGCACCGGTGCACACAGTTACCATAGCACAGGCAACTGGATTCAACTTGAAAAATTTAGCAACAGGACAAACCGTAACATTGATAGTTAAACAAGACGGCACAGGATCTAGGACTGCAACATTCACAGAAGAGGACTCAACTGCGATATTGTTCCCAGGAGGACAACCAACATTATCAACAGCGGCTAGTAGCGTGGACGTGCTAACATTCTTCAACACAGGATCAGAGGTGTTAGGAAACTGCACTAAAGCATACGCGGCCTCATAACAAGGAGCATAGATGCCTTTAGGATTCGCCAAATCAACATTATTGTACAGCACAGGCTCGACGGCCGCGGCGACAGGAACAGACAACGGTGGATTTTGGAACTCACAATTCAAATCCAATGATTCACAACAGGCCAAGCACGTGGTGATAGATGCAGGTTCAGGCAATGACTGGCACGACTCTACCAACGGAAAGTTCGAGATTATGTGGTGGTCAAAAGGCACCACTTCAGATTTAAATTCAGACTCCAAGCAAGTGGTGTTAAGGACAATTTCAGACCCAGGGGGAGGCGTAGACAATGGGATATTTGTTGAATTTGCCAGCGATCACGTCCAAGCAGGCACACAGACGGGCAGTGGTGGTAATTCATTCCATTTCTTCAAATGGTCACCTACAAACTTTGCTACCAACTTCCTCGATGATAACTGGCATCACTTCTTGTTTGAAATAGATGGCAGTTCCAGTAAATTGTATGTTGATGGTGTTAATAAAACATCAGAGGCAACGGACTTTTCCATAGGTGGTGCCGGACAGAACGAGATAGGTGGCACAACAAGATTCGCTTTCATAGGTGGTTCTACAACCGCGAGAAATGATGGATCATACAATGGATTTAGGACAGGATCTTTCCAGTTCTGTGATGTGTGGTTCCTGAAAAATACCACAGGCAATCTGGCATCCAATATAAGTTCGATCTACAATAGTGGTTGGGTTGACCTAAGGGCAGATGGACGATTGAATGACACATTACCGGCACCGGATATATTTGTGTATGCGGCCAGTGATGGCAACTCTTTGGGATCCGCCCTACAATCTGGTGCATCATTGACCACGGTTAGCGGTACTGGTAGTTCCAACCTGATCATATCTAATTCAGGTGGCCCAAACTAATTTAAATACACAAAATGGCACAACCAAAACTCACGCACTGGGCATTTTATAAAGGCGAATGGAGACATTGTTGGCTTCAAAACACTGCTGACGGTGTAGAACACGAAGTTTTAACATCACCAGGGCCTGATGGCAAGTTGGATTGTTGGATACATGAAGACAAGAAAACAATTTACACCGATTTTGAATTGTTTGCCATGGGCATAAACCCTAATATCAACAAACATACCACAATATCACAATAACAATGGTTAACCTTGCACTGGGATTGTGTAAATAAACTTGTTATAACAAAAAACCCTTTGAAGGAGGAAAAAAATTCATGACTGCTCTCTCATCATACAGCGAAAGAAAGATTTTGGACTTGCTGTTTAAGAATACATCATTCACTGCACCAGAAGCCTATCTTGGTTTGTTCACAAGTGATCCTACAGATTCAGCATCAGGAACAGAAGTTACCGGCAACGGATACGCAAGGATACGTATTGACAACAAGATGGCATCCGCTACAACAGGATCTGACAACAGTTCTATTGTTTCGAATACAAACATAACGTTCGCGGCCGCTTCAGGCGGAGCATTTGGAACAATTACACACATTGGAATATTTGATGCATCATCATCAGGCAATCTATTGGCCCATGGTGCCTTGACTGCATCAAAAACTATATCAGATGGTGACTCATTCCAGATCAACAGCGGGTCGCTCACAATAACTATAGATTAATTTTTTTTTAATCTTACAGCGAGGATTCGGACGTGGCACTTGTAACTGCTTCAGCATCATTAGAAATACGATTTGACGTTGGTATAAACTATGTGGTCAGAGACTACGTTGTCGCTGATTACTTGGTTGAGGGCACACCAGCACTTGACCTTGATTTTGGTTCAACATTAATCATAGCGTCAGGAACGGTCAGTGCATCTGCGATAAAACAAGCAGTTGCTCCGTCATCGTTATCAATCACTACTGGCATAACAGTCGAAGCAACAGAATTTGATGAGGCATCTGCCACACTTACGGCAACATCATCAACATCAGTTTCTGCGTCACCAACCTTTACTGGTGCTTCTAGTTTAGATTCAACATCGTCAGTAGATGCCACAGCAGAAAAAGTATTAATAGGTAGTTCGGATCTAGTCATAGCAGGTGGAACGGTAACGATAGGTACCAGAATCTTCGCAGATCCTTTCAATACATACAAAGTATTACAAGAAACTAGGACCATAATGGTTCCTGAAGAAAGTAGGCTAATAAAATTATTGGAGGAGAACAGAGTAAATACAATACCGGTGGAAACAAGGACTTTGAAAGTGTTACAAGAAACAAGAGATTTCAAAATTTTAAGACCAAAACTAACCACATCGGGACTTAGGAGAAACAGTTAATGGCCAATCTTTCACTTACCGGATTTTTTAAGGATAACGCTGGAATTTTTTACAAAAAAGATCCTTCAGCGAACATAACACTAGCACTGGACTTTGCCGACTATTTGGTCTCCGGTGATTCATTATTAGATGATTCAACTGGTGAGCCAACGGTGACACTAGGAACAATCAGTGGCGATGCCAGTCCTCTGGCTTTTCCAACAAGCCATGCCACAGATGTACAGGTATCAGGCACAAAAGTAGTATTCAGGGTGAATGGTGGCACGGCAGGCAACATATATCCAATACAAGTTCAAATAGTTACTGCAAATGGTGACACAGACAAACGACATTTTAGAATAGTAGTTGAAAACAAGGAATTAATATAATGACACCTGACAACACAGGAAAGAAATACAGAAAGCACGACAAGGATCTCATAAAAGACCTCGCTCGTATCATGTGTACCTATGAGGAGATAGGTGAGATAATAGGCATAACAGCCGAGGGTGTTAAAAAGAGATACAAAAAATTAATAGATGCCGGTAGGGCGGAAGGCAAGAAGTCACTTCGTAGAAGTCAGATGGAACGTGCTTTGGCCGGAGACGTCAGAATGCAAATTTGGTTAGGTCGAAACTACTTGGATCAGAAAGATGACCCTAATTCAACAGATCATTCACAACCACTACCATGGCAGGAGGATGAATAATGAAATTGTCAACTCCGCAAAAAACCGTGGCTAATGATCCAGCAAGATTCGTTGTGTTATGTACAGGTAGAAGATTTGGAAAAACAACATTGGGCATAAGACAATTATTTTACAATGCAAGGAATCCAGATCAAAACGTTTGGGCAGTACTTCCAAGTTACAGACAGGCTCGTAATGTTTGGTGGGACGCGGTTAAAAACAAAGCAATAGAATTAAATTGGGCCAAAAAGATCAATGAAGCCGATCTTTCAATAATCCTAAAGAACGGTAGCAAGATATCATTGAAGGGTGCTGACAACAGAGAGGCACTGCGTGGTGCCAAACTGAATTACATTTTCCTTGATGAGGTAGGCAACATTGAAAAAGAAGCATATACAGAAGTTTTAAGGCCAACACTGTCAGATACAGGTGGAAGGGCCATGTTCGCGGGAACTCCTAAAGGCATATCAAACTGGTTGTATGACATATATCAACAAGGCCAAGACTCAACAGAACCAAATTGGAGTTCATATCAATTTACAACACTACAGGGTGGCTTTGTTCCAGAAGAAGAGATACAACAGGCAAAACAAGAACTAGATCATAAAGTTTTCTCACAAGAATATGAAGGCACATTTCAAAATTATGAAGGCAGGATATATTATGGATTTGAAAGACAACAAAATGTTAAGGATTTTACATTTGAAACAAGACAAAACATAATACACGTTGGAATTGATTTCAACGTTCACCCCCTAACAGCGATATGTTTCGTTGTAAAGGACAACAAAATTTTTGTTATCGATGAGATAGAGATGTATGGATCAAACACAGAAGAACTTACAAATGAAATACATGGCAGGTTCCCAGGCACAAAAATTATTGCATATCCAGATCCATCAGGTAGGGCAAGGAAGACAAATTCAGCAAAAACTGATTTCCATCACCTATCCAATGCCGGATTTATTGTCAAGGCACCATCAAGACATATTCCTGTGAGGGATAGGATCAATGCTGTAAATAGTAAGTTTTGTTCTGGAACAGGAGAGAGAGGCATAATGATACATCCAAAATGTAAAAGTTTAATCACAGCAATGGAGAGACACATATACAGGGAAGGCACGTCACAACCAGAGAAGAATGGCGCTAGAGATTATTCACACATCTCAGACGCATTAGGTTATGCTGTATCATTTTTATTTCCTATCACAAGGAACTACAAACAACCAGAAGCAAATAATTTATGGAAGGTTAGAATATAATGTCAACAGGATTAAGCGAATTCTCGGTCAACCAAGACCCTAAGAAAACAAGTGAACACTACACTGCATTGGGAGTACATGCCGAGTACCTAACACACATCAAGCGTTGGGAGTTCCTACGTTCATCATATCTTGGAGGATACGAATACAAGATGGGTGAGTACCTTACAAAATATTTGTATGAATCTGATTCAGAATATTACAGAAGATTAAGCACAACACCTTATGACAACCATGTGAAGTCAATAGTACACATCCAAAATTCATTCTTATACAGGCAACCTATCAAAAGAGATTTTGGCAATCTTAAAAATTTACCTGAACTTGCACAGTTCATGAAAGACGCTGACCTTGAGGGCAGAAGTTTTGATGCGTTCATGAGAGATGTCAGCACGTGGAGTAGCGTGTATGGACATGCGGTCATATTGTTAGACAAACCAAAATCAAATGTGAGAACACGTGCAGATGAATTGAATCAGAACATTAGAAATTATGTTTCACTATACACTCCTGAAAATGTTTTGGATTGGGAGTACACAAGACAACCTTCTGGATATTATGATCTAACATATTTGAAATTGCTTGAAGTTGAACAAAAAGCATATGGGATGAAAGAGAGATATTACATCAGAGAATTCACAAAAGACACAGTGACATTGACAGAATACAAACAAGGCAAGTCCAAAGATGAATTGATTGAAGAGATGCCAAATGAATTGGGCATCATCCCTGCAGTTTGGGTATACGACCAAAGAAGTCCAATAAGAGGAATTGGAGTCAGTGGTGTTGCCGATTGTGCGGACATGGCCAATTCAATATTCAATGAACTTTCAGAGATAGAACAAACAATTAGGTTATCAACATCACCAAGTCTTGTGAAGACACCAGAAGTTGATGCCGCGGCGGGACCAGGTGCTATCATAACAGTGCCAAATGAAACAGATCCAAACTTACGTCCTTACTTGCTTCAACCTAGCGGACAGAGTGTTGATTCAATATTGAAATCAATAGAAGAGAAGGTTGTATCGATCGACAGGATGGCATGTATGTCAGGACTAAGGACTGCACAGACAAGACAACAGTCCGGCCTACAATTGATAACAGAATACAGCATGTTGGACGCAAAACTGACCGAACGTGCTAAAAATTTACAATTGGCAGAAGAACAACTGTTTAGATTATTCGCCAAGTTTAGTGGACTAGAATTTGATGGAGAGATAACTTATCCAGTTGCTTTCCATATCAGAGACAGGAACCTTGACATGGACATCCTAGAGAAAGCATCAAGAACAGTGAGAGACATTGTAAACGCCTCGCCTGATGTAAAAGAACTTATAGACAGAAAAATAAAAGAGATCATTGTTAAAGATCCTTTTGAACTTGAACAAATGGATCCAAACAAGATCAAAAAACCAACAAACACAGAGATGGAACACCCACCAATGCAAAACGCCCAAGACATGATCCAGCACATGAGAGACATGGTCAAGGAAGGTTACACCAACGAACAAATTTTACAACTACACCCAGAGATAAAAAACTACTTCGGAGATGACAATGGTGAAGACACGGAAAGTTCCTAAAGATAAAGCAACAGGCATACCAAAAAAATACCTAAGTGGTGTCACAGGCGCCAAGAGGTCTGAATTGGCAAGACTAACAAAACGTATCAGCAAATTGGCCCGTGAAGGCAAAAGGATACCACAATCATTGATTGACAGGAGGGTGAGACTTGGCAAAAAGTAAACCATTAAATGCTACGGTGCGTAAGACACTAAGGGAAAAGGCCAGTAAGAGCAGATTCACACTATCCACTTTGACAAAAGTTTACAGGAGAGGACAAGGCGCTTTCCTTGGCGCAGGATCTCGACCAGGCATAGGAATGGCACAATGGGCCATGGGCAGGGTCAATAGTTTTTTAAAAGGATCACGTAAACACGATCTTGACTTAAGGAGGAAAAAATAATGAAAAAAATAAAAAATTTTCTAAACAAAATATGGAAATGGATACATGGCAAAATATCAAGGTAGAGATGTAAAACTTAACAAGGTCATGCGTGGTGACGTCAAGAAGTTTAAAGTGTTTGTGAGAGATAGAAACACAGGCAACGTAAAGAAAGTGAATTTTGGCCAGAAGGGCATGAGCATAGGCCGGAACAATCCAGCAAGGCGTAGAAGTTTCAATGCAAGGATGGGTGCCATATTGGATGACGTGAGAGGACAGAAGACATTGAGTCCTGCTTATTGGTCACTTCAGACTTGGAAAAAAGGATTCAAACTATGATCGGAGAAATAGATGGCAGGTGTAAAGAAAAGCAAAGGACAGCAATCATTACACAGCAAGTTCTACAAGAACGGACAGGAGTGGAAACCTGCTAAAGTCTTGGCTCCAAAAATGTTTGCAAAAGGTTACAAGTCTTATATGGCCGCACAGTCCGTACAGACTGGAGAACTTTATAAGAATAGCCATGGTCGTGTTGCTCCTTGGCATTCTATATCATTCACTCCTGTTAAACCAGATGAATTAGAATAATGCCATACAAAGGAAAATTAGATGGACGTGCGATAGAGACTGCCACGTCGCGTGCCTTGGAAGCAGTGTTTGATGAATACAAAATGCATAATAAAAATTGCATAGAAAGGCAAAGCCAACAGGGTGCTTTCCATGCCAGGAAGGCGTTACAGAAAATTAAATACCTTGTACACAAAAGGAAAATAGAACTACTTGAGTTGTACACACAAGATGAGAGGAGACTGAATGCCTATCATAACAACATCAACGGCGTCAGCAATACTGACCAACCGGATACCAACGAAGAGGAGAAAACCAATGGCTAGAGGAAGCGGAAGAAGAAAACCAATGGGATCAAAAATGTCATCAAAAAAGAAAAATAAAAAAGGTGGCAGAAGAAAGTAAATTAATTGAAAATTGGATTAGAGGACAGGTTGCTAAGATCCATAAAAAGACTGGAAAGGCAATCTGTCCGTTTGCAAAAAAAACTCTACAAGATAAAACGATCCAAATCACGAAAGCAAAAGTTAATCTACTGGAGCACATTATCCATTGTTGCCATATGGTTCCTATTTTTAGGCTTGATATCGTTGTGCTATACATTGATTACAAAATAAGCGAACAGAGACTGGCAACAATTTGTAAACAGGCACATGACAACAAACTGCACATGGCAGTGATGTATGATCACCCTAGCAATAAAGGACTCCACAAAGGTGTAAGTTTCAGTTACAAAAGAAAACCTCTCGTAATGATACAACCCATAGACAAACTTAAAGATGCACAGGCAAGATTGCGTAGGTCAGGATGGTACGAGGCATGGGGCGTTGAAGATTTCGAACAATTCTATTAAATTATAATCATACGAGTTAATTCTGTTAAATAATTGGGTAAATACAAACAACTCATTAGGAGGAAATCTATGGAAGATTCAAAACAACCAGAAGTCCAAGTTGCAGAAGCCACGGAGGCACAAGCAAACGACTCTAAACAAAAACCAACTCCGGAGGTAGAGGTATCCAAAACCTACACGGCTGAGGAATTCAACAACGCCATGGCATCCGTCCGTAAAAAGACAGAAGCAAATGTGTTGAAAAAGTTCCAAGATGTTGACGTCGATCGTTACAGAGATCTTGTTCAGAAGGAAGAAGAAATGCAACTGGAAGAACAAAAGAAACGTGGCGAATTTGAAAAGATCCTAAAGGACACTGCTGAAAAGAAAGACCAACAGATCAATCAACTTCGTTCGCAGTTGAATTCGATCCAAGTAGATGGAGCGTTGTTGAACACAGCATCCAAATACAAAGCGGTTAATCCTGAACAGGTTGTTCAGTTGATTAAGAGCAAAGTTAGATTGAATCAAACTGGTGACGTGGAGATCATTGGAGACAATGGTACACCGAGATACACTGAATCTGGAGAATTAATGAGTGTTGATGCTTATGTTAATGAATTTTTACAAAGCAATCCTCACCATGTTCAAGCAGGACCAAGTGGTACCGGTTCGACATCAAACACAAACACAAAGTCAGTGCAGGAAATAGATATCTCCAATTTGGATCTCAATGATCCTAAACAGAGAAGAATGTACAAGGACGCCATGGCCCAAAAAAGTCAACGTCCAAAATTCTTCTAATTACAAAGGAGACATAGCAAATGGCTATTAACAAAACAGGTACGCATGGTGCCATATTAACAAACATTTTACAGGAAGCAGTTTTCACTGCATCAGAGAGATCAATCGCTGGTAGCCTTGTAAAAGTGTTTGACATGACTAACACACCAGGTCTTACTGCACAAGTTCCAGTCTACCCAGAAATTACTGCGGCGGCTTTGACTGAAGGCACAGACCTAACGGCTCAAACAAGTGTTAATCCAACATCTGTAACTATCGAAGCATCAGAAATTGGTGTTAGAGCAGACATCACGGATCTTTTAAGAGAAAGTTCTTCTAGAGACGTGGCCGCAGATGTGGGTGGCATCATTGGGCGATCTATCGGTGAGAAGGTTGACACAGACGTTTTCAGTCAGTTCGATTCTTTCACTACAAACAGATTAGGAACAGGTGGAACAGACCTTACTCCTGATTTAATCCTTCAGGCTGTGTATAAACTTCGGGCACATAACGCCCCTACTGATGCACAGGGTGATTACTTTGGCGTGTTCGCTCCGGCGGCAATCCAAAACGTTGCT
>ERZ869936.672-NODE-672-length-29760-cov-20.648039_pt1:2500-29760 | contig 29760 bp, 20 predicted proteins | sample MGYA00520876_ERZ869936 | MGnify/ENA primary metagenome ERZ869936 (study PRJEB32218, sample SAMN09650985) | biofilter metagenome | isolation source: enrty point of leading RO module | place: Saudi Arabia: Thuwal, RO plant located on Red Sea | collected... | reverse complement strand
AGCAGGACGTCGGGCCGCTTGGCGATGGCCCGCGCGATGGCGACCCGCTGCTGCTCGCCTCCTGAGAGTTGGGCGGGGAAGTGGTCCATGCGTTCACCCAGCCCGACCAGTGTGAGGGCTTCCTCCGGCCGCATCGGATCAACGGCGATCTCGGTCACCAGCGCCACGTTTTCTCTGGCCGTCAGGCTGGGAATCAGGTTGTAGAACTGGAAGACGAAACCGACGTGGCGGCGGCGGAATTGGGTCAGGGCGCGGTCGTCGTCTTCGGTCAGATCATGGCCGACGTACAGGACGTGCCCGCTGGTCGGGACGTCGAGTCCGCCCAGGATGTTCAGCAGCGTCGACTTGCCGCTGCCGGACGGGCCCAGCAGCACGACCAATTCTCGCTCGTAGAGGTCGACATCCACACCGCGCAGGGCGTGCACGTCGACTTCCCCCATGTGATAGACCTTAGTCAGCGCACGGGCCTGGAAGACGGCCCGCCGCTGGGGTTCTCCCGCCGTGTCGTGTTCCCGGGCCGCGCGGGTGTTTTCATCTTGCTGGTCACTCATGGTCTGGAATTCTACGCAGCCGTGCAGACTCTGTTCTCATCCATTTCGTTTGAGGCGTCACAACCGTCCGCTGCGGAGAATGCCCCACACGAGCCAGATGCCGAGCAGGCCGGAGGCGGCGAAGACGAGCGACGGCAGCCACCATTCCCCGGCGCCTGTGCGAATCAGCAGCGCCGACGCGACGATCATCGACGCGATAATCACTCCCACAACAATGCGGTTGCTCGACCGGTCGAACTCGTTGACGAAGTTGTCGAGCTTGCGATGCTCGAGTTGGATGCGGAGGTCGTCCTGATTGAGTTTCTCGAGGGTGCGGCCGAAATGGAGCGGCAGGTCGTGCAGCGCGCCGAGAACCGCCTTGGCGTCGTCAAGCACGCGTTCGACGACTTGCCGCGGGTCGTACCGCGCTCGAACGAGGCGTTCCACGAACGGGGCCAGTTCGCCCGCGAGGTTGAAGCGGGGGTCGAGCGATCGCCCGACGCCTTCCAGTGTGACCACGGCGCGAATCAGGAGCATCAGGTCGGCCGGACAACGCAGGCCGTGGTTGGCGAGGATGCTCACGAAGTCGTTGAGCATGTTGCCGATCTTCATCTGCTCCAGCGGGACGCCGTAATAGGACTCCACGAAGTCCTGCACGTCGGCGCGGAGGAACAAGTCGTCGATCGGCCGCGACGGGTGACCGATCGTTTGCACAACCTGCACGGCCCGGTCGACGTCCGGTCTGGAAACCGAGACGAACAGGTCGACGAGTAGTTCCCGTTTCTCTTCGCCCAGAGTTCCAACCATTCCGTAATCGAGAAATGCGATCCGTCCGTCGGGCAAGACTCGGATGTTGCCGGGATGCGGGTCGCCGTGAAAAATCCCGAACTCGAACGCCATGCGCATGAAAATGTGCGAACCGTTGACCGCCAGTTGGGGGGGCGTGATCGGGAGCATCGCCAGCGCGGCCTGATCATCGGGTCGGCACCCGTCGATGTACTCCATCGTCAACACGGCCTCCGTCGTCAGATCGTCGTAGACCCCGGGGACATAGAGCGTCGCATCCTCTTTGAAGAGCCGAGTGAACTCCTGCAACGTGCGGCCTTCGCGCCGGAAATTCATCTCGCGCCGAATCGTCCGGGAGAAATGCTTCACGAGGCCGACCGGATCAAAGACTTCGAGAAACTTGATGTTGCGGACGGCCAGGTCGGCCAGATCGTGCATGAGCGCAAGGTCGCGCTCCACCTCGCGAACGGCGGTGGGACGCCGGATCTTGACGGCCAGCCGCGTCCCGTCTTTGTGCCGCGCCAGATGCACCTGCCCCAGCGATCCGGCGGCGAGCGGGGTGCGGTCGAACTCCGCATAGAGTTCGTCGACGGAAGCGTGCAGTTCGCCCTCCACGGCCCTCACAGCCGCTTCTGATGAAAACGGCGGCACGTGCTCCTGAAGGTTCTTGAGTTCTTCGATGACTTCCATCGGAATCAGATCCGGACGCGTGCTCATCACCTGGCCGAACTTGATGAACGTCGGCCCCAGTTCTTCCAGCACCAGGCGAATCCGATAAGGGACGGACTGTTCCGGCTCGATCAGCTTCGCCTTTCTCAACGCGCGGCGACGAAGAAACGGGACGTAGCGTCTCGGGTGGAGTTGATCGGCGATTTCGCCGAAGCCGTACTTGGCCAGCACGAGCAGCACTTCGGCGAAGCGACCGACATTGCGAATGAGTCGCAGCGGAGGAAGTTCCAACGTCAACTCCCGGACAGTTGAATCACGCGACGTCCGCTCTCAAGGCCGGGCGACATCGGACGCCCTCAAGCCTGAACGACCACCGCGACGGCGGATCGAATGCTGGGCCATTCTCACGGTTCGCCGCAGCGAACGCAAACTCTGCAAGCATTGAGGCGACGGGTGGCGGGCTGGGAGCAACCCGGCATCCGTCGTTTTCGTCGATTGCTTGTTGAGCAGAATAGGCTCCGGAAGCCTGTGCCGTGTGCCCGAACTTCTGTTTGCGCGCAGATCACGTTGTCCCAGAGGTGCGTTCCCAAGCCGAGGTTCGGGAACGAGGGCCGGCTGCGCTGGAAGTCTTCAGGGGGCGAAGGGTTCGGCTGCTGCGGCTTCGGCCGTGCGGTATGTGATGACGAGGCGCGTTTCCGGTCCAGCGAGAACGACTCGTCCCGCATCGTGGTCGACCTGGGCGTGAACGAGGGTGTTGCGCTGCAGTTCGTCGCGGCGGGCCAACACATCGCCGGATGTTGCGTCGAGAACCTCAAGCATCAGCTCGGGGCTGCGTTGATTGTCGCGGACGCGGCTGACCGTAATGAGCACGGGGAGGCTCTGGTGGTGGAAGAGCAAAATGCGACCGGGGAGCACGGTTTTCGTCCAGAACTCTCCGCTCCTGCGGTCCACAACGAGCAGCTCGCCGCCGATTTCCGCGTTCGGCAATTTCAGGTTGGCGGGCGTCACGTTCAGGCGGGCTGATGACACGCTCCGTTTGAGGTGCACGTAGATGCGATCCCGATCCTGAAACACGCTGACATTCTGGACGCCCTCAATCTGCCGCTCCTCACATTCGGTCTCGAAGCAGATCTCGCCGTCTTCGGCGCTATAGACCGTCAGTCGCGTCCCGCGCAGCAGCGCGATCAGTTTCGCGTCGAAGTCGGTCGCGATCAGGAACCGGCCTTCCAGAGACTCGTCGAAATAGAGTTCATCCGACAACGGATCCCAGTACCGCAGGCGGAGGACGCCTTCCACTCTCGTCTTGTAGAGGAGTTTCCGCCCGAAGGACGCCTGATGTTTGCGGAGTTCGGCGAGATCGTCACCCGGCGTTTCGACGGGCAGCCGTACTCCGCTCAATGGGTCGAACAACTGACAGCCGACGCCGTCCGCGTCGAAGACGACGAGTGCTTCGTGGTCTCCGATGATTCCGGTCCGGTCGTTCCAGTTCAGCCCGCAATCGTGGTCGAGGTCGCGCCGGACCCAGAGCACGCTCCCGTTCCGTGTGTCGAGCGCGGCCAGAGTTGTTCCGGCCTGGACCGTGCAGAACCGCGGCCCGCGGGGGCCGAGCCAGGCCCGTTCGCCTCGTGACCCGCTGAGGGAGTCGATCGACCAGAGGATCTTTCCTTCGAGGAGCGACACCCCGCAGACGTCGCGTCCGATGACGGGCGCGAGATGTCCTGAGTCAAACTGCGAGCCGCCGACGCGATTGATCGAGTGCACCGGGATTTCCAGATGCGCCGTGCGGTGCAACGTGGAGACATTGACGACGTCGAGGGCCGCATGATTGCGGCGGGCGCCGAGAGGACCGCTGCGAAAGAGGCCGAGCGCTCCGCCCGCAGTGCGGTAGTACTCGAGGTTGCTGCTCAGCATCGTTTCCATTGCGGAGAGCGGTTCTTCAGGATCAAGCGCTGCTGCCAGTTCGGGCCAGGGCTGCTCGTCGATCTCCGCCGATTCGGCCCGGAGCGTGCGCTGCATGCGTTTGCGGACCTCGGCCCATCCGGGACGACCGGCAGCCTGACGCCGCAGACAGGCATCCAGACGAGTCCCGTCTTCGACCAGCTCACCGCCGCGCCGCCGGCAGAGTTCATCAATGACTTGCACGGCGTCCTCCGCCAATCCGAGGGTCAGCCAGAGGTCAACCAGGGCGGTCGCCGCCTCGGCGCAAGCGTCTGTCGAGTGCTGCCGGCAGGCGTCGAGCAACATCAATTCGGCGTCCTGCAGCCGCCCATCATCAATCAGGGCCGCCGCAGTTCTTGAGATCGCTCCCCGCCCGATCAATTCCAAACCGGGGGGAGCGCCTGGACCTGAGCCGGTCGGGAAGTTCCGCCGCACGAAGTCCTGTCGGAACTCGTCGAATCGCTCTGCTTCTTCAGCGGAGAGTCCGCGGCGGTAGCGGGTCAACATGGCGGCCGCAAACGTCTCGGGTTTGACCAGGTAATCACCGGTGGGCGTCATTGCGATCGGGGCGGAAGACCCGGAGTTCCAGACTTCGAGCGCTCCGGAGAAGGCGGCCGAAATGTCTTCCGATTGAAGATCATGTTGCAGTCGATGCAGCAGGAATCGGGCTCGCTGCTCCGGAGTGGACGCCAACTCCTCCAATTGGTCAAACCGTTCGTCGCTGCCTCCGGCCGACGCGAGTTCCGCGTAGATCAGTTCCCGCATGTGGCCTTCGACCGCACGTGTGACGACCCTGTTGGAAGATCTCTCGGCGGCTCGGAGCAGGGACGTCTTCGCATCCGAGTCCAGGCCCAGTCGCAGTTGCAGTTCGGCGGCTCGCAGGTATTCCTCCGCAACTGCCGATCCATCCGTCAGCTTGGGCGCGAGCCTGTTGAGTTCCGCACGCGCCTGGGGGTAGACCGTCACACCGGTCGCCGAACTGACGACGATGCGGTCGCCGTAGACCAGCAGATTGCCGGTTGAGGCGTTGGTCGCAGTCGAAGCGGCCATGAGCGGCTGATCGGCCGTTCCCACCGGCCGGTGCGTCGTGTGTATAGCGGATTCACGCGAGACGAGCAGGTCGGTGCCGATGCGTCCGGTCGAAACGTCGATCGACACGATGCGTCCGTCGTCCGTCGGCAGCAGGTAATCGTTTCCGATCCGCGCGCCGCGTCCCGAGGGGAGGGGTGTTCGGGTCTCCCAGCGAAGTTCGCCGGTGTGGACGTCCAGCCCGCGGCAAGAGTCCGGCCCGACGAGCAGCACATGGGCGTCGTCAACCGCAGCCGCGTAGAGCGCGTCGTCTCGCGACGGGCGGTGAGCCCAGACGGGGCGGCCGGTCAACAGGTCGATGCAGTGGACGCAATCGGACTGGCTCGCCAGAAGGACAATGCGTCCGCCGGCAATCAGGGGCAGGTTGATGAATTCCGCCTTGCCGCACTCGCGCCATTTCGCGCGAGGTCCGCGCCAGGGTTGGGACGGACCGCTGCGGTCGGAGTACGAATAGACCCAGCGGAGTGAGCCGCTCGTCGAATCGACGCCGACGAGTGTGCCGAGTTGTGTGGGGCACACGATGACGCCGTCCGCTGCGGTCGGGCAACATGCGAGGCGGGACCGTTGCGAGTGCGGACCGATGCTGCGGTCGACCATCGAGATCGGCTGCTCCCATTGCACGGAACCGTCGCCCGCGTCGAGAGAGAGCAATCTGATTTCATCCGCGCATTCTGCGAGCACGTACAGCGCTCCGGCATAGGGGAGCGGGGGCCCGAGGAAGTACCGGCGGTCTGACGAGGGTTCGTCGCCGCAAGTCCATGCGATGCGGTCACCCGTTCGTCCGGTTGCATCAAGGAGATGAACGGCGACCAGTCGGTTGCAGCAGGACGGTTGCTCGTCTGACTTGAAGTCCTCGGCGGCGTCGGTTCGGGCGTCAACGAAGTAGACCCGCTCACCGTCGCTCGAGAGCATTCCCGATACCGAATTCGCGGCGAAGGTCTGCTCGAAGATCGCCGCCGCTTCGACGTCTGCTTCTCCGCCGCTACGAGCGGCGGACGAGTCGGCGGGGCTTGAAAGCACCTTGGCGAGAGAACCGTTGCATTCGAACTTCCATCGCGTCTGCCCGGTCGCGAGGTCGCGGGCAACCACTTCGGAGTAAGTCCGCACCAGCACCAGGTCATGCACCGCAAGCGCGAAGTTCGACGTCGCGCGCGATTCGTACTCCTTTGATCGCGAGGCGCCCCAGGCGTCCGCGACGCGGTTCATCACCTCGTCCACCGACGACTGGTCGAAGTGCGCCACCTGGGCAATCTCGGATTGTGGCGCCGAAGGTTCCCGACCGAAAGGGGCTGTCCAGAGGGGCCGGTCGGACGGGACGCTGCCGGCGTCGATCCGGATGCCTGAATCGCTGCCGAACGCCGTGGTCCATTCCTCCTGCGGATCGGCCGCAACCACCCGAGCATGCTGGTTCGTGAGTGCAATCAGCCACTTGCCGGCGGTTTGAGTCTTTTCTCCGATGACCAGCGGAGTCTGCAAGTCGGCCTGGCTGAGCGCGGGACCGTCGACGGCCTGCCCCGAGAGTCGGGCCGCCACGTCGATCCAAAGCCGATCGGAGCACTCGAGCGTCGCCGCGTGACGAGGATCTTCGAGCAGGAGGCGCCACCACCGATGGGCCGTCGCCATGTCACCGCAATCCATTGCTGAGAGCGCCCGCATTCGCAGCGCTGCTCCGCCTGCGCTGGTGTGCACGTAACGCCAGACCAGTTCGTCCAGCAACTGGTGATCGCCGGTCGCCAGGAACTCGTCCCAGATCAGTTCGGCGTCGGTTCCGTGTAAGGACTGATATAGATCCCGGTCTGTTTCGGGCAGGCTGCTGAGGAGGCTTCTGGCCGCCTCTTTCGCCGATCGCGGAGATCGGGATCTCTCTTCCCACAGGAACACGTCGTGGGAAGCATCGAAGACGGTCTGCAAGGCGTGCAGACCATCCGTGCTGCGGCCTTCCTGGAAGGCGCGTCGGGCGTTGGCAAGCAAGACCGAGTATTCACGGTCGCGAATCAGAGATTCGTTGAGCCGCTGGCGCTGGGCCGCCCGCCGCATCTGTTCCGCCATCACGGCCCGATCGGCGCCGGCCGGGGTCTCTGCGGCCGGTTCGTGCAGAGTTGACTCGGCAGGGACTGGTGCCGTCTCAGGATCGGCCTGGGCCAGAAAGAGCGGCGTCGAAGAAGTCGGCTGTGAGGCCTGGTCCGCAGAGAGACTCTCCGCGTCACCTCGGAGGTTCAGGTCCGAAGCTCCAGCACTGCACACCGAGTCGCCTCCGGCTGCGTAAATACAGACCGAGACGATCGTGCTCGCGAACTGCAGCGTCCATCCCTGGAGCGCCGGCCGCGAAATCTGCATCTCTCAACTCCTTTTGAGAGAATGCGCCCCACCTGCGAAAAATCTGCGAAGGTCTATCAGAAACCGGGACGTCCTTACTAGCCCGATCCGTCTTTGCAGCGGTCCGGCGGACCGGAATCGCGAAGAATTCGAGCCAGTGTCGGCTGCAATCTGTCCAAACAGCGGGGCTTGGGGGTACTGGGGGCTTTTTCGTGTCGGCCCTGCGTGAGACTCGGGCAGCGAACTGACGTTCGCTTCCTCTGCCCTACAGCGATCGGTTGCGCCGACGTCCAGCCCTGTCAGGGCTGTTTTCGGGGGTTGGCTGGAGTGTAGATCCGCCCGGCGGAGGCGTCGCCCGCAACCCAACCACGTAGCGCACGCAGCCTTGCGTGCGTGCCGCTGATCGCAGAGGCGGTTGACGCACGCTGGCAGCGTGCACTACGGGTGAGAACCCCTCAACCTCAAGAACCTGAATTGAGGGACCACTCGTTACGGAAAGCGAATGGCCCCGTTGCAGAACTTGCAGGCCACTTTCATGCCCAGATACTTCGCCGCGACCCGCAACTCCTTCGAGCAGTGAGGGCAGGTCGTGTAGAAGGCCGCCGACTGAGCGCTGGATTCATCCAGGTGGAATTGTCCGTCGCACTTGTTGCAGGCCACATGCTTGCCGACAAACCGCTTGTGGATGCGCAGTTCGTCAGAACAATGCGGGCAGGGTACGAAATATCCGACCGGCGGGGCGTCAATCACGGCTTCAACCTCCGGGAGGGGCGAAAACTCCGGGGCCTCGATTTCTCTCGGTCGGAGATCGGTATTGAGCAGGACGCGGCAGGTCGCGCACCGGACCAGCTTGGCCGGCATGTCCTCACCACATTCGGGGCAGGGCCCGCCAGGCCACGCCGGCATTCTGTTTCCTTCGATTCAGTTTCCCGCAGCCGCCTGAGGGCCGGCTTTCAAACAGGCGAGCCGGTCAAATCCCCGAAAATAGACGCGACCGTTGCCGACCGCCGGCGTGGAATGCGATCCGACGCCGAGAGGGCTCGACTTCTGTCCGGTAAATTCGGGACTGGCCTCCACAACGACCACTTCTCCCTCTTCACTCATGCAGTACAAGTAGCCGTCGATGAGAATCGGCGAACCGCTGTAGTTTCCTCCGATCCGTTCCTTCCAGGCCGTCCTCCCGGTCGCCATTTCGACGCAACAGATCATTCCGCGATCACACCAGAGATAGACGTACTCGCCGAGGACGATCGGAGTGGGAACGTAGTTCAACGTTTCCGCCTGTAAGCGTTCGTACTTCAGCGTCGCGGCGGTGCCGTCAGCGGCGTCGGGATCGACCGCCATCAGATACTTTCCGATGCCTCCCGACCCGCAACTCGCCAGGATGAGACCGTTCCCGTAAACGGGACAGGCGACGGTGCGGAGCGGCATTTCCGGCGTGGTCCACAACTCCTCGCCGGTCTCCGGGTCGTACCCGGTGAGTCCGCTGACGCCGCTGAGGCAGATCAACTGCGGATCGTGGTCCGCGCGCTCAAGAACGAAGGGGGTTGAATAGGAGACTTCGCGGGATTCTCGCGGGCTCTGCCAGATCACATCGCCGGTGCGCCGGTCGAACGCCAGCAGCGAACTGACTCCCGGCTCGCGCTGATCATTGGCGACGATCAACGTTTCGTTGTAAACGATCGGCGAGACCCCCTGACCGTGCTGACACACGAACGGCCCGACGTCGTACCGCCAAACTTCTTCGCCGTCCATGGTGTAGGCGATCACCCACTGCTGATCGAAGTCGGCGTGAATGACGTAGACGCGTTCGCCATCGACCGCGGGTGTTGAGGAGGCGTAGCTGTTTTTCACGTGCAGATGGTTCGTGTCGAGTCGCTCCGACCGCGACCAGACCTGCTCGCCGGTCGACGCGTCGAGTCGATACAGCGTCCGCAGACCGTCTTCGTCGCCCGTTGTGATGAAGAGCGCATCGTCCCAGACGACCGGTGAGGCGTGCCCGATGCCCGGCAGGGAGACGACCCATTCGTAATCGTCCTCGGTCCACTCCGTGGGCACCCCGGAGAGGTCGCTGACGCCTGTGCCGTTCGTTCCCCGGAAGCGGGGCCAATTCTCGGCCTGTGCCGCGGGCTGATGGCAGGCGGCGAGGATCAGCGCTGCGGCAATGACCGACGGAAGCGTGCTGACGCCGTTAGAGAAAATTGCTCGACCATGTGTCCGCGTCGAGCGGTGTGTGGACTGTCGAGGACGAGAATCCGCGAGACAGATCGCCAACACTGATTCGCAAAGCGCCATAATCCGTTGCTTCAGCCGGTGTTGCATCGAACGTGCTCCGCTTGCTTCAGGGAATCTCCGTCGGGGGTTCCCCGGTTCGGCTCCAGGTTCAAAAATCGAAGAATCCGAATAGCATGAACGGCGACGCAGTTCTCTGCAAGTCGGGCCGACCGGGGATTTCCCGATGCGCAGCGGGGCCGGGGAGCCCCTCCGCAAGGCGATGCGGGGGCGTGATCGGACTTTTTTCTTTGACGGGACGATCCGGGGCGCGTAAGCTGGACGGATCATCTGCAACCGAATTCATCCGGTTCCTTTCTTCTTTCGGCGGTTCCTTCGGCATTTCGCAGTCCGTCTCGGTACGGACGAGTTTTCAGAGGTCGTTGCACGTGGGACGGACGGCGTCGTCTGGTCCGCCCGTCAGGGAGCCCAGCGTGCCCAGACAGGAGATTGGCTCATGCCGCGTTACAACTGCCCCGAAGACGGTTTCGACCTCCGCCAGTGCTACGAATTTGAATACATTCTCATTGGCGATCTGCGGGATCTGCTCGAAGATCCGTTTGACGACGAGAACCGCCGCTGGCTCGTTGCCGTCGTTGACGCCCTGCTGGAGACGCTTCCTCGGGAGTTCGAGCTGAAGTCTCAGGAAGGGTATCTCGCCGACGTGCTCGAGGAGTTTCCCAACTGGGATTCCGAAGTTGCCCGGCTGGAACAGCAGTACGCAGTGTTGTGCTCGCGGCTGGCGCAGTTGCGGGAGCGGATCATGAGCCGCAACCCGCTGCAGGAAATCTCCGAGCGTTTGAAGATCGAACTGGAAGCCTGGATGGACGCTTTCGCCCGCCTGCACCGGGACGAACAGCAACTCGTGCTCTCGGCGGCGAATCTGGAAGTCGGCGCGGGCGACTGAAGACCCGGCGAGCGACCGGTGTCAGCCGGCCGATGGCGTCTCGGTCTCTCGGCAGTCTGTTTTCACGTCTCAGCATCCGGGTTCACCGGTCACAACCGGGAACTGACGTTTCCGGCTCGCCGCTGTTTGGCATTCGCACTTCTGCCGCGTCCGCCCGGCCGTCTATAATGCCCCGTCCCTGATCGCAGCGCGAGACCACCGGTTCGTCAGCAACGAGTCCCGAGACGCATGGGCATTTACAATCGAGACTATCTCCGCGACGAGTACAGTCCGCATTCCAGCGGGAGCGGCGGGAGGAGCATGGTCGCAACGTTGATTATCGTCAATGTTGCGGTGTTTGTTCTTCAACTGATCACGGTCCAGCACGGCTTCATCGAGCGATGGTTCCAACTCGGCCCACAACAAGTCCTGAATGGTCAGATCTGGCGGCTGAGCACGTATGACTTCCTGCACGATCCCACAAGCATCTGGCACCTGCTGTTCAACATGTGGATCTTCTATCTGGCGGGACGCAAGGTCGAAGGATTCTACGGCCCCCGCGAACTGCTGTTTTTCTATCTGACGGCGGGAATCGTCTCGGGAGTTGTCTTCGTCGGTTGGGCGCTGTTCTTGAACAGCGTTGCTCCGGCGATCGGCGCATCCGGCGCGGTAGCCGCGGTCATGATCCTCTACGCACTGAACTGGCCGAACGAAGTGTGGATGATCTTTGGAATTATCCCGATCCGAGTGATCTGGATCGCCATTATCACTGCGGCGCTTGACCTGCATCCCATGCTGCTGCAGTTGGGCGGCGCGGATTTCTCCGACGGCGTCGCCCATTCGGCCCACGTGGGGGGGATGCTCTTCGCACTCGTCTACCAGCGGAGGAACTGGCGAATCGAACATTGGCTCGGCTGGTTCCGCTCCGGCGACTGGAAGCGGCGGCTCCGGCCCAAGGCGAAGCTTCGCGTTTACCAGCCGGAGACTCCCGTCGACCTCGAGAGCCGCGTCGACGAGTTGTTGCAGAAGGTCGCAGAGCAGGGTGAGCAAAGCCTGACGGATGCGGAACGTGCGGAACTGGTCGAGGCCAGCCGCCGCTATCGCAACCGCAGCCGATGAATCTTCTTCGGGCGTCCAGCGTCGACCGAACGGCGAACGGCTGCGCCGACGCCGGGGAGGATCGTGCTTGCTTTCGGTCGACGCCGCGTCTTGAATGAGTGGTGTGGCGTCGCGCGGCGCGGATTCATTCGTTCTGCAATGCAGGGGACGTCCCTCTTCTTCCACGGCAACTCAGGCGGCGACCGGCATGGCAAAGCGGGCGAAGCGGACCACACCTCCCGTCGTTGTCGCGCCCGCATCGAAGCGACGCATCTTCATCAGCTACGCGCACGACGAGAAACGCCTCGCGGAACGGCTCGCTGCGATCGTCGCCAAGCTCGGCTTCGAGGCGGTCTGGGACGAGAACTTCCGATTCGGTCACGGGTTTCACGAACAGATCAAGCTCTACATCGAGCACGCCCACGTGTTCATGCCGCTGTTGACGCGGCGGTCCAGCCAGCGGGGGTGGGTTCACGAGGAGATCGGCTACGCCAACGCCTTCAATGTGCCGGTGATTCCGGTGACAATCGGCCGCGGCGTCGTCCCCCAGCAGATGATTGAAATGGTGCAGGCGCTGGCGCTACTCCCTGCCGACGAAACGTTCTCGCTCGATCCCGAAGTACAGGACGGGGGGCCGCAACTGACCGACCGGCAGGTCGAGGAGGCGGCGCGTCAGTTCGAACAGCAATGCACCAGGGAACTGATCGCCTGGCTGATCGACCGCAAAGCGAGTCCGGCGCTGGCGCGGTATGAATGTGCGGCTCACGCGGAAGAACGGGGAATTCTCCTGGCGCGCTATTCGCGCGAGGTCGTCGATCTGGACGGCGTGAAGCCGCAGCTCGTGCGGCAAAAGGGCGCGCTGAGTTCGTTTTCGATCCCGCGCGAGGTCATCACGCACCCGCTGTGGACGATGAGGTACAAGGGTGCGCGGCGATCCGAATTCTACAAGACCGTCCTGCGGGAAGAGCGACTCGCACTCGAAGCGCACGCCCGCCGCGGAGGGTGTCATCTCATTCTCAACATCAAGCTCGGATACCAGCCCTTCGCGGACGGCGCAAACGAAGCCGAGCGGGAGGGAAAGTCGCGGCGGGAGATTGAGCGCGAGGCGGCCGTCTCGAAAATCTCCCGACTGCAGGCGCTTTCGGAATTCCTCACTTCGGTCGGCGGCGTCTCGCTCCGCGTCGCGATCAATGACAACCAGCCCGGTCCTGAGAATCTGCTGATGATCGGAAACTGGTTCGCCTCGGAATCGGTGACGGCCGGCATCGGGACCGGGTATCGCAACACGCTCTTCACCCGCCATGCGCCCAGCATCGAAACGCGCATTGAGACCTTCGACCAGGAACTTGAAGGACTGATCCGGGCGACCGTCGGGAATGAACGCGTCACCAAAGCGCAACGGTCGGCGCACGTGTCGGATGAACAGACCGTCGAGTTCGCGCTGAAACACCTTGAACAGGCGATCAAGGAATGTGAAGCCGTCTCCGATGCGCCGCGCGGATGAAATTTTCTTCCGCTGCGTTGTGGACCGCGCTCCCGTCGGTACAATGCGACCGTTGCGACGTGTTGAAGACTGTTGACCATCGGCGGTCTTCGCGCGTCGGACGCAGCCGGATTCTGCACATATCTCTGACAACTCTGACGGAGTGAGGAGGCTGCCGATGTCCAAGCGGTCCACCCCATCGCGCGGCGGGACGTCTTTCAACCGACGCGATTTTCTCAAAGGCTCGGGCGCGACAGTGGCGGCCTCAGCCATGGCGGCCGGCGGGGTTCCTACCACCGCTGAAGCGGCGATTGCCCAGAAGCAGGCGGTCGCCGGCCCGACCAAGGTGACGCTCAACGTCAACGGCGAAGACCACGAGGTCACCGTCGAACCGCGAACGTCTCTGCTCGATGTGTTGCGGTACGACCTCAATCTCACCGGATGCAAGGATCTGGAGGACGTCTCGGTCGACGGCGCGGATACCGTGATCATCGACGGCAAGGCGACCTATGCGAGCACCGTGCTGGCCCTGCAGGCCCGTGGCAAGGAGATTCGCACCGTCGAATCGCTGCGCGACGGCGGGCAGGTCGACGAGGTCGTGAGTTGCTTCGTCAAACACGACGCCATGCAGTGCGGCTACTGCACGCCCGGCTTCGTGGCCGCGACGCGGGCGTTTCTCGACAAGAACCCGGATGCGTCCCTGGAGGAGATCCAGCAGGGACTGGGGGGCAACATCTGCCGCTGCGGCACGTACGACGGCATCACCAGGTGCGCGCTGGAACTCACCGGTAAAGGAGGTGCGTAATGGCCGAACGGACCATCAGTTGGGAACCGCGCAACGAAAACGAAATCATCGGCACCGACGTCGAACGCGTCGACGGCCTCGAAAAAGCGAGCGGGCATGCCAAGTACTCGACCGACGTGAATCCCAAGGGGACGCTGCATGTTCGGCTGCTCACCTGTCCGCACGCGCACGCGCGGATCGCGTCGCTCGACGTCGAAACGGCGAAGAAGGTCGACGGAGTGAAGTCGGTCCATGTGTTCCCCGGCCGGGAACCCGGACTGGAGATCCACTTCCAGGGGCATCCGATCGTGGCCGTGGCGGCCGAGACTCCCGGGCAGGCGGCAGAGGGCGTGAGCGCGATTGAAATCGAGTACGAAGTGCTTGAGCACCTGGTCGACGAGTTCGACCTGGCCGGGGCCGTCAAGACCGGCCGGGCCAAACCGCTGCGGATCACCGAGGAGGGCAGCATTGGACAAGCGTTCGCCGAGGCCGATGCGGTCGTCAGCGGGTTCTACGGAATTCCGTCGATCACGCACATGTGCCTAGAGCCGCACGGTTCCCACTGCCAGTGGCCCGGCGACAGCGAGCTGCTGGTTCACCTTTCGACGCAGAACGTTTCGGGAACTCCGGGCCAGTTCGCGCAGCCCTTGGGTGTCGATGCGGCGAACGTGACGGTGAACTGTGAGTACATCGGCGGTGGCTTCGGTTCGAAGTTCAGCGCCGATGAATGGGGCGTAGCCTGCGCCGCGATTTCGAAAGAAACCGGCAGGCCGGTGCGACTCCATCTCGATCGGGCGACGGAACTTCAGATCGCGGGCGGAAGGCCGTCCGGATTCGCGAATGTGACGATCGCGGCTGACGAGAACGGCAAGATCACCGCGTGGGACAGCCACCACTGGGGGACGAGCGGTCCGGACGGCGGCACGATCAGCCAGGTGCCGTATGTGATCGTCGCGCCGAACCGGCGCGTGCAGGTCACCGGCATCGTCACCAATACCGGCCCGGCGCGAGCCTGGCGGGCGCCCAACCATCCGCAGGCGTGCGCCCTGACCGACACGGCCATTGACGATCTGGCGGCCGAACTCGAAATGGACCCGCTCGACGTCTTCAAGGCCAATCTCGATCTCACCTGGAATCCTGAGATCTATGCCGGAGAGATTGACGTCGGCGCAGAACTGATGGATTGGAAGAACCTCTGGCAGCCGCGCGGCGAGTGGGAGGAGGGCGGCGAACTCCACGGCCTTGGCATGGCGATCCATACCTGGGGCGGCCGCGCAGGACCGGGAAACTGCACCGTGCGCGTGAACCGCGACGGAACGGTCGAGACCTTCGCCGGTACGCAGGATCTTGGAACAGGAACAAAAACCGTCATCGCCATGACGCTCGCCGAGACCTTCGGCGTTCCCCTTTCCAAGGTGAAGGTCAACATCGGTTCGAGCAAGTACCCGGCCTGCGGCGGTTCCGGCGGCAGTACGACGGTCGGCGGCGTGAGCGGTCCGCACCGGCGAGCCGCGCTCAACGCCCTCTGGCAGATCTTCGACCTCGTGGCCGAGAAGCACAACGTCGAAGCGGACAGCCTCAAGGCGACCGGCGGCAAGATCGTCTCCGGCGACGAGACGGTCTGCACCTGGGACGAAGCCGCCCGCCTGGTCGGTCCCATGGGACTCGAAATCCAGGGGAAGGGGCCCGAGGACGACGGGCTCACCGACCAGCAGGTGGGAGGCGTGCAGATGGTGCACGCCGCCGTCGATCCGGAGACCGGCGTCGTGCGGATCGTCAAGTACGTCGCCGTGCAGGACATGGGCCTGATCATCAATCCGGTCGGCGCCCGCAGCCAGATCCTTGGCTCGATGATTATGTGCATCGCCTACGCTCTCTCCGAAGAGCGGATTTATGACGAGGTGACAGGGCGGTTCATCAACTCGAATCTGAAGGACTACAAACTCCCCAGAATTGGCGACATCGGGGAACTGGTCGTGGAACTGTACCAGCCCGACAGCGAGTACCAGCGGGGTGTGGTGGGGCTCGGCGAGCCGCCCGTGATTTCCGGCGGCGCGGCGATTTCCAACGCCGTCGCCAATGCACTCGGCGTGCGCGTCCCGGTGCTGCCGTTGACTCCCAAGCACGTCCTCGACGCGGCGCGCAACGCCTGACCGGCGACTGTGAAGACATAACCGTCAACCGACCCGGAGGTCCAGCATGACCAACTTTGAATATGCCTGCCCGGAAACGGAACAGGAGGCGGTCGAATTTCTCAGCGAAGTGCAGGGAGAGACCGCCGTGCTTTCGGCCGGCACCGACATGATGTCGCTGCTGAGGAATAATCTCGCCCGGCCCGAGCGCGTGGTCGACGTCAGCCGCATCAGCTCGATGCAGGGGATCGACCGGACCGGCGAAGGCGTCGTCATCGGGGCGCTCTCCACGCTGGAGCAGATCAGCGAGAGTCCGTCACTCGCCGATTTTCCCTCACTCCGCGACGTTGTCGACGGCGTGCGCGCGATCCAGGTTCAGCAGAACGGCACGCTCGGCGGTGATCTGTGTCACCTTCCGAACTGCTGGTATTTCCGGAGCGGCTACGGCCTGCTCGCCCGCGAGAACGGCCGGTCACTCCCGGAGGTCGGGGACAACCGGTATCACGCCGTATTCGGAAACAACGGTCCGGCGAAGTTCGTGAGCGCCTCCCGCTTTGCTCCGGCGCTCATCGCCCTGGACGCCGAAGTCCGCATTGCCGGTCCGCATCCGGGCGAGGAAAAGTGGCTCGCGCTGGAAGATTTCTACATCACTCCCAAGACCGAGCGGCAGGGGGTCTCGGTGTTGAAACCGGGGCAGATTTTGACGCACATCCGGCTTGCGTCCGATCCGCCGCGGCTGACGGCCGCGTACGAGGTTCTCGAGATGCAGGGACTCGACTGGCCGCAGGCCGCCGCAGCTTGCTCGCTCGAATTGGACGGCGGACTTGTTCGAAGCGCAAGGATCGTCCTGGGACATGTCGCCCCCACGCCGTGGGTCTCCGAAATCGCGGCCAGTGCGCTGGTCGGTCAGCCGGTGACCGTGCAAACGGCAGAACGCGCCGCGGACGCGGCGATCAGCGAAGCGACGCCGCTCTCGCAGAATGAATACAAGGTGCAACTCGCACGGACATCAGTGAAGCGATGCCTGTTGCGCGCGACGAATCAGTTGTAGGCCAGACACCCGAGGCCGGTGAACGTTTCCACGTTTTGGCCCAGCACAAGTCATCCGGAGGCTCAGCCATGGAAAAAGAACTCAGCATCCTCCAGCGGACCAACCGTTGCCGGCACCTTGAATCGAAGGGGATGTACATCAACATCGGTATGCCGGCCGGCGAGGAAGCGGCCGGCGACGGGTATGTCTGGTGCGCCCGGACGCAAGGCAAATTCGGCCCCGACAACGGCCTGTGCAACCCCGATGAATGCTGCCGCGGCGAACGCACCTGCTTCGCGCCTCTCTGAGTCGTCGCTTCTTGGTTGACGCTGAAACGCGAAGTAGGGCCGGCTGTGCCGGCCGAATTCGTTCGATCTTGGCTTGCGGCCGACACAGCCGGCCCTACTGTTGTCCTCTTTGCGAACCTCTGCGACGTGGCGGCTTCGCGTCGTGCCGCAGGGCGTCGTCCGCCGCGCACACCTTGACGCCTCCGCGCGCGGAGGTGAGAATTGAAGAATCAGCGGCCGAATTCGGTCGCCGACCATGCAAAAACCTGACTCGGAGGCATCGACGATGCGGAACATATTCGGAATTCTGACGGTTGCGGCCGCTGTCCTGGGAACCGCCACCGGAGACGCGGCGGAGATTCGCGGGCAATACATTGAAGCCCGCACCTGCGACATTTACACCGGTCCCTGCTTTGCCAACGCCGAGATGGCGCTGGCCGGCAAGGAAGCAGTGATGGCCTGGAAAGTCGAGGAGGGAGGCTGGAACGGCGTTTCACTGGAAGGCCTGTCCGCCGTGCTCATCGTCAAGGCCGGGGGCACGCTGGGCGACACCGGAGTCTTTCAGCAGGATCCGGGGGAAGTCGCGTCGGTGATCGTCGTCGACGAACAGGCGACTGATGAACAGGAGCAGGCGCTCATCGCATTCGTGAAGGAATCGGCGTCTGAGTTCACCTCGGACGTGAAAGAGGTTCACCGCACCGCGATCGAATTTGAGAACGACTACTACGAAATGCACGGCAAGCTGAAAGCGGGCCGTCTCGCCGCACTGGAAACGCGCAAGCTGAAGCAGGGCGATTGCGTCTGCACCAACGAAGAAGTTTTCTACAACCCGCTGGTCGACAATGTGAAGCAGGCAATGCCCGCGTACGCCCTCAACCAGTCGTACACCGGCAAGGACCTCGGCGGCCGCTGGACGCTCAACAACACGCGGAGCGCCTTCTTGGCCACGTTCCGCAAGTAAGCGAAACGCTCACCGATCCACAACCCGTCAAGACGACGCCGCGCGATCTCCCCAGCGGGACCGCGCGGCGTTATTCTGGATAGAGCCGTCAGAACAAGACGTTTCGAGCAAGACCATCGAACTGCACACCAGAGAAACAACCCGGAGCCAACCCATGCCGCGGACTCTGCTATCAATCACACTCGCAATGATCTTCACCGCCGTTTCGTTCGCCCGTGCGGACGACTACACGGTGGAGGCGGCGCAGGAGTCGCCCGAGGACGTTTCCGACGACATCAAAGCGGCGCTCAGCCCCGAAGGAATCCACGTCGAAGGACCGCGGCGCGGTCTGTGCGACATCTGGCTGGCGAAAGAACTGGCGACGATTGAAGACTTTGAGCCGCGTCTCACGATCAAGTATCCGCTCACGCCCGGGCAGTTCGTCGGAGTCATGGTCGTCCCGCGTCGCGCCGGGCTGACCGATTTTCGCGGCCAGGAGATCGAAGACGGCGTGTACACGCTCCGTTACGGACAGCAACCGATGGACGGCAATCACATCGGCACCAGCGCGACGTCCGATTTTCTTCTCGCCCTCCCGGCCGGTGAAGACGAGGATCCGGCGGCGATTGAAGACGTCGATGCGCTGTTCAGCCGCAGCGCCGACGCCGCCGGGACGACGCACCCGGCCATCTTCCTGCTGTTGCCGGTTGAGGAGGATCAGGCCGGCGACGGCGAATCGGCCGAACTCGTGCACAACGAAGACGATGAGTTCTGGATTCTTGAGTTCTCGGCCGCGACCGAAGGGGATGAGAAACTTCCGATGCGGCTTGTCGTCGTCGGGGAGTCGAAAGGATGACAAGACGAACTGTGTTCCTCCTGCTGATCGCGGCGCTGATCGGGGTCGGTCCCACGGCCGCCGACGAGGATCCGTCGTCGCCCGCCGACGCGGAGTCGACAGAACCGCAGGAGTTTCCCAAAAAACTCTATTCCGGCCGCGTGGTGTTTCTCGAGGACGCGCTCGAAGAACAAGGCGTCGAGACCTTCGAGGAGACCGGCCGGCACGTCGTTTTGGAGACGGACGAAGGCGATCTGATCCCGATCCTCGCCGACTGGAGGGGCAGGGCGTTCTACCAGGACGAGCAGCTTCGAGACCGAAAGGTCGAATTGATCGGGTTCCTGCGGCCGGGACTGCCGTATCTCAATGTCATCGCCGTCTACACGTTCGATGAGGACGGCGAGCGAATGTACACCGACTACTGGTGCGACGTCTGTTCGATCCCGATGTACATGATCCAGCCCTGCGAATGCTGCCAGGGGGACGTCCGGCTCAGGTTTCAGAAACAGGATCTGCCCGAGTACATCGACGGGGAGGGTGAGGGTTCCACGTCCAAGTAGAACACCTGTTTCGAGCTGTCGTTTACACTCATCTCTCGTTCCCCGAATGAGTTGCTCTCCGAGCGGTTCGAATGGAACACGGATGACCTCGGATTGGACCGGTTTTGGCTGATTGCTTTGCGGTCCCGTCGCCGCCGACTTTTGAAGGAAATCCCCGCAAAATCCGTGCTGATCCGCCGAATCCGCGAAAATCTGTGTTCTATTCGAGAATCCCATGGGCCCAGTTCCTCGCGGCGGGCCCCAGCGGAGTTGTGCGTCACTGACACCTGTCTCAAGTCGTGCTCGCTCTCGACGTCGCGCCGTCAACCTCCAATGCAATACAGCACGCTGTCCGACCGCAGCAGCACACGCCCGTAAGCCGGCGTGATCGACGCGCGAAACACTTCCGTCGCGGCCGGATCGACCGTGCTTTCCGAGACCACCTCGCCCGACTGCGGATCGACCGCGATGGTGACGCCCGACTCTTTCACGAAGTACGCCAAACGGCCCCAGGCGACTGGGGAGGCGGAGATCTGGTCCCCCACGCGGGTCTTCCAGAGTTCCTCGCCGCTTTCGGCGTCGTACCCGGTGATGACCGCCGACCGCAGACTCGAAACCAGGACCACGCCGTCGACAATGATCGGCGAGGGGAGGTCGCGACCGCCCCGTTCGGTATGCCAGGCCATGTGCGTTTCGGTCACGTCGCCGCTGCCGCCCGGAATGATCGCATAGGTGTCTCCGGAAAGGCCGTTGACGACGTGCAGCAGTCCGCCCGCCGGGGCGACCGTCGGTGTGCCGCGTCCATTGAAGCTGCGGCAGTTCCACAATTCTTCCCCGGTCGACGGGTCGTAAGCGCGGACGCCGGTGTGGCTGTTGACCACGACCTCCGTGCGACGCGCTGACCCCCCCGCAACGTTCGCCTCGATAACGATCGGGCTGCTCCAGCCGCGATTCGCCGGACGTGGAGTCCGCCAGACCTCCTCCCCGGTCACCTTATGAAAGGCGACAATGGAGGCGTCTGAGTCTGCGTCGCAATTCTGAACGACCAGGTCGCCGACCAGCCTGGGGCAGGCGGCCGTCCCCCACGGACTTTCCAGCGCGCCGAGGTCGTTCTGCCAGAGTTTCTCGCCCTCGAGCGAATAACAGACCAGCCCGCCGCCGCGACCGAAAAACGCGTACACGCGCTCTCCGTCGGTCGCGCAGGTCGCCGACGCCCAGCCGTTCATCGGATGCGTCGGTTCCGGCTGGCCGGTCCACGCAGTCTCCTGCCAGAGGATGCTGCCGTCGTGGCGGTCGAGACAGATCACAACCCGCTCGCGTCCTTCATCGAGCGCGGCTGTCAGCACGATCTTCTCCCCCGTGACGACCGGCGACGATTGCCCCAGTCCGGGCAGATCGCGGGTCCAGACGACGTTTTCCGCCGTCCAGCGTTCCGGAAGTCCGGTTTCGTGAGAGTGTCCGTCCTGCGTCGGCCCCCGCCACCCATGCCAGTCGTCAGCGGCGGCGATTCCAGGGCTTCCAACAACAGCGCACACCACCGCGACCAGGTTGTAAAGCAATCTCTGCACCGCATTTCCCTTTCGTGAAGGCCGGTCAGGTCGCGGAGGCACGACCCGCTATTGCGACTCCAGCCGGGCCGACAGCTCCGAAATTCCTTCGGCGTAGACTTCCAGCACCTGCTGCTTCTCTGCTTCGTCGGCGAACAGCCCCTTCTCCTCGATCAACGCGCGGCTGTCGCGCATTTCGTTCAGCAGGCTCACGCCGGCGTTCCGGTCGAACTTCCGCTGTCCTCCAACGTCGATGAAACTCGCGCCCGTGTGCGAGAACAACTCGCGGCCGTACTCGTTCAGGGGAGTCGAATCCGCATAGTCGGGATCGTCCGGGAGTGAGGGCGGCGGCGTCCGGAGCGCGATCCAAGTGGGTTGGTTGATTGGGACTTCGGTCGTGAACTGAGCCTCGAAGTGCCGGCCGACGCTCCGCGACGACTCGGTGTGCACGACGTCGCCGCCCAGCACCACTTCAAGTCGTTTGAAGTCGACGCGTCCGACGGCGCGGGCGGTGACTGTGACGCGGCCGGGCTCTTCAAGCGACACATCCTCGCCGATCCCTTGGCCGTTGACTGAGAAGTCCAGCAGCGGTCCGTTGGTGATGAACGAGCGGCCTGCGGCAAGCTGCTCCAGCCATTCCTCGGGGGTGGGGCGGCCGTCGTGCGGCACGTAAACGCGAGAGAAGTCGTAAATGAACCAGTCGGTCCCGGTCGAAAACGGAACCTTGATGCCGCAGTCGAGGTAGCGGTAGAAGCTGTGCTCGTAGCTGCCGTGCGACCCGCCGTCGAAGATGTTGTTGGCGTGCAACCGGCCGGCGAGCCAGTTCGGGATGTCCTCCAGTCCCCAGTCGTTGTGACACCAGATGACGGTCGCTCCGAGTTCGTGGGCGCGGTCGATTCCCCGCCGCAGCGGCAGGCCGTCGGTCCCTGTCTTCGAAATGCCGGGTCCGATGCTGACCGGATAGACCAGTTCCGGAATCGCCAGCAGCATCACGTGGCCGTACCCCTCGCCCCCCGCTCCGAAGTTGTGCCGGTGTTCTTCTCCATGATCGAAGTGCACATGCTGGTTGTTGAGTGAGTGCAACTCTTCCCGCGTGTACTCGTTGGACGTGTAGTGCACGTCGTCCTCGGCCCGCTCCAGGTAGGAGACGAAGACGAGGTCGAGTCCGTCCGCCATGCCGACGTCGACCAGGTAGTCGTCCGATTCGCCCCGCGTCACTTTCTGCAAATGGACGTGCGTGTTGGCGTTCCAGAGGCCGGCCCGATGCGCCTCGTGGAACTGATGCGGCGTCAGTTCGACGTCGGCCGATTCCCGATCCGTCAGGTCGATCTGCTGCTCGGCAATCTCCGCGCCCAACCCCGAGAACGCGCGGATCGTCAGCGGTTCTCGCGGCAGTTCAATGGAAGCCGGTTCCGGCAGGACAAACCAGTCGTGAATCGACAATTTCTGCGGCACGCCCCGTCCGCGGGGGAGCAAACCCTCAAGTTCGACTGATTCACCGTCGGCGCCAAGCACCTGGATGACGGCCGCTGTGGCATCACCGGTCGCCTCATTAACAACTCTTATCGCGACGGCGCAGGTCTTGGGCGCGTTCGGCTCAGCGGCCGACATTCCGAGAGCAGTCAGCAGCAGGACGCCCATGACACTGACTACAGCAACCCGCATCGCGTTTCTCCCGATTTCATGCCGTCGCAAATCTCGACGGCCAAGACCGTCAGACCGATCCGTTAAGGTCACTTTATCAGGGCGTCCTGGCGACGACCAATCCGGTTGGTGCGAGTCTGGCGGGGATCGCCAAACTCCGGCCATGAGGGAACTTGGACTGCGTCGCGTCTCGACAGGCCCGCAGACGGAAACCCCCGGTTCCTCGATTGCACGAGTCCCGCCGACCGATTACACCGATCGCTGTTCGTCCTGAATCTGAGCAGTGCGGCGGCATGCAGTTTCGTGAGCAGAACCGGCAGGCGTGGGACCACTTGGCGCGAAGCGGCAGTCAGTTTGCGCACGTGGCGACCGATGAGGAGTGCGGGCAGCCGCTGCTGTCGCTCGATACGCACGGCTGGCTGCCGGGCAGCGTGCAGGGTCTCGACGTGCTCTGCCTGGCCGGGGGAGGGGGGTGGCAATCGATTCTCTATGCGGCGGCGGGGGCGCGCGTGACGGTCGCCGATCTGTCTCCCGCCATGCTGGCCCTTGATGAGCGGGAGGCCGCCCGGCGGAAGCTCACTGTACGAGTGCTCGAGGCATCGATGGATGACTTGTCACCTCTGCCGGACCGTTCGTTCGATATTGTTCATCAGCCGGTGAGCACCTGCTACGTGCCGCGCCTCAAGCCGGTTTACGCAGAAATCGCGCGCGTGCTTCGTCCGGGCGGCCTGTACATCAGCCAGCACAAGCAGCCGACGAGCCTGCAGATTGTCGATCGCGACGGCAGAGATCGCTATATCGTCGGTGTCGGCTACTACCACAACGATCCGCTACCGGCCGTGATCGACGAGTCGTACCGGGAAGACGGGGCGGTGGAATACCTGCACCGCTGGGAAGAACTGATCGGCGAGCTGTGTGCGGCCGGTTTCGTGATCGAAGCGCTGACGGAACCGCGGCGGGGTGACCCAAAGGCCAAGCCCGGCCATTTCAAGCACCGGGGTCTGTTCGTTCCGCCGTACGTGCGATTGAAGGCCCGGCGGAGCGAGGCGAAATCGCCGGTCGCCGGCCGAAGTCCGATCTGGACGCCTGAATGAGTTGGCCTGAAATCCTCTCGGCGCCGACAAACCGTTACACAGCGATCATCGCGGATTCAATCTGCTACCATCAGAGCCGTCTTTGAATGGACCCCTTCTCAGCGTGCGGATGTTCCATGGGCAAACGAGACGGCTCTCTGACGACGGTGGACCGGGCGAGTCACACGAAGATCGTGGCCACGATCGGTCCCGCCTGCGATTCACTTAAGACGCTGGCCGAGCTGATTCGGGCAGGCGTGGACGTCTTTCGCATCAATACCGCGCACGGGACATCCGATGACCACGCACGGATGCTCCAGATTGCCCGCGCGGCCGCCGACGAGGTCGGCCACCCGGCGGCTGTTCTGGTCGACCTGGCCGGCCCCAAGATCCGGCTCGGAGAACTGGCCGGGGGGGAAATGACGCTTGCCCCCGGGGAGACCGTGCGGTTCGTCCGCGGGGAGACGGCTCAAGCGCCCGATCAACTGGTCTGCTCCTATGAGTCGCTGATTGACGAACTGGAGCCGGGCGACCGGGTGATGCTGGCCGACGGCACCGTGGTCCTGAAAGTTGTGGAAGCCGGTCCGGACGAGGCCGTCTGCCAGGTCGAACAGGGGGGAACGCTCCGCAGCCGGCAGGGAGTGAACCTGCCGGGGATCCGCCTGCGTGCGCCCGCGCTCGGCGAAACGGATCGCTCGGTCGCCGTGTGGGCGGCGGAGGCCGGGGCCGACTTCATCAGTCTCAGCTTTGTTCGCAGCGAGCAGGAGATTCTCGAACTGCGCGATCTGGTGAACGAGGTCTCGCCGGACGCACGGATCGTGGCCAAGATCGAAAAGCCGGAGGCGCTCGAGAATCTGGAGGCGATCGTCCACGCGGCTGATGCGGTCATGGTGGCGCGGGGAGATTTGGGGGTGGAGATCGACATCGCCCGCATTGCGGTCGTTCAGAAGCAGATCGTCGACGCCTGCCGCCGCGTCCACAAGCCGGTGATTATTGCCACGCAGATGCTCGACAGCATGCACGAATCGCGGATTCCGACACGCGCGGAGGCGACCGACGTGGCGAACGCCATTCTGGACGGCGCCGACGCCTGCATGCTGTCCGGTGAGACGGCGATCGGCCGCTACCCGGTGGAGGCCGTGCGCATGATGCACCGGATCGCGATGGCGACCGAACCGGCTGCGAGGCCGTTTCGCGAGCATGCGCGGTCTGAGAGCGCGGCCCCGGACGATATCCCGCCGATTACCGAGGCGGTCACACGCTCCGCCGCCCGCATCGCACGGGAACTCGACGCGGAACTGATCATCGTCGCCAGTGCGACCGGACGCTCCGCGTTGAGCATTTCGCAGACCCGAACACTCGTGCCGACGATCGGCGTCAGCAACTCCCCGCAGACGCTGCGCCGCATGTGCCTGTACTGGGGCGTGGTGCCGCTCCCTTCCGCCCCGATCGACGATGATCAGGCGCTCCTGGAGTACATCGCCGATCGAGGCCTGCAATCGGGACGCCTCAAGTCCGGGGACCGGATCGTGCTGGTGGCGGGCACGGGGGTCTCCTCCAGCCAGCACAACGCCGTCATCGTGGAAGAAGTGGCGTAGCGCCCGGTCTGCGTTTGAATCTCAGGTCGGCTCTTCCGCGAGTACCGCTCGACCGGAGGATTCGGACTGACGCGATCGTCCTTGTGCCACGGAATCGGCGGCTGGAATTCAGGCATGGCTCCTTTGGCCCGATGGCTTGGAAGCATCGCAATTCATTGGCACTCAATGACATGGGGCTGTATGCCGCTCGAACCGATGACCCCGAATCAGTTGAAGCCGATTACTCCGGTTCTTCGGCTTCTTCCGAGAAAACCTGTTGTGCGGCCTCGAATCTGACGATGTTCATGGTGTGCGATGTGACCGTGCAACCGCGAACGGGCAGAAAAGAGACCATCCGGGCGCATCGCCAGGCAGGGGTGGCAAGCCGCGACCTCCGACGACCGCGTCGCAAGTGAGATCAAGGAGTGTACGAGTCATGCTCAAACGAGCCGTATTGACCGGTCTGGTGCTGTTGGCGGCGGCCACGGGCTCGCTGCTGACCTCGAGTGACGCGCACGCCGCTCCTCCGGGGCAGCCCTCGAACTGGCAGCGATTCTACTACTATCCTTACGTGTACTACCCGCAGAATTTTCAGCAGTACCCGGAAAGTTACGACCACCTGTACTACAGGTATCCGCGGGAACGGCAGATCCCGGTGTTCAACGCGAACTGGCACAATTTTTACCTGATGGACAAGCCGTTCCACAAAGGCGGCCACTTCGCCCTCGATATCTTCTAGAGGCGAGCCTGAAGACATCGCCGGTGCGAGCAGACTGTTCTTTCGCGCCGGCTCCGAATCGCGACCATCATCTCGGGAAGCAGACGGCTCCGGGGGCGATGGGAACGAGGGAAGAACAGCCCGCTTCCTGGAGGGGGAAGCGGGCTGTTTGCTTTTGCGCGCCGCCGAAAAATGTTGCTGTGAGACGCCTCGGCCGTAGGGGGAAAGCGATTGCAGTTCCGATTCGCGGCGCCCGGCACCTTGGAGGCGCTGAGGCGGGGCCCTAGAATGGAAGGGGACCACGCTGTTTTGATCGCGGAGGGAGTGCAACGGTGCCGGACCTGGACCAGATGACGATCGATGAACTGATCGACGAGTTTGAGTTTCTCGGCGAATGGGAGGATCAGTGCCAGTATCTGATAGAACTGGGCAAGGAACTCCCGGAGCTTCCCGAGGGATTCAAGGTCGACGCTAACCTGGTGCCCGGTTGCCAGGCGCGGGTGTGGTTTGTGCCGGAGGTCCATACGGCCGAGGGGGCGACGGAAATCGACATTCGCGCCAAGAGCGACGCGATGATCGTCGACGGTCTGATTGTGGTCCTGCTCACGCTTTACGGCGGCAAGACGCCCGAGGAGATCCTGGCGATCGATCCGCAGGAAGTCTTCGCGCGATTGGGGTTGGAGACGCATCTTGTTCCGCAGCGGCGGAATGGACTGCATGCGATGGTCCGCCGCATCCGCGAGATCGCAGAAAGCCACCAGACGGCGGCCGCACCGGCTGAGGCTCTCGCCAGGCCGGCTTCCCCTTCACTCAGCGTTTCTGCACCCGAGGGCCCCGGTGCGGGAATCGAACGGCTGAACGCGCATGAGGTCCGCCGGCAGTTCCCGGCCCTGCTGCAAACGCTGCCGTCGGGAACGCCGATCACCTATCTCGACACGGCCTCCTCCGCCCAGAAGCCCCAGTGCGTGATCGACGCCGAAACGGAGGTCTACGAGCAGTACTACGCCAACGCTTACCGGGGCGTCTACCGCTTCGGCGACCGTGTCAGCCGGGAACTGGAGGAATCTCGCACGAAGGTGGCACAGTTC
>ERZ869936.670-NODE-670-length-29845-cov-17.472340_pt1 | contig 29845 bp, 26 predicted proteins | sample MGYA00520876_ERZ869936 | MGnify/ENA primary metagenome ERZ869936 (study PRJEB32218, sample SAMN09650985) | biofilter metagenome | isolation source: enrty point of leading RO module | place: Saudi Arabia: Thuwal, RO plant located on Red Sea | collected 2016-02-17 ... | reverse complement strand
GCCTGCGATGGAGAACGATTCGATCACGAAGGTCGGCATCGCGGTGGTCGAGCACGAAGGCCGGTATCTTGTCGGGGTGCGAGAGAGTTCCGCTCCCTTGGGGGGCTTGGCGGAGTTTCCCGGAGGCAAGTGTCGTCCGGGCGAATCGGCCGCCGAGTGCGCCATTCGGGAGTGCGCCGAGGAAACCGATTTACTCGTGGAGATTGTCGAGCCTCTCTTGAATCGCCGGTACGACTATCCGCACGGAGCGGTCGATCTCCATTTCTTTCTCTGCGCGCCGGCCAACGGAATGGACGCCGACAAGCTGAAGGGAACGTTCGAGTGGATCGAGCTGGCTGCTCTCCGCGAGCGGGAATTCCCGCCGGCGAACCGACCGGTGATCGATCGATTGGTTGACCGAGATCAGCGCCCCGCGCAGAGGGGCGTCACGTAGACCCGCCGTCGATTGTGATGCACCGGCGTCCTTGGAAAGCGGCGACCTGTCGCCGCTTTCGGACGCGCTCAAGAATCCCCCTGAGATCGTTCCAGACGCGATCGAGGCCGCGGTCATCCCTCACCCTGGGGGGAATCGGACCGGGAATATTTCAAAGCGGCGACGAGTCGCCGCACTCCCAAGGGTCGCCGCGTTCGACGAATCTCTGAGCACTGCTCCGGACTTCGCATGACTGGGAGGGACGCCTGCTTCTGTGTCGGTGACCGCCGTGATAGACTCTCTCCCCGAATCACAGATCGGTTTGGAGAACAGCCGTCGGCCGGAACAGCCGGCCCTACTGCTCCCTGCCGACAGCACAGGGGCAGATTATGAAAGTCCTCTCAGGGAGCATCGGCGCGGTTGCCTGCCTTGCAAGCCTCTGCATGCAGATCAGCGCTGCCGATCCGGTTGAAGTCGACGTTGTTCTGAAGAGCGGCGTGATCGTCGACGGGACCGGCGAGCCGGCGTTTGTGGGACACGTCGGAATCCGCGGCGAGACGATCGTGGCGGTGGGGGACTTCGAGTATTCGGGGTCGCCGCATGTGATTGACTGCTCGGGCCTCATCGTCGCGCCAGGCTTTATTGACCTGCACAACCACAGCGACTGGCTGATCGTCGAAGCGCACACGCGCTCCAACATGAACTTCGTGATGCAGGGCTGCACGACGGTCGTCACCGGAAACTGCGGCAGCGGACCGGTGCACGTCGCGGATTACTACGCAAAGATTGACGAGCACGGCGCAGGGACGAACGTGGCGCATCTGCTGACGCACGGGTCGATGCGAAACGAGGTGATGGGCAGCGGAGACCGGCTCGCCGATCCTGACGAAATCGAGGCGATGCGGCGACTGGCCGAAGCGGCCATGCAGGACGGCGCCTGGGGAATGTCGACCGGCTTGATCTACGTTCCCGGCTGTTACTCGGACACCGACGAACTTGTCGCAATCTGCGAAGTGATCGCGAAATACGACGGCATTTACGTCAGCCACATGCGGAACGAAGGAACCGACCTGCTCGCTTCCGTGGCGGAACTGCTGGAGATCGGCCGGCGGGCAAACCTGCCGGTTCATGCGTCCCATTTCAAAGCGTCCGGCCGCGACGCCTGGGGACTCGTGAGGCAGGCGGCGGAGATGATCGAGCAGGCGCGCCAGTCAGGCCAGGCGGCGACCGCCGATCAGTATCCCTACATCGCTTCAAGCACGTCCCTCGACGCAACAGTCATCCCCACCTGGGCCCGCGCCGGCGGCCGCGAAGACCTGATCGGCCGGTTGGACGATGAGGAAATCGGTCCGAGGTTGCGCGAGGAAATGGCCGAGGCGATTCGCAAGAAGGACGACGGCCGCGCCGTGCGGTTTGCCCGTTACTCGCCGCATCCGGAGTGGGTCGGAATGAATCTGCGGGACGTTGCGGACGCCGAGGGGAAGTCGCCGCTGGAGATCGCTGAAGAAGTCGCCCGCAATGGCGGCGCCACCATCGTCAATTTCAGCATGAGCGAGGACGACGTGCGAGACACGATGCAGTGGCCGTGGGTCGCGACGGCCTCGGACGGGCGAGCCACGCTGCCGGGGGCCGACAAACCGCACCCCCGGTTCTACGGCACATTTCCGCGCAAGATCGGCTATTACTGCCTGCAGGAGAAAGTGCTCCCGTTGGAACAGGCGGTCCGCAGTGCCACGGGATTGCCGGCCGACATTCTCGGCATGACCGATCGTGGCTATCTTCGCGAGGGCCAGGCGGCCGATCTCGTCGTCTTTGATCCGGAGCGGTTCATCGACACGGCGACGTTCGACGATCCGCACCGTTACGGGCAGGGTGTCCAATACCTGTTCGTGAACGGAGTGACCGCGGTCTCCCGTGGCGGCGCAACCGGGGCACTCGCCGGCCGCGCGTTGCGGAAGCAGGCTCGGGAGGCGTCCGCACCGTGACAGTTCTGGCGAGCAGGGATCGCGCGACTCGCACACCGGTGGAACCGGTCTTTACCGGCGGCGAAACGCTGCAGTTGCTGGTGAGCGTGCAGAACGCCGCCGAGGCGGCAGCGGCAGTGGCCGGGGGCGCAGACGTAATCGACGTCAAACAGCCGGCCCGCGGGTCGCTGGGGATGGCGTCGCCCGAGAACATTCAAGGCGTTGCGGAGTACCTCCAGCGGTCCGGCTGCGAGCGACCGCTCAGTGTGGCGCTCGGCGAAATCGGCGACTGGCGGGACGGTGGCGAGATTCCGCAACTTCCACAAAGCGCAACGTTTGTGAAGATGGGGCTGACGGGTGCTGCGAGCACAACAAGCTGGGAATCGCAGTGGCTCGCACTTCGAGAGCGGTTTGAGGAGGCTACGGCACGGTCGTTGAACTGGGTTGCCGTCATTTACGCGGACGGCGAGAAACACGGATGCCCGCCGGCTAACGAGATCATTCGGGCGGCGGCGGAGAGCGGCTGTTGCGGTGTTCTCTTTGACACGTTCGACAAGTCGACCGGCAACGTGTTTCACCATCTCACGGCGGTCAGGCTGAAGTCGCTGATGGACTCGGCACGGCAGCGGGGCCTGTTCGTCGCCCTGGCCGGCAGGATCTCTGAACGCGATCTGCCGGGCGCAGCGAACCTGCCCGTCGATGTCGTTGCAGTTCGCTCCGCCGTATGTGAGAACGGCCTTCGCGAGCGTCCGGTCAGCCGCCGGCGCGTGAGCGAACTGCGAAGTGTTCTCGCTGCGATCGGACTCGCAACTGATCGACGCGTCGAATCCGCATGCCGCAGGATCAGGGACGAGTGGGCGCGCGCTCCGGAGGTCGGGTTCGTTCTCGGCACCGGATGCGGGCGATTGATCGACGATATCGATGCGGAGGCCGCCTTCCCCTATGAATCATTGCCACACTTTCCCACGTCAACCGCGATGGGACATGCAGGACGGTTGATCTGCGGGCGCTACGGCGATGTCCCGGTCGTCGCCATGGACGGGCGGGTTCATGCGTACGAGGGATACTCGATTGACGATGTGACACTGCCGGTGCGGGTGATGCGGCGATTGGGGGTGCAGCTTCTGATCATCACGAATGCGTCAGGCGGCTTGAACCACCGGTTGGACGTGGGCGACATCGTGCTGGTTGAAGACTGCATCAACCTGATCGGTGGGGTGTTTTCGCGGAGCGCCAATGTGTCTCCGGCGGTGTCCGGTCGCTCCGGGAGGCGACCGGTGTTCGACGCGCGCCGGCATCAGGCTGCCGTCTCCGCAGCGAAGCGCTGTGGCGTCCCGCTTGAGCGCGGGACGTACGTGGCTGTGACGGGGCCGAACTACGAGACCAGAGCCGAGTACCGGTTCTACCGGCAACTCGGGGGAGACGTGATCGGCATGTCGACCGCTCCGGAGTTGGCAGTCGCGAAAGATCTGGGCCTGGAGTGTCTGGCGTTTTCGATTGTGACCAACAGTTGCAACCCCGATGCGCCGTCGGAGACGGACGGCGCAGCAGTTGTTTCGGCCGCCCGGCGGTCGTCCGGACAGTTGCGGTCTCTCATCGCGGCGTTCATGGAGTCCTGTGAAGTGCGCGGACGCTGCATCCGACCGTCACGGGACGAGGACGCTGAATAGCGCTCCCAGCAAGGCCAGGCCGACAGCGACCACCAGCATGTAGAGTCGTTGTTGCTGACGTTCGATCGCCTGCTGCATCTGCTCCAGCGTCAGCAGGGCCGTCCTCAACCGTTCTTCCAGGACCGCCGTCTGCTGGACCAGGCCCGGGCGGCCGTTTCCGCGCACGTACTCGAACAAGTGCAGAACGTCCGTTCGCAACGGGTGAATCTCATCGGACGCGAACTCGGAAAAGGCCGCCTTCACGGCGGCGACGATGTCTTCCGTTTCGAGGCTTCTGATCCGCTCCGGGCTGCTGTTGGCATCGTGCATGGTCGTTCCGTCTTGCGAACATCCGCGGGTCAGGCTCGTTTCCGCCCCGCCGACTGGAATGGAAGACTGGAGCCTCCGCGATCAGCAATTGCTCGCTCCAACCGATCGGGCGGGGGTGCGCCGGGACGTCGACTTCGCGAAATCGCTCAGACGTTGTGGAACCCGCCGGGTGATCCGGACGACGGACCGGCTTCAAGCACGACCCGCGTATCCAGCAGCAGGTCGTGCAGGCTGCGCCGGTCGCGGCGCACCAGGGAGGTGAGCACATCAGCCAAGAGGCCGAGCAAGGCCGCCACTCCGGCGAGCGTTCCGAGGATTCCGACGCCGGCCGCTGCGCAGACTGTCTGAATCGCGAATTGCCAGAGCGGCAACATCGGCAACACGGTCCGCAGCGCCAACTGGGAAGAGCGCGGCGGAAGTCCGTGACGCCCCACGACGCAGATCTGCAGCAGATCTTTCCCGATCGTGCGTTTCCACCGTGCGGCCAGAAACATCACCAGCACCGGAGCGATGAAACCGACGAGTGACGCGAAGAGGTTCAGCGCCGGATTCAGGCTGAGATACTCACCGACAGCGCCCTCCGTCACCAGTCCGACGAGAAATCGCTGAAGAGCCGCGGCGAACAGCAGATCGATCATCCACGCCAGCCCGCGGACGATGCGACCGGCGGCGGGACGCGAAACGGGCTTCAGCGCCCGCAGGTCGGACAACAGCGGTTCATAACTCCAGTAGCGCTGCTCCGGGTCTTTGGCAAGCAACCGGCCCAGCACGCCGGCCCACTGCTCGGGGATGTGCGCCGGCCATTCGTCAGGAAACTCGATCTTCGCGTGGCAGTGCGCCCGAATGCGGGCGGCCGCCCCGGAGTGATCGAACGAATACGGCAGACGTCCGAAGGTCATTTCGAACAGCATCACGCCCAATGCGTACATGTCGCTGCGGATGTCGGTCGGCTCGCCGCGGCACGCCTCCGGGGAGAGATAGTTCGGCGTGCCGGCGATCTGCTCGGGGTCGTCTTCCGCGACGGAGAGACGACGCGCCAAGCCGAAATCGGAGAGCTTGACCTTGTCTTCATCGCAGAGCAGGATGTTCCCCGGCTTGATGTCGCCGTGAACGATGTCGTACTGCGCCGACTGGCGCAGGGCGTCGGCGATCTGCATCGCAATCTCGACGGTCTCACCGTAGGGCAGGGGTCCGTCGCGCAGACGATCGGCGAGAGTGGGACCGTGAATCAACTCCATCGCGAGGAACGGATTCTCTTCGTCCTGGCTGACGTAGTAGATGTGGACAACGTTGGGATGATTGACCCGCGCCTGCGCCCGGGCCTCCTGCAAAACGCGAGCGACGTTCGGACCGTCTTGCCCGGCAGCGCCGCGTGTGATGACCTTCAGTGCGACATAGCGGTGGAGCGAATCGTCGAGCGCACGGTAGACGGTTCCCATCCCGCCCGTTCCGAGAATCGACATGATCTGAAAGTGATGCAGCCTGGCGCCGATCAGGGGATCGGGTTCCGGGTCGAGCAGACCGTCGAATTCGGCCCCCAGTTCATCGCCGAAGTATCCAGAGTCCGAGCCAGCCAATGCATCAGCGGGACAGAACTGTCCGCATTGTTCGCACACCCCGCCGGCGAGCGGGTCGACGGCGATCGTCGCTCCGCAATCGCACGGGTGCGCGACGGTGATGATTTCGGTGTTTTCGGCTGGCATTTGCGCCAGCATAGACCCAAGATGACAGTCAATCGTGAAGCGTGAGCCCCCGTAAGGCGGACCAGCGTCGCGCCGCCGTCAGTCGTTCCAGTCGTTCCGATTAAACCGCTTTTGATGCGCACCTCGACACGCCTTGCACGACTTGCCGCCGGCGGGGCGGCCGCAGCGGGGGCGGGCGTTCTGGCGGCGACGACGACAAGGATGCTGGAGTCTGGCGGGGCTTCTCTGGGGACCATCGCCGCAGCGCTGATCGGAGCGATTGCTGCCGCAGGCGGGACGCTGCTGGTCGTCGCACCGGATCGATGGTGGCGGCCACTGTTGGCTCGCTTCGACGCAGTCCTCTCGCGAATCTGCGCGGGCAGGCCTCCCGTCCGCAACCGCGCCGGAGGCGTGCTCGTCCTCGTCGGTTCCGTCAGCTACATCGCGCTGCTGACCATTCACTTTCCACTCCAGCCGGACCCTGCGACCGACGATCAGGGGGCCTATCTGGAGCGGGCGCAGCAGATTCGCACCAATGGGGGCGTCACCGGGCTCCTGTCTTCTCTCTTCGCCGGCGACTTCGAGGAAGCGAATCGACATCCGCTCTACCTGGCGATACTGTCTCTCGCACCCACTGCTAGAAGCGGTCAAGTCATCTCCGCGCTCATTGGCAGCGCGGCGTTGCTGGGCTTCACGTTGTTGATCGCGCGGCGCTCCGGCTGGTTCACGGCGGGACTGTTCTGCATTCTGCTGGCGACGAACGGGGCGTATTGCCGGTTCTCTGTGCGGGTGGTTTGCGAAGTGCTGCTCGTCGCGCTCTGCGGCGCCGTCTGGTTTGCGGTCCCGGAGTCAGACCTCGTGAAGACAGGAACAACTGGTCTTGGCAGACACCGTCTGACACGGCACGCCGTGATCGGCTGTCTGCTCGGCCTGGCGTACCTGACCAAGGGAACCGGCCTGCTCGTGGCCGTTGGCTACTTCGGCTGGTGTGCTCTTTGCAAGATCTCGTCGATGTGGGCCGCTCGCAAGTCAAAGGCTGCATGGCAATCGTCAGAACCTCAGAGCGGCCGTGATTGGTGGTTGGCAGCCTGCACGCTGCTGGCGTTCGGAGTCGTCGCCTCGCCGCTGCTGGTACGAAACGTCCGGCGTTTCGGCAATCCGTTCTACAACGTCAACTCGCTGTTGCTGTTTGCGGATGAATACGCCGACTTCGACGCGATGACGCAGTCCGGCACGTCGACCAGCGAAGCCGCTGAAGCATACTTCGCCTCACACTCGGTGATGGACATCGTCAGTCGGGAAGCGTGGGGGCTGGTCTGGGAATTGTTCATCATCGTCCGCTCCCTCGGTCCCGCGCCGCTTGATGACTCGCGGGCCGTGTTTGGAGTCGCGATCCTCGGCGGCGCGCTCCTCGCAATGCTCGCCTTGCAACGAGCAAGAGACGGCCTGCTGCTGACCTGGGGGCTTCTGCTGTGGGTCGTGTTCGCCTGGTACGTCCCGATCGCGGCCGGAGAGCGCTTCGTGCTGCCGTTGTTGATTCCGATACTCGCCTGTGCCGCGGAATTCCTGGCGCGAATCGCCGGCGGACCGGAGCGCGACAATGCCAGTAAGCTGGCTTGGGGAGCGGCGATCTGGGCGGCGTCCTGGGTCGTCATGTCCAGTCTGTTCGCCGGCGCATCCTCGTAGGGCAGGTTTCCAACCCTGTCGTTTCCCTACATCTCTCGAACCCCGTTCGAGTGACCCTGCGAGAGGTTCGAATGGAACGCGGATGACCACGGATGGGACCGATTCCCACTGATCGTCGTATCAGGTCTTCAAGCGGCTCTTGTGAGGACCGATTCAATTGTCGAGTGGCCACCTCACGAATGGACCCTTGTTGAATCCGCGGCGATTCGGTGCATCCGCGAAATCCGCGGTCTATTCGGTCCTGTGCATCCGCTGTCCTTTCAGGGGACAGACTGTCGCCTCACGATTCGGCAATGCGCGAGGTGACTTCGACGGTGCACCCGGTGCGCGACGATTCGAGGCCGGCGAGCATGATCTCGGTCACGTGCCGGGCGGTGCGGGCGTTGGTCAGGGGCGGTTGAATTCCTTCACGAATGCAATCGATCCAGTGTTGGTGGGAGTGGATGTCGGGCCATCCAGACGTGTCAACCGGCTCTTCGATCAACGGGGCATCTTCATCGACGACTGAACTCGGCCGGTAATGGATCAGCTCTGCCGTGAGGTTCGGATTGACAAGTTTGCCTGCGGTGCCGTGGACGGAGAAGTCGTAGGTCCGCGCCCCGTCGCACCAGCCGGTCTCCGCCGTCCCGATAGCGCCGTTTTCAAAATCGAGGAGCAACGCGGCCGTATCCTCCAACTCCGTCGGCTTCGCGACGGTCGAACACCGGCAGGAGACGCGCGTGACCGACCCGAGCAGCGCCACCAGGTGCGCAATCGCGTAGACCCCCATGTCGAACAGCGCTCCGACGTCGGCCTGCCGGGCGTCAAAGAACCACAAGTCGTCCTCCGGTTGCTCGCCGAGAATGTTCTGGATCGTGGCGTAATAGACTTCCGGCCCCCCGTGGCTGAAGCGCGAACGAGCGGACGCAACGCGGCCGAGTTTGCCTTGCCCGATCCATTGGCGGGCCGCGAGAACATGGGGTCGGGCCACGTACGGCAACGCCAGGACGGTGCGGTCGGACGCCTCTGCCGCCTGGACGAATCGTTCCGCCTCATCAAGCGAAGTGCTGAGCGGCTTCTGCATGTGGACATGCTTGCCCGCATCAAGCGCCATGAGCCCGAACCGGACGTGCAACGGGTGCGGAAGCGAGATGACGACCGCATCAATACCGGAGTCAGCGATGACTTCTTCGTAGGAGTGTGTCCAACTGGGAACAGCGAATTCTGCACAGAGCGTTTCCAGACGAGACTGCTTTCTTCCCGCAAGGACGACGACTTCCGCCCCCTCCACCGTCTGCAATTCCGGAAGGTGGAGTTTCGAGGCGATCCCGCCTGCGCCGATGATCCCGATTCGAATGTTGCTCATGAAGTCTTCCTCGCTCGCGCGTCGATGGCGGGCACGGCCGGCGCTGTCGAATGGCCAAGCCGCGCATGTGTGCGTGGACAACCCCCGATTCTCGGCTGGTTGACTTGGCATTCAGGCCGCGCTAGGCTAGCGAATCCTGGTTTCGGGGAACAATTCGCCGCTCACCTTCTCTGCGAGTAACGGATGTTGAGATATCCATCGCGGCTATCGTCCGCGCTGCTGTGCCTGGCTCTTCTCGGAATGCTCGGCTGCCCGGGCGGCGATTCCAATGAAGGTTCCGGGAACAATGCTTCGTCGTCTACGCAGCAGAAGCGGATCATCATTCTGACGAACGGGCCGGATCCATTCTGGGACACTTGTGAAGCCGGGGCGAAGGCAGCGGAGAAAGAACTCGGGCTGAACGACGAGGGCTACATCGTCGATTTTCAGCGGGGCGACTTCACCGACAAGAAGCAGATCGACATGCTCAAGCAGTATGCCCTCGCGCCGGATGTGGTTGCGGTCGGCATTTCGGTCTTTAACCCACAAAGTCGAAATCTCGCCGAAGAGATGCGAGCGCTGCAGGAGAAGGGCATCAAGGTCATCACGATCGACGGCGACGTGAGCCTCGAGAAGTATCGTGACGCCCGCTTCGCCTATCTCGGGACGGACAACTACGTCGGCGGTCAGGAACTGGGACGGGCGGCAAAAGCCCTCTCACCGGACGGGGCGAAGTTCGTGCAGTTCGTCGGAAACGTCGGGGCCGCGAACGCGATCGCCCGGATGGACGGCTTTGTGGACGGGGCCGGCGAGGGATTCGAGGAACTGGCCCGCCGGGACGACGGCGGCGAACGTCCGAAGGCGAGAAAGAACGTCGAAGACGCACTGGACCAGTTTCCCGAATGCGACATGCTGGTCGGCATCTGGGCCTACAACACGCCGCAGGCTGTCTCCGTCGTTCGCGATCGCGGCATTCGCGAACAGGTCAAGGTGCTCTGCTTTGACGCGGCCGAGGCCAGCATCCGTGAGATGGGAGACGGCAACGTCGACGTGATGGTCGTACAGAATCCCTACCAGATGGGATACGAGGGCGTGAAACTGCTGCACGCGCTCGTCACAGACGATCAGGCTCTGATCGATGAAATGTATCCGGACTACTCGCAGGACGGCACGGGAGATCTGTACCGCACCGAACTCCGCGTGGTCGTCCCCGACGAGGAGTCGCCCATCACCGCAGACCTGTTCGAGGAGACGACGGAATTCTTCAAGCTCTCGGAGTTTCAGGAATGGCTTCGCGAGCGGGGTCTGGTCAGTTCCTGATCGGTTTCCGCAGCGGCCGGCAAACGGTCGGACTCAAGCCGTTGTTCAATCGCGGGATTGACCGCATCCGATCTGTGCCGGCAGACAGTCCACTTCTCTCGGAAATCGCACGAGACCAATTCACATCGGCCGCACGTCGTGGGTGAGTTCCTTCACAAGCACCGCAACGAACTCGGTCTGGGCGCGGCCATTGTTTTCGTCACGGCGGTGACCGCAGTTTTCAGCGACGCCTACCATTCCGGGGAAGGGCGCATCGAGGTCGCGCGGATTATTTTCCGCGACACCGCGATGCTGGGAATTTTCGCGCTCGGTGCGGCGATCGTCATCATCGCCGGCGGAATCGATCTCTCCAGCGGTTCACTGATTGCCTTCAGCGGGACCATCTTCTTCGGGATGCTGATCCTTCTCGCCCCGGACGATCCCACCACGCGGTGGGCGGGCGATCCGGAGCGGCACTTTCCGGATACCGAAAACCTCTCGCTGTGGATACCGGCCGCGGCCTTGCTGGTGACCCTGGGCGTGGCATTTCTGGTGGGGAGCTTTCACGCCTGGCTGATTACGGTCATTGAATTGCCTCCGTTCGTCGCGACGCTGGCTTCGCTGGTCGGCCTGCGAAGTCTGGCCCGGTTGCTGATCCAGGACGTCACTGCGATCGAATACGGGCAGCGCCAATCGACGATCACCATCAACGACGAACTGCTGACGTCGATCAGCCGCGAAGGCTGGTGGGTGTCGTGTGTTGTGTGGGTTGTTCTCTCCGCGGCGTTATGGTTGCTCCTCAGCCGGACAGTCGTCGGCCGCCACCTGTATGCCATGGGCGGAAACGAAGAGGCGGCGCGCCTGAGCGGCATCCGGACCGATCGACTGAAGTGGCTCGCGTACTGCATCAGCAGCATGACCGCCGCACTCGCGGGGATTCTCTACGCCTGTTACATCGGCACGACCAGCCCTGCGACGGACGGCATGGGTTACGAACTCAATGCGATCGCCGCGGCGGTGGTTGGCGGTTGCAGTCTGGCAGGGGGCATCGGCACGATCGCCGGTGTGATGCTGGGGGCCATGTTCCTGCGGGTCGTTATCGACTCGGTCGCCAAGCTGTTTCGCAGCCAGCCCGATCTGTTCGAGGGGGTCGTCGTCGGCATGCTGGTCGTTCTCGCGGTCGCTTTCAATTCACTGCGTGGAAGGGGCGGATTGAAGAAACAGTTCTTTCCTGGCACGCTGGGACTGCTGAATGTGCTGATCCTCTCGGGACTGGCGGGCGTGATGACATCGGTGACCTCGCAGGACGACAAGCTGCGATACGGACTACTCGTGGGACTGTCGACGCTCGTGATTCTGGGCGGCAAAGCAGTCGCCGAGCGGATCGCCTCACGTCGGGGAGAGGCCGCGTGATGCCGCAGCCGACACAAAACTCCGCCGGTGCGAAGGAGGTTTCGCCGATCGTTCAGGTCGAATCGGTGACGAAACGCTTCCCCGGCGTGGTCGCGCTCGACGACGTCTCCCTGCACGTCCGGCGCGGCGAGTTTCATTCGATCTGCGGAGAGAACGGAGCCGGCAAAAGCACGCTGATGAAGATCCTCTCCGGCGTGATTCCCGACTACGAAGGGCGCGTTCTCGTTCGCGGCCGCCCCGTCCGGTTCTCCGGAACCCGCGACGCCGAAGCGGCCGGCATCAGCATCATCCATCAGGAGTTGAACCTCGTCGAGCAGCTCTCCTCAGCGGCCAATATCTTCCTCGGCCGCGAGAAGACGTCGCTCGGCCTGCTGGACGATCGCGCGATGGAGCGCGAAGCGCGAAGCCTGTTCGAACAACTCGACTGCGACATCAATCCGGCGCGGCCGGTCCGCGAGTTGCGAGTCGGCGACCAGCAATTGATCGAAATCGCCAAATCGCTCTCGCTCGAATCGGACATCCTGATCATGGATGAACCGACCTCGGCGCTCACGGAATCCGAAGTCGAGCGATTATTCCGCGTCGTGGCGAGGCTCCACGAGCAGGGAGTCACGATACTCTACATCTCACACAAAATGGATGAGATCTTCCGGCTGTCCGATCGCATCACCGTCTTGCGCGACGGAAAGCTGGTGCGGACCCTCGACCGGAGAGAGACGTCCCGCCGGGAAGTGACTCATCTGATGGTGGGGCGCGAGATTGAGTCGGTCGAATTCGGCGGCGGAAGGAGCGCCGGAGATCCCATTCTGCACGTCGAGAAGCTCTCTCTTCCCTGGCCCGGCCACGCGCGGCAGTGGAGGCTGGAGAACATCTCGTTTGAACTCCGCCGGGGTGAAGTCGTGGGACTCGCCGGATTGATGGGGGCCGGAAGAACCGAACTGCTCGAATGCCTGTTTGGTTCCTCGGACGAGCGGCCTCAGGGCAAGATCGTGCTCGATGGAAAGGAGGTCGCGTTTTCCCATCCCTCGGAGGCGAAGGCCGCCCGCGTGGCGATGGTGAATGAGGACCGCAAGCAGTTCGGTCTCTTTGCGCAGATGAACGTGCGCGAGAACATCACCATGTGCACCCTCGACCGCTCGACGCAGGGCGGACTCGTCAGCACCCGCCGGGAGCGGGCGGCGGCGCTGGAGTCGATCGATCAATTGGGCGTGCGATGCAGCGGTCCGGAAGCCGCCGTCACCAGCCTTTCGGGTGGAAATCAGCAGAAGTGCGTGATCGCACGGTGGCTGAAGACCGATCCCAAGGTGCTGCTGCTCGACGACCCGACCCGCGGCGTCGACGTGGGAGCGAAGGCCGAACTCTACAAGATTATCGATGCGCTCTGTCGGAAAGGGCTCGGAATCATCGTCACGTCGAGTGAGTTGCCGGAGTTGATCACGCTTTGCGACCGCATTCTCGTGCTCTGCGAAGGCCGCCTGACGGGTCAACTTACGCGGCCGGAATTCAGCGAGCAGCGGATCATGGAGTACGCCACAATGCGGGAGGTCGTTCCCTCTTCGCCACCGGACGCTGCCGGCGAGTGACGGTTCGGGGCGGTGGCGAGACCGGCAGCCGTGAACGTTTCCCCCGAAGGCTTGACTGCACGTCGCGAATTTGCCCGTGTGTCGGTCGGCTTTTCGCTTGCGCCAATGGCCTTTCAGAAATCTCCATAAGCCCTTACTGCTAAAAGGTTAAAGGGCATTCCTTTTGGCTGGGCCGGAAGTGCCGGTTCTTTTGGATTGGAACAGCTTGTTGACCGGGGGGAATGGCAGGCATAGAATCAGCAGTGCCGAAATAGCGGCTTGCTGTCCGCAAACCCAAAGCGCCGGTCCACCGCTGGATGCCTGCAACGAATCACGCACGGCGGTCCGGGGGCAGCAGTAACGGAGTGTTGAGATGCTGGTCCTTTCTCGCAAGAAGAACGAGAGCATTATCATCGACGACCGCATCACGGTGACGGTCGTTGAAATCCGTGGAGACAAGGTCCGTCTCGGGATCGAGGCCCCGCGGGAAGTGCCGATCCATCGCAGCGAAGTCTACGAAGCAATTCGCCGTGTCAGCCAAGCCGAAGAACCGCAGAGCGGCATCCCGGCGGCTGACGCTTGATCGGCCGATCGCTCCCGAGCGAGATCGTGATCGTTGCTTGTTGCCCGCCCTCTCGCAGTGCGACTTGCGATTCGGCTTGACACTCCCTGTCACGGGGCTAATGTACGCACCGACAGGCCCCATCGTCTAGTCAGGCCCAGGACACTGGATTTTCAGTCCAGGAACAGGGGTTCAAATCCCCTTGGGGTCAATTCTTACAGCCCGCACCCAACCGGTGCGGGTTTTCTCGTTTGAAGGGCCGTTCAGCCGGCGTGCTGTCTGTCGCCCGTTGGTCCCCTTCCGTCCGCATCGCCTGGCGCGGTTCCTCCGTCTCGTCTGCAACCTGCTGCTGCTCTTCCCGTCACTTCGCCGATAACTTCTCCGTGAGGCGAGCCGCTCCACAGCGGCACGGCAGCGTGCGATGCCTTGGCTGCCCTGCGCACCGCGCGTCACTCAAGGCTTTTCAATCAGCGGGGAACGTATGGGAACCGGATCTGACTGGCGAGCGATGTTCGAAAACTGGCCCGCCGACATGCCTCGCCGGGCGATCGTCTCGACGGCGACACAGGACGGCATCGCCTTGACCGACTTTCGCATCGCCGGCAACCTGCTGATGATGGAACGGGACCGGCCCGACAGCCTCGGGTCGCGCAAAGTCGTGGTCGCCTTCGAGGCGATTACATCCGTCAGATTCACAGATACCGGAGAACTCAGTCGCTTCTCCGCGATGGGCTTCGAATCTCCCCCCTGAGAATTGCTGCACCCGCAGCACGCGGACAACCTCCAATTCACCGCGGCACCGAACTGCCGTCGCGCTGCCCGCGATTTGAGCAGCGCGCGTTGCGGGCACTTTGGAATGTTCAGTAGTGAACGTCAGTCCACAATGCGGCTGGGGTTGTTTCCAGTGGGGGTCAGTTGTTATCGTTCTGACGTCGTTCTCAGGGTGACGACAGCAGGTCGTTGACTCGAGGAGAATCAAGCCCGAGTTCGGGCATCCGGTCGAAGAGGGATCGGACGAACTGACACCGGTGCCGCGTTCCTTGCATCGGAGGCGAACGCGGCTGCTTTCCTGGAGGGGGAGTCATGCTGGTACTATCAAGGAAGCCGGGTGAGCGAATTCTGATTGGCGACGATGTCGCGGTGACCATTGTGCGCATCGGTCCCAATACCGTCAGGCTGGGCATTGATGCTCCAAAGCATCTGAACATCGTGCGCGAGGAACTTTGCGAGAGCAAATCGCCGACGCAACGGCCTTCGGACCCGTCCGCCTCTGTCAACCACGCGCCTGCGACGCGGGCGTGAGTTCCGCCGCGACCGGCGAATTCGCCGTCCAGCCAACTCGCCAACACGGCCCTGTCAGGGCACATGAGTGACTCCGATCGCAATACGCGCCGACTGATCTATCGCGGCACGGTCCAAGGCGTTGGATTTCGCATGACGGTCCGCCGCATCGCCGGCCGGTTCGCTGTGGCCGGATTCGTCCGCAACCTCCCCGACGGGACTGTCGAATTGGTCGCTCGCGGTGCAGCTAAAGAGATCGACGGTTTTCTCTCCGCTGTCGACGAAGCGATGGCCGGTTACATCCGCAGCGTGGACGAGACGGCCCCCGGCCCCGAAGAGGTCCCGGCCGGCTTCGAGATCCGGCCATAGTGCCCTCTCGGAGCAGTCAGTTCATCGAACGCTTATGAAGCGGCCGCGTTCTCCGCCGCGGGAGCCCCGTTCGTCAGTGTCACCATCACGTCGCCCGACGGCAGCGCGTGCAACAGGGCGCGCGGGATCCGGCAATCGAAGGTGACCCGATTGTCGGCGTATTCCTCCTGCACCACGTCGGCATGCTCCGCGAGAAACGCTCGCAACCGGCCGTTCCCGGCGCCCGTTTCAACCCGCGCCCGGACGTATCCGCCCGAGAGTCGCTCCGCAACGGCCTGCTCGAGACGATCGAGACCTTCACCTGTCGCAGCGCTGACGGTCACACAATTCTCGTTTGTGGCGCGCAGCACGTCGACGTACGAGCGATCCTTCACGGCGTCGATTTTGTTCAGCACCATGATCGGGTCGACGCTGTCGACGCCGATCTCTTTCAGGACGCTTTTCACGGTCTCAATCTGGTGCTGGGCGTCCGGATGGCTGGCGTCGACGACGTGCAGCAACAGGTCCGCGTGCCGGGCTTCTTCGAGCGTCGATTTGAATGAGGCCACCAGGTGGTGCGGCAGGTTCCGGATGAACCCGACCGTATCGCTCAGCAGCACGTCGCCCCAGTGGGGGATGGCCCACTTCCGTGTGCGCGTGTCGAGAGTGGCGAACAACTGGTCGGCCACATAGACGTTGGCGCCCGTGAGGGCCCGCATCAAGGTGCTCTTGCCGGCGTTGGTGTAGCCCACGACCGAAACCGTCATGTGTCCCCGCCGTCCGGCGACTTCGCGATGCCGCCGCTTTTCCACCGACTTGAGGCGGCGGGTCAGTTCGGCGATGCGTCGGTCGACCAGCCGACGGTCGGTTTCCAGCTGCTTCTCACCGGGGCCTCGCCCGCTGCCGATGCCCCCCTCGATTCGTTCCAGGTGCGTCCACATCCGTGTCAGCCGCGGCCGCATGTAGAGCAGTTGCGCGAGTTCGACCTGCAGTTTCGCTTCGTGAGAGCGGGCATGGGTGGCGAAGATGTCGAGAATCACCTCGCTGCGGTCGACCACCTGGGTGCCGGTCTCCTCTTCGAGACGCTTGCCCTGCGCCGGGCTCAGATAGTTGTCGAAGACAATCAGATCGGCGTCCTCCCGAGCGATCAGCAATTTCAGTTCATCGATCTTCCCTTTGCCGATGTAAGTCGCGGAATCGGGGGCCCGGCGGGACTGCGTCAGATCGCCCACGACGACCGCTCCTGCCGTCTTCACCAGCCCTCGCATCTCACTCAAGGCCTCATCGCGCGAAATGGCTTCGCGAGGATCGAGGACCGCGACAAGGACGGCTCGCTTTTCGTGAACCTTGAGTTCGTCTCGTTGTGGTTCGCCCAATGCTGTGTGTTCCCTCCGGCAGATCATGACGGCAACGTAGTTCGAGGTTCTATTCTATGCCCGGTCAACAGCCCCAGCAACGGGCGATTTGTCCCTTGCGGAAACGGGACACGAACCACGGAATCTGGTTACCATAAAATTGCGCAACCCAGGTCGTTCTTGCCCAACGACTTCCATTTTCTCCCTCAACCCCTCTCGTTTCGTGAGCGCCCACCCCCCGCCGGCCGACGACCTGACCGACGTCCTGAAGCAGGAAGGCCTGCGGCTTGGCTTCGATCTTGTGGGCGTGGCGCCGGCCGTTTCACCGGAGGGGTTTGCGCAACTCCAAGCCTGGCTCGAACGCGGCCTGGCCGGCGAAATGCAGTACCTGCCACGCCGCGAGGAAGCGTACCGGCATCCTGAGTCGGTCCTGTCAGGCGTGCGAAGCATCGTCATGGTCGCGCTCAACTACCGCACCGTTGAGCCGCCCGGGGAGGTCGCTCCGGGACAGGGGCGGGTTTCTCGCTACGCCTGGTCGGACTGCGACTATCACGACGTGCTCCGCTCGAAGCTGAAACACCTGGCCGCGTTCCTCCATCAACGCTCCCCCGATTCTCGCACGCGGGTCGCCGTCGACACGGCGCCTCTGCTGGAACGGGATTTCGCGCGGCTGGCCGGTCTCGGCTGGTTCGGTAAGAACACCATGCTCATCAACAAAAGGAAGGGGAGCTGGCTGTTTCTCGGCGGCCTGTTGACTGATCTGGAGTTGCGTCCGGATGAGCCACACGAAACAACCCATTGCGGCACCTGCACGCGCTGCCTGGAAGCCTGCCCGACCGACGCCTTCCCCGAGCCCTACGTTCTCGACGCGACAAGGTGCATTTCCTACCTGACGATCGAACTTCGCGATCGACCGGTCCCCGAAGCACACCGGCCGGGAATGGGAGACTGGCTGTTCGGCTGCGACATCTGTCAGGACGTCTGTCCCTGGAACCGGAAAGCGCCACAGAGCACGGCTGCAGAATTTCATCCAAGCCGCGAACTCGCCCCGGCCGACTGCGTCTCGCTGCTGAGCCTCAGCCAGGAGGAATTCGCCAGCCGTTTCGGTCAAACTCCGCTGTCCCGGCCCGGGCGTGAGGGAATCCTGCGGAATGCCTGTATCGTCCTGGGCAACACGGGGGATCAAACTGCGGTGACTGCATTGGAAGCCGCCTTGGACGATGAAAGCCCGCTCGTTCGCGAAGCGGCGTCCTGGGCCATCGAACGGCTTCGCCAACGCGACTCATCACGATTCCATGAAGAATCGGCCGGCGGGTCGTCACGAAACGAGAGCAGTCAGGAATGGGAAAGCACACCCGAAAGCGGCCGTTGAGGGATTGCGTTGCTGAACGCGTCCCGATCATTGATCTGGATTGTATTCGGTTTAATCAGGCAGAACGCGCCACGCTGCAGAGACTTGCCAACAGCGACAATGTCGCCGACAAGCGCCTCTGTGTCGACTACCTCTACTGTGGAACCGGCGTATCCGCCAATTTGCGATTCATGCTCGAACTGGCGGAGGTTCTTGTTGTGAATCGCAGCCCCAACGTCCGTTGGGGGACGCTCAACTGTATCTCATTCGGATTCGCGGAAACACATCCTCGTCGGCTCTGGCCGTTCATCGCCCGCTGGGGATGTCATCGCAGCCGGGACATTCGCGCTGCGGTCGCGTGCTGTATGCTCGAGGATGTCTTCAACGTCGACTTCGAGGAGACGTTCGAGCGCTCGAAAGCACTCGTCGAAGCGGGTAACATCCGGTTTCTGTTCACGCTTCGCACGTGCTGGCTGACCAACAAGCGCCACGAAGCGAAGATCCGACGCTACGTCGACCGACACCCGCGATCCCGTTGAGGCCCAACGCATGTCAAACATTGGAGTTGCAGTCAACGGCGCCGCCGGGCGGATGGGGCAGCGGATCGTGGCGCTGGTTCATGCGGACGAGGAACTCCGGTTGGCCGCGGCGCTCGAGTCGCCCGGGAGCCCGGCGATCGGGCGGGACGCCGGGGAACTGGCCGGCATCGGCGCGGTAGGCGTCCCCGTCGCCGCTGAGTTAGGCGATCGGGTCGACATCGTCATCGATTTTTCGACGCCCGACGGCCTTGTCCAGATCGCGCAGGTCTGCGGAGATCGGCAGATTCCTCTCGTCGCCGCGACGACGGGACTCACGGACGAGCAGCGGGAGGCGGTCCTCTCGGCGTCCCAGACCACGCCGATGATTCTCGCCCCGAACATGAGCCTGGCGGTCAACGTCGGTATGACGCTGGTCCGCGAAGCGGCCCGCGCGCTCAAGAATGTTCCCGGCGGCATCGACGTCGAGATCGTTGAGCGGCATCACCGCTACAAGGAGGACGCGCCGAGCGGCACGGCGCTGCGGTTCGGCGAAATTGTGGCCGAAGAGATGCAGCAGACCAAGCATCGCCACGGTCGAGAGGGTCAGGTCGGCCCGCGCCCCCGCAACGAAATCGGCTACCACGCCCTGCGCACAGGCGACAACGTGGGAGAACATTCCATCATTTTCGGCGCGCTGGGCGAGACGCTCGAAGTTTACGTCCGCGGCCACACCCGCGACAGCTACGCCCACGGGGCGCTGGCCGCGGCCAAATATCTCGTCACCAAACGCCCGGGGTTATACACGATGAATGACGTGCTGGGTCTGTAGCAGCCCGCCCATGCCAATCCGGCGAGCGGACTTGACGACGACATCACAACCGATCGACATCGAAGGGACAGCGCAATGCAGTTGACCGACATGAACTGGCCGCAGGTCGCGGCGCTCGACAAGAACACCCCCGTCCTGATTCCGGTCGCCGCCCTGGAGCAGCACGGCGGCCACATGCCGGTCTTTACCGACAGCATGCTGCTCGGCGAGGTGGTCCGCCGCGTGAGCGAAAAGCTGGATGAGAGGATTCTGTTCGCGCCGCTGATGTGGCTGGGCAACTCGGATCATCACATGGACTTTCCCGGAACGCTCTCCGCCCCTCCGCGCGTCTATCTCGATCTGCTGAACGGATTGGCCGAGAACTTCCTGTTCCACGGATTCAAGCGGATCGTCTTTCTCAATGGACACGGCGGCAATATCGTTCCCGGTCGACAGGCGACGTTCGAACTGCGGCAAAGGCATCGGGACCGGACCGACCTGCTGCTGCTGTTCGCCACCTACTGGGACTGCGGGCAGCGGCCGAATGAACTCCGCGACGACTTCTCTCAGCAGCAGATGGGCCACGCGGGCGAGTGGGAAACGTCCATGATCCTGAAGATCGCGCCGCACCTCGTCGGTGATCTTTCGAAGCTGCACACAGTGGACTTTGACTTCTCATTCTCGCCCGCGATTCGCGGCTGGACGACGAAGGACCGTTCCGAGACCGGCCACATCGGCTTTCCCCAACACGCCTCGGCCGAGAAGGGCGAACTGTTGTTTCAGACGTTTGCCGACGGGGTGGTGGACCTGATGACGCGGGTCGCCGACTGGGACGGACAGGGGTGGTCCGAATAGCGGCCCTCCGCGTTCGGTGCATTCCCTACGATGCGGACGTCCCGAACGCCCGTCGCGGCGCAATCGTCACACCCGGTGCGACGACTCGAAAGAGCTGCGAATCGCCGGCGCGAATTGTGTCCGCTGGCCGACATTCGTGACCTACGTTATCGCTTGAGGCGAAGCGGGACGTTTCAGTCCGGCTGACATCGCCCTCGCGCATCTTCCAATCGGGTCGCATTCCGCGCCCTCCATCCACCTCGCGCGACCGTTGCTGCACAGGAGTCTGTCACCGTGCCTGCCGATCGACCGAAGCGGACCAAGACCTTCGTCAACGCCCGGATTCAGGGCCGCATTATCGCACGGATCGCCGGCTACTGGGCTCTGTACCACGTCGTGCTGTGGCACGGGCTGTTCATCTATCGTTATGCGCAGCACCGCGCCGACGTCGCCAATGGCGGTGCGACGATGCCGTTTCGCGATCTCTATCACCAGTTTACCGCCGACTACTCCCCGGTCATCTTCTGCGCCCTGTTGATTCTGCCGATCTTTATGATCGATTTCGTCCGCATGACGCACCGCATCGCGGGACCACTGGTCCGGTTTCGAAGCGTGCTCGCCGAACTGATGGACGGCAAACGGGTCAAGCGATTCGAACTCCGCAAGGGCGATCTGCTGACCGAATTTGAGGAAGACTTCAATCGGTTCCTCGGGTACTACAACGCGCGCCTCGACGGACTGGCGCCGGGCTGCCCGCACATGTCAGACGAGCAGGCGGACGTGGTCGAGTCGATCGTCGAACGCTCCGAGCAGGCGTCCGAAGACGACGTCCCGTTGAAAGAGCACGCCGCCGCTGCAGCGGACGCCTGAACCCCGCGCATCACGAACGCCGAAACTCTTACTCACTTTCTTTTCGCCGCGACCCGCAGGGGAGCGCTCGCTTTTTTCACACGCGAACATCGACCCACTTTCCCCGCGCAAAGCGCAGGAAGGCCAGCACGCCGCGGGCCAGCATGTCGATGCACATCGCGATCCAGGCGCCGTACAGCCCCCCCTCCAGCAGCACCCCGAACACGTACGCCCCCGGCACGCGGAGTCCGTATGTGCTGAAGAGCGTGATGAGCATCGGAGTTCGCGTGTCGCCCGCGCCCCGGAGGCCGCCCACGTAGACGATGCCCATGATGAGGGGTATCTGAAACAGCGCCGCCAGCCGGAACGGAGGAGCGCCGACCGCGACCACGTCGACGCTGTTGTGCATGGCTGCGTAGATGAGCCGGGCTCCGACGAAGAACAACACAGTCAACCCAACGCCCAGCAGGCCGCATTGGATCGCCGCCTCATGTCCCGCCCGGCGGGCGCGATGGACGTCGCCGGCCCCCAGCGACTGACCGATCATTGTCGCCGCCGCCGCGGCCCAGGCGACGGCCGGCAGGTAGGTGATCGCTTCGACGCGAATCCCCACGATGTGCGCCGCCATCGCCGTCTCGCCGAAGCTGCCGATGATCGTCAGAAACACAAAATGCCCGCTCCACATGATCGACCCGTCCAGCGCGGACGGACCGCCGATCCGCAGAATGCGGCGGGCCGACGCGCCCCGCACGCGCATTTCTCCGATCTGGAGTTGCAGTCCGGACTTCCCCCGCGCCAGCACGGCCGCCATCGCGAGTCCGCCCGTACTGCGGGCGATGATCGTGCCGGTGACAATGCCGTCGACGCCAAGCGGCGGGACCGGTCCCCATCCGTGAACGAGAATCGTTGAAGCGATCACGTTCAGCACGCTCACGGCGCCCAGAATCCACATCGGCGTCCGCATGTCGCCGCAGCCGCGCAGCGCCGCAGAGCCGACGAGACTGAGACTCGTCAACGCCAGCCCGATCGCATCCAGCCGGAGATAGCGGGTCGCAATCGCAACCGCCTCCGGGTCGCTCGCGACGGCCCGCGCCACATACGGCGCCAGCGGAAAGATGACGACCAGAAACCCGAGACCGGCGACCAGCGCGAGCGCGAACGAACGATTGAGAATCCGGTTCGCATCGTCGTCATCGCCCGCCCCCCGGGCCCGCGCCACGAGGGCCGTCGTCCCGGCCGCCACGAGCGAGAACAGCATCGTCGCCAGCCAACCGACGTAGGCCCCTACGCCCACCGCCACGGTCGCCGGTTCGCTCTGCTCATTGCCCAAATGCCCCGCCAGCAACGTGTCGTACAGCCCCACACAAAAACTGAGAAACTGCTCCAACAGCACCGGCATCGCAAGGACGAACAACGTCCGCCGCAGGTTGCCGGTCAGTAGAGCCGGGCGCTGCACCGCGCGACCGGCCGTCGCCGGTTGCCCGGCAGGCCGCTCGTAGGAATCGGAAGGTGGCGAATCAGACAATGGGTCACCGGGCAGGCGGCTGAGGCGCGAAGAGGACGGACGAGTCGCGTCCGAACAGCGGGAATTCCACCGCATGTGCGTCGCAACAACACATGCGGGATCGAACCGGGCATCGTCGCGAGATCATGCATTGCGGACAAGCCTCATGGGCTGTGGTTCAGGGCGAGCGGTGATTTCACTCCGGAAGACATGTTCAGACGCCAGAACTTCGTTCTTCTACAACGCGACCGGGATCACACCGGCGATGGCGATGCGGCTGAGGGGGGTCGGCTCGCAGTATCTTTTCGCCATCAAGGACGCCGGCGGCGACTACTTCGACGGGTCGAAGACCTACAAAGTGACCCTGCCGAAGAACATCCCCGCCGCGGCTTTCTGGTCCCTGACCCTGTATGACAATCAGACTCGCTCGATGCTCAAGACGCCGCAGAAGTATCCCCGCGCCGGCAGCCAGGGCTATCCCTCCCCAGCAGCCGAGGAAGCCAACGACGGCTCGACGACCGTCTGGTTTTCACCCGAGCAGCCTGACGGTGTGTCGCGCGGAAACTGGATTCAGACCGACCCGGATAAGGGCTGGGTCGTCCTCCTTCGGCTCTACAGCCCGCTCGATGCATTCTTCGACAAGTCTTGGCGGCCGACCGAGATTGAACTGGTCGAATAGTTTCCGCTCGCGGGCGAAACAGAAAACGGGACGCCCGATTCGGTGGTCGGGCGTCCCGCGAACGTGGTGCTGTATGTCTGCGCTTAGAAGAAGCAGCGGCAGCAGCGGCAACAGCGGCAGCAGCGATGCCGTTCCGCCGCCTTCCGGGCGCGGTCGTTCGTGCGGAGCTTCTTCACTTCACGGACACTCTTCCTGGCTTGGGTCGCGACTTTCATGGGAAATTCCTCCGGTCATAGAAAGTGGTGTGTGGACTTATCCGACGGCTCGACCATCGAGCCGCCGGGTGATTCGTCCTGGTCAATCTCCACAGCGAGATCGCCGTCGTCTTGTTACCGGCAGATTTTGCAGGTTCCGTGCCGGAGTTCCGGTTATGACGGCAGCCGGCCGCAAGGTATTGCCACGAAAGATGATGTGCCAACTGAGTGGCCGCCCGCGGATCCGGAAGCAAGGAATCGCATCCGCAACAGCCGTCGTCAGGATGACGACGAATTCGAGCGCACGGACGGGGCTCGCCAGACCTCGGGCGGGACGCGAGAGCGCTTTGCAGAATTGTGCTTGTGCAGAGGGGGTGGTTGGCTGGAGTTCGTCATCTCCGGCGAAGTGGGGGGTCGAGAGCCGAGAGTCAAGGGATTCGAATCGTTGACGCGTCGCTGGTGAGGTCTCTGGACTCTTGACTCTCAGCCCTCGGCTCTTTTTCGGTGATGCATCCGCGAATCAAGAACGGACCGTTCCCAGGACCACAGACCGAACTGCAGAGCGCTCCAGCCAGGTTCAATTGCGATTCCGAACAGTCAGTTCCACGGAGAAACTCCCGTCATTGTTCGCCGGATCGCCGTTCTCCAGAATCGCCAGTTGCACCTCTCCGGCCGTTTCCGGATCGATCACGAGGTCGGCGCCTGCGGCGTAGACCTTCACCCCGATCTTGACGAGGAGGCAGCCGTTGGGGCCGCGCACTCCGGAGGATGATCGCAACTCTCCAGACTGGCCGTCCGCCGTCACATAGGGGTAGTCGTCAAGCCGGTGTTTCTGCAGCGTAATGCGGCCCTGGCATCGGACTTCAAGCGACTGTCCCGGCAGCAGGCGGACGCCGGCCGGCCGCCAGCCCGGATCGGTGGCATCGATTCGCACGCGCACCTGTCCACCGGCCGGCAAGGCGTCTGCCACCGGGTCCAACACGTAGTAACGATCTTCGATGAATGCGCCGCTGAGGCTCCATCGCGAGCGATACCTGCGTGCGGCCCCTTCAAACCCGACCAGCAGTTGCCGCCCCGACCACTCCAGGTCTTCCGCTCCTGCGGGGAGCGCCATGCGGACCACCGTCTTCTGCTCGTCGAGGACGTAACCCGGTACGGTCCCACCCGAGTGGAGTTCAACCGCAAGTGGCTGCTGCGTCAGCGGCGAATCGTAGACCGTCAATCGGCTGTCCGCAGGGCCGTACGACGTCGAAATCGCGATGAAATCCTCACGGAACGCGATGCCCTGCACCTGATCGGGAACGAACACAACCAATTCCGGACGCAACACGCTGCGCCCGCCAACCTCGTAAGTCGCCGTCGAATCGATCATCCCCGCTTCGTCAACGCGATACGCCGCAGCCCACGCTGCGCACCCGTTCTGCCGGTGGTGCGACGCCGTCCGATACCTGGAACCATGGGCAAACTCACCCACCCACAACAAATCTCCCTGGCTGCTGAGACAATCCGCTTCACTGTCCACAGCGAACGACATCTCCGACGAAAGAACGCCGTCGATCGCCGCTTCGGCGGATGGAGACTTGAATCGATAGAGCCTGCCTTCTGAAGCCACCCACAGATATCCGCGACAGACTGCAATTCCGCCGACGTGACCCACGAGCGGAGAGCCGTTGACATGAAGCGGGAGCGAGCCGAGGTGCGTCCCGCTTTCGCCGTCAACGAGCACCAGAATCGACGCGCGTCGGCCGCGATCGTGATACAGCGAGAGCGCAACCGTCGATGAATCGGGCAGCCTCGCAATCCCCTGCGGCACGAAACCGGCCGGCAGTTCCGGGATGGGGTGCGCCTCCACGAGACATTCCGCAACGGCTCGATAGCGCTCCCGCAGCGACAACCTGTGACTCGGACTCTCCCCCCACACGCTGAGAGCGACAAGCAGAACGGCGGCGCAGAGGACGAGCCGGTTGACTGGCGTCGGAACTCTGAATCTCCCGGCGCGACCTCCGGCCGCAACCCCACAACGTAGCGCCCGCAGCCTTGCGTGCGTGCCGCTGATCGCAAAGGCCGCTGACGCACGCCGGCAGCATGCGCTACGGACAACCGCAACAATTTGCGCAGGAAGACGTGATTTCATACGTGAGTAGCACACCGTACCCTCGTGGCGTCGTCGTACGACACTGACGATACGCCGGGAGACTTCAGTGGGACAAGACCGGTTTCGCGATCGCAACAGCGGCCAACAGCGGCGACGACCTCTGGCGTACTCATGGCCGTGAAAACTCCGATTCCTGCTGTTGAGAACGCCGCGTGGAGCGCGTTGCATGCTCATGCAGGGGCTCTATAATCCCCTGCACAGCCACGATTTGACGCGATTTTTTCCAGCTGACGCCTGCTGCAGACTGAAGGGAGCCGACCTTGAGTTGGGTGACCGCCGCCCTGCGATCCTCCGTGGGCAAGAAGTTCGTGATGGGGATCACCGGGCTCTTCCTGTGCGGTTTTCTGGTGATTCACCTCGCCGGGAACCTGCTGCTCTACATTGGTGACGGCACGGTCTATAACGAGTACGCCCACAAGCTGCATTCGAATCCCATCCTGCTCTTTGTGGCGGAAGTGATTCTCTTCGCGGGATTTCTGATCCACATCTATCTGGCGATCGTCACCAACCGGGAGAACCGGGCGGCCCGCGGCGTGCGCTACGCCGTGAAGAAGACCAAACGCGAAGACCGCACCGTCAACCTGTTCGGCTGGACGCCCGACACGACGATGTTCGCCAGCGGGGCCGTCATTCTCGGGTTCCTCGTGGTCCATCTGAGCGACTTCAAGTTCGGCGACATTGTGCATGGCGAACGGATCGCCGGCCTGGAACCGGCCGACAAGGCACGGATTCTGATGTCAGATGCGATCCGCGCGGGCATCTACCTCGTTGGCAGCATCTTCGTCGGCATCCACGTTTCTCACGGATTCTGGAGCGCGTTTCAGTCACTGGGGGTGAACCATCCCAAGTACAACGACTGGATTCGTAAAGTCGGGATTGCGTTCGCGATCATCGTCGCGGTCGGATTCGGAAGCTTTTTCGTGTGGGGAATCAGCGGCGGAGAGGTGGACCCCGCTGTTGAGGAAGCCCCCGTCGGCTCGTCGTCCGTCCTGGAGACGGCACCGCCGCGTCCCGATCAATACACGCAGAAATAGCGTCGATCCTACTGCCCTCGTCAACTTGTTCCGGCCGCAGCGTCGCTGACGCAGCGCATGACCCGTGGGCCGCGATTCAAAAAAAGGCCATACGATTCCTCAACCGCGCCTCCCGCCGGTTCCTGCCATTGATTGATCGAATTCCATGAGCACCGCCGTTGAGACTCGCTTGAACTCACGCGTCCCCACCGGACCGCTGCCGGACCAGTGGACGAAGTGCAAGAACGAACTGAAGCTTGTTGCGCCCAACAACAAGCGGAAGTTCCACGTGATCGTCGTCGGCAGCGGTCTCGCCGGCGCCTCCGCGGCCGCCTCGCTGGGCGAACTGGGCTACAACGTCACCTGCGTCACAATTCACGACTCTCCCCGCCGCGCTCACAGCATTGCCGCCCAGGGGGGAATCAACGCCGCCAAGAATTACCAGAACGACGGCGACAGCACCTGGCGGCTGTTCGTCGATACGATCAAGGGCGGCGACTACCGGTCTCGCGAATCGAACGTCTATCGCCTCGCCGAAGTGAGCGGCAACATCATCGACCAGTGCGTGGCGCAAGGGGTTCCGTTCGCCCGCGAATACGGGGGCACGCTCGCGAATCGCACGTTCGGCGGCGCGCTTGTCTCGCGAACCTTTTACTGTCGCGGGCAGACCGGACAACAGCTTCTGCTCGGCGCATACAGCGCGCTCATGCGACAGGTGTCGGCGGGAAAGGTGAAGGTGCTGCCGCGGCGGGAGATGCTCGACCTCGTGGTCGTCGACGGTTGCGCCCGCGGCGTCGTCTGCCGCAATCTTGTCAATGGTCAAATGGAGACCTACGCCGGCCACGCCGTGCTGCTTTGCACCGGCGGCTACGGCAACGTGTTCTATCTGTCAACGAACGCCAAAGGCTGCAACGTGACCGCGGCTTGGCGGGCGCACAGACGGGGCGCCTACTTCGCCAACCCGTGTTATACGCAGATTCATCCCACCTGCATCCCGGTGCACGGCGACTACCAATCGAAGCTCACACTGATGAGCGAGAGCCTCCGCAACGACGGCCGCGTGTGGGTGCCGAAGGAAAAAGGGGACCAGCGAAAGCCGACCGACATCCCCGAAGAAGACCGGGACTACTATCTGGAGCGGCGCTACCCGACCTACGGGAACATGGTCCCGCGCGACGTCGCCAGCCGGGCTGCCAAGGAGCGGTGCGACGCCGGCTACGGAGTGGGCAGCACGAAGATGGCCGTCTACCTCGATTTTTCTCGCGCCATCGAAGAACAGGGCGAGGATGCGATTCGTCGCAAGTACGGCAACCTGTTCGACATGTATGAGAAGATCACCGATGACAACGGTTACAAAACGCCGATGATGATCTACCCCGCCGTCCACTACACGATGGGCGGCTTGTGGGTCGACTATCACCTCCAGAGCACGATTCCCGGCCTGTTCGTCCTCGGTGAGGCCAACTTCTCCGATCACGGAGCGAACCGCCTCGGCGCCAGCGCGCTGATGCAGGGTCTGGCGGACGGTTACTTCATCATCCCCTACACCGTGGGACATCACCTCGCTTCACAATCGCTCAAGCCGGTCACCGAAGCGCACCCCAAGTTCAAGGAGACGATGATCGACGCCCGCAGCCGCATCGAGAGCATCCTCGCCGTCTCCGGAACGCGGACCGTCACCGACCTGCACCGCGAACTGGGCAAGATCATGTGGAATCGCTGCGGCATGTCCCGCAACGCGGAAGGTCTGGAAGCGGCCCTCACCGAGATCAAGGAACTGCGGGAAGAATTCTGGCGGACGATCAACGTCCTCGGCTCCGGGGAGGCGTTCAACCAGAATCTGGAATACGCCGGACGGCTGGCAGACTTTCTCGAATTCGCCGAACTGATGGCGCGGGACGCGCTGGAGCGAAAGGAATCGGCCGGCGGGCATTTCCGGGAGGAGTACCAGACCGAAGAAGGCGAGGCCAAACGCGACGACGAGAACTTCTGTCACGTGGCCGCCTGGGAGTACCAGGGGGACGACTCCCCGCACACACTGCACAAGGAACACCTGGACTTCCAGAACGTGGAACTGACGACGCGGAGTTACAAATGAGCAAGTCGGCCGAATGCTGACCGGGCTGAGCAACTCGCTGGAACGCAACTCACGGTAATCGCTACCAACTATCAACGACCCACGACCCACTATGCCTGCACACAAGCAACTCAACTTGACGCTTCGCGTCTGGCGGCAACCGGATGCGGGGTCGCGGGGAGAATTCCGCGACTACAAGCTCTACAGCGTCTCTCCGGAGATGTCGTTTCTGGAGATGCTCGACGTGCTGAACGAGCAGTTGCTGGAGGAGGGAGAGGAGCCGGTCGCGTTTGACCACGACTGCCGTGAGGGGATTTGTGGCACGTGCGGGGTCGTCATCAACGGGCAGCCGCACGGACCGATGCAGGGCACGACGACCTGCCAGTTGCACATGCGCAACTTCGAAGACGGCGACCTGATCGTCATCGAACCCTGGCGAGCCAGTGCGTTTCCGGTCGTCCGCGATCTGGTTGTGAACCGCTCGGCGTTCGACCGCATTATTCAGGCGGGAGGCTACGTCTCCGTCCGCACCGGGCAGGCGCCGGACGGCAATGCGATTCTTGTTCCGAGTCCGGACCAGGCCGGAGCGATGGACGCGGCAGCCTGCATCGGCTGCGGGGCCTGCGTCGCCGCCTGCAAGAACGCTTCCGCCATGCTCTTCACGGCCGCCAAGGTCTCGCACCTGGCGCAACTGCCGCAGGGAGAACCGGAACGCAAACAGCGCGCCTTGCAGATGATCGCCACACACGACGAAGAAGGCTTCGGCGCGTGCACCAACACCTACGAATGCGAAGCCGCCTGTCCCGCCGAGATCTCGGTCAGCCACATCGCGCGGCTCAACCGCGAGTACAGCAAGGCGATGCTGACTGCCAGGCAGTAGTCTCAAACCGGCGAGCGGCGCGGCGTCAGCCCGCCGATGCGATCGCCTGGCGTCAATCGCTCGTCAAGCAAGCCGTCAAGCAAGCCGTCAAGCAAGCAATCGCGCCAACAACGGAC
>ERZ869936.669-NODE-669-length-29906-cov-16.099226_pt1 | contig 29906 bp, 28 predicted proteins | sample MGYA00520876_ERZ869936 | MGnify/ENA primary metagenome ERZ869936 (study PRJEB32218, sample SAMN09650985) | biofilter metagenome | isolation source: enrty point of leading RO module | place: Saudi Arabia: Thuwal, RO plant located on Red Sea | collected 2016-02-17 ... | reverse complement strand
ACCAGCCATTCACTCCCCCTGAGTCTCCAGCGCCACTTCGACTTCGGCTTCGATCACCTTCAGCTCCTCGAAGACCGAGCCGAAACTGCCGCCTTCGCCTCCCGGGGGACAGTCGAAGAACGCACCCTTGGCCAGCTCGAACCAGGATTGAATCGTGTCATCCATCGATTCGGTGGGCGTCGGGAAGACTTCGCCTTCGGATGCCCGCAGAGACACCAATATCGCTTCGCAAGCTGTTTTCGAGGGAGGATCCCCGAGTGAGGCCTCCTCGGGGATCAGGACAACGGCGTTGTTCCAATCGCGCTCCCACTCATCCGCCGATGGTCGGGTTTCTGCACATGAGACCAGTGCCAAGGTGAGCGCCAGAAGTGAAATCACGAACAGCACTCCAGGCTTCTCAATCATCGGCGCCAATGTAGGTCGCTCCGGGTGCAATCAGGCTCGTTCTCAGGAGTCGCCGAGTATTTCGCACATTGTCGTGATGTGGACAGTTCAGAAATAGGCCGGCCCTCCGACCTTGTTTCACAGGCCATGCGAACCAGAACGGTCGTTGGGTTGAGCACTCTCGCGATGCTGATTGCAGCGTGCGGGGCAGGAGCCGCCGACAGCGACGACACGACAACCTCTCCTCCTGACGAGACCACGACCACCAGTCCCGAGCCTTCGCAACCGGACGACTCGGCCGATGGGCTATCGGCACTCGACGACATGCGCAATCCCGCATTCCCTGAGCCTCTGGTAGACCCGGACGAAATCATCTCCGGTGGGCCGCCGCCTGACGGAATACCCCCAATCGAAGCGCCGCAATTCATCAGTGTCGAAGAGGCCGATGAGTGGCTCGGGACCGAAGAGCCAGTCGTTTACGTAGAGGTCAACGACGAGGTGAAGGCATACCCGGTGCAGATCCTCATCTGGCACGAGATCGTCAACGACACTGTTGGAGATGTCCCGGTGGCAGTCACGTACTGCCCACTGTGCAACAGCGCGGTGACCTATGTGCGCGAGGTCGACGGTGAAGTGACCTCCTTCGGCACATCAGGTCGCCTGTTCGCTTCAGCCCTTGTGATGTACGACCGGGCCACCGAATCTCTCTGGACTCACTTCGACGGCCGCGCCGTCGTCGGCGTCAGGACGGGAGAGCAATTGGAGTTCATCCCTTCACCACTGATCGGATGGGCGGACTTCAAGGAGGCCTTCCCAGATGCCCTGGTCCTCGACCGAGACCAGACAGGCCATAGCCGTCCCTACGGGGAAAACCCTTACGTCGGCTACGACAACCCGGATACGAACCCATTCCTCTTTCGCGGCACCGTCGACGATCGGGCTGCAGCGAAGCAACGGGTGGTCGGTGTCAATCTCGACGGAACTGCCAGAGCATGGACACTCGAGGCGATCTCTGACGGTGATGCTTCTGCAACCAACACCGATGTCGCAGGAGCGCCGATCGTGATCTTCTGGCGAGCGGGCCAGGCAACAGCACTCGAGTCTGAACTCGTAGTCAGCGGCAGAGACGTCGGCTCGGTCGCGGTCTTCTTGCCCACCGTCGATGGCCAAGACCTGACTTTCGAGGCTCGCGAGGGTGTGTTCGTCGACGATCAGACCCAGAGTGAGTGGGACATCACCGGAAAGGCCGTGTCCGGCGAATTGGCGGGTACGACTCTCGAGCAAATCCATCACCTCGACACGTTCTGGTTCGCCTGGTCGACCTATCAACCTGAGACTGACCTCATCGAAGGTTGAGCGCGAGAAGGCCGGAACCCGAACGGATCCCGGCCCTCTCGATTCTCGACGTCAAATGATCAGGATCACCGCGAACGTGATCGCGCCGCCCAATGCGGCAAGCGCCAGGACAGTCGCGGTTATCACAGCAGCTGTCCACCGCGGCTCATCGACGTAAGTCATCCGAGCGAAGAGCCCGAATGCAGCCGTGAGCAGGAGGCCGGCAGCGATGAACATGCCGAAGGGCCAGCCTTCGACCAATCCACCGAGGAACCAGTCGGTCGGGACGTAGTTCATCCACGCACCGACCCCAGCCACCAACACACCGACGATCCCAAAAGCCCACTCTGTGAGGTAGGAGCGCCGTGTCGGCATCCGGGTGACCTCCGCCGTTACGACTCTCTCGCGAAGAGTTGTCACGAAGATCACCTCCTTTCAGGACAGCCCGAGGCCGTCCACCCTCCATAGTGCTGCTTGGCCAGAGCTGCTGATAGAGGAGAAAGTCCCGACTCGACCGGATCGGCTCAGGCGGTAGAAACAGCCGCCTCGGCATCGAGAAGATCTTGGCGACTCGGCCGCCTTCTTCTCGCATAAGATGCCGAGATCCAGCTGCATCAAGCCAACGTCGGGAGGGTGTGATGGCCGAGTCCACCGATGTGATTGTCCTCGGAGTCGGAACCTGCGGTGAAGACGCCGCCTTGCGACTGCTTGCCGCAGGGCTCGAAGTCACTGGAATCGAAGCGCGACTGGTCGGTGGCGAGTGCGCTTATTGGGCCTGCCTACCCACGAAGTCGATGATTCGCTCGGCCAATCTCCTCCAGGAAGCCCGGCGCGCCGACGGGCTCATCGGAAGGGTGGACGTCTCACCCGACTGGTCACTCGTGGCCGGACGCGTTCGATCCGAGATCACCGGTAGCTGGGACGACGCACCCGCCGTTGCTCGGTTCGAGGGCAGAGGTGGGACCCTCGTTCGAGGTCGTGGAAGGCTCACCGGCTACAAGACGGTAGCTGTGAACGACAGGGAGTTCGAGGCACGGCGCGGGATAGTGATAGCTACTGGCTCGGTCCCGGCAATACCTCCAATTCCGGGCCTGGCTCAGCTCGAATATTGGACGACGCGGGATGCGATTGGCGCAGAGTCACTCCCCTCCTCGCTGCTCGTCCTCGGTGGTGGGCCGGTTGGGTGTGAGCTCGGGCAGGTCTTTTCTCGGTTCGGGGTGGATGTGACCATCGTGGAGGGACAGAACCGATTGTTGGGCGGGGAAGAGCCCGAGGCTTCGGCCGCGGTGATGGCTGCGTTCGAGGCCGAAGGCATAGGGATTCGAACCGGTGTTCACGTGATCTCGGTTGATAGCGACACCGGTGGCGTAGTGGCCACTCTGGACGACAACTCCACCCTGTCAGCCGAGCGGCTTCTGATCGCCACGGGACGCCACGTTGAACTCGGCGGGTTGGGGTTGGACGCCGCGGGGATCGACGACTCGGGACGATTCATCGAGGTCGACGCTCACCTGCGAGCAGGAGCGGGCGTCTGGGCCATCGGCGACGTGACCGGCAAAGGGATGCTCACCCACGTGGCCCTCTATCAGGGAACGATTGCGGTCGCCGATATTCTTGGCAACGGCCCGCCGGCGGCCAGCTATGACGCCCTCCCACGCGGCACGTTCACAGATCCTGAAGTCGGCTCGGTGGGACTCACCGAGGAGCAGGCAAGGAACGCTGGCCTCGATGTGCAGGTGGTCACCAAGGACTTGAAGGCGACGTTCCGCGGATGGTTGCACCGCAGCGGGAACGACGGACTCATCAAGCTGGTCGCGGATCGGCAAAAGGGCATCCTCGTCGGGGCCACGGCGGTAGGGCCCCATGGGGCCGAGGTACTCGGCATGCTCAGCGTTGCTGTGCGTACCCGGGCACCGCTCCATCAGCTAGTCGACATGATCTACGCTTTTCCAACCTTCCACGGTGGAGTCGGCGAGGCCTTAGGCGCGTATGGCCGAGGCCTGACGCGAGTCCTCGACCCTGGATCGCAACCTATGTTCGATGACTGACTGGTCGTTCAGTTATTAACCGACTCCAGCGCGGAGAGAGCCGTCTCGAGTACTTCCTTGGCGCGTGCCGCCGACTCTCGATCCAACGCCTTTGGGTCAAGAGTCAAACGGAAGTCTCCGATCTCGGCCTGGATGCGCGTATCCGGGCCAATATCTTCGTAGCGGTCGACGACCTCATACGTCCGTAGAGCGTATCCGATCCCCCGGACCTTCAGGTCGCCCACCGGCCGGCAGTAGAACTCCTCTCGCACCAGCGAATAGGTAGCGTGGGAAATAAGGATCTGATCGGCCTCGGCGGCCTCCTCCAGCCTCGAAGCAGCATTGACTGCGCCACCAACGATCGTGTAGTCCAGCCGATCCTCCGATCCGAAGTTGCCCACAGTGCAGAATCCGGTGTTGATGCCAATCCGGACATTGAGCGGATCCGGTCCGGTGAGGGTCTCCCACTCACGCCTCAACTCGGTGATCCGTTTGCGCATTCGAATGGCCATGTCTACGCAAGAAATGGCGTCTTGCTCACGACCCCGCGTCTCGGGATCGCCAAAGAAGATCATTATCCCGTCGCCGATGAATTTATCGATCGTCCCGCCGCAGCCGTCGGCGATGTTGGCCATCTCGCTGAGGTACCTGTTGAGAATCCCGCTGACAATCTCGGCTTCAGCTCGATCGGTCAACTCGGTGAAGCCTTCGATGTCCGAGAAGAAGACGGTCAACTCTTTGCGATATGAGCGCACTTCGACGTCGGTCCGGCCTTCGAATATCGAGTCGTAGACCTGGCGGGAGAGATACTTGGCCAACTTGGACGACAAGGCCTGCAGCTGCTCGTTCTTTTCGGCCAGGGCTCGATTGGCTATCTGGATGGCGTCTTCGGCCTGCTTTCTCGATGTGATATCCCTGATGATGCCGCTGAAAGCCATCTCTCCGTTGTTGTTCCAAGCGGCCAGGGAAAGCTCGATGGGAAACTCACGACCGTCGCGATGAAGGCCCGCAAGCTCGACCGTTCGACCGATCACATGTCGCTCACCACCCGCAACGACCCTGCTGATGCCTTCGACGTGACCTCCACGGAAGCGCTCCGGGATGATCACCGTGAGGTGCTCGCCCACCATTTCATCAGCTGAGTATCCGAACATCGAAGCGGCCATTGCATTCCACATGGTCACAATGCCATGCGAGTCGACCGAGACGATTGCGTCATTAGCCGACTCCAGAACGGCCTGCATGCGAAGTTCCGACGCAGCCAGGGCCGAGGTCATCTCGTGACGCTCTGTCACGTCGCGAATGATCCCGCTGAAGAACCGACGGCTGCCCTCGAACCATGTGCCGAGTGAGAGCTCGATCGGGAACTCGTGGCCGTCGCGATGGAGGCCGAACACTTCGACGGTCTTGCCGATGATCTTTGTCTCGCCGGTCTCGACCACACGCCTCATCCCATCGGCGTGCGCAGCCCGGAACCGCTCGGGGACAAGATCCTGCAGGGGCCTTCCGACTATCTGTTCCTCCTGGTAACCGAAGATCGCCGAGGCTGCGGCATTCCACGTGAGGATCACTCCCGAGTCGTCCGCTGTCACGATGGCATCGGCCGCAGAGCCCACGATGGCTTCGAGGTTCCCGGACCCTTTCAATCGTGTGATCACGAGGATTGACTCTATCCATTCGGGGGCCACCGAATCGCCCGGGTTGAGGCCTTGAAGCGAGCTCGACGTCGGAGGGGGTCGTCTCTTCCTGGTCGACGGTGATGCCCCGGGTTATCGGCCATCTCCCGACGCCGAAGCCGGGCCGACAGCCGAGCCAGGAGTTCCAGCAATCGATGACTCGGATGTGTTCATAAAAGGCGAGTACCTCGCGGATCAATGAGAGACAGGCCCGTCGTCGACGAGGTAGAAGCGTCAAGGGTCTAGGGCAGCCAGTGTGCGCCTGAACTCGAACGGATACCGCCCGTGGCCGAAGCAGCCCACTCATATCGGGACCCGTGCCCGGCGCCACGAGAGCTACGGTCGAGCGGGATGGACCGCTGCACTGCTCTCGTCGGACACGAAACCCCCGAGTATCACCCCATTCAGCTTGCCGTAGGTGAGGTGGTCGAGGTCGGCGAGCGTGACACCGAGTGGCCCGAATTCGTGAAGGTCAACACCAAGTCGGGGTCCGGTTGGGTGCCGGCCCGGCATCTGTCAGCTGAGAAGGGACAGGCGCGAGTCATTATCCCCTACGACACGACTGAGCTCGCCACGGTCCAGGGCGAAGAGCTCGTCGTCCTGAAACGAGATCGCATCAGTGGATGGACATGGTGCCAAAACTCAGAGGGACGCGAGGGATGGGTTCCCGACCGCACCCTCGACCTGCCCTGAGTGGTCCCGGGGCGCGCCATGAGCGCGAAAGACGTTCCGTCCCACGGCGAACGGATCGACCATTGGCAAGGATCCGCCCGCGGCCCACATGTCCCTATCACCCTTAACATGGCGGCCTCACCGTGAAAGATCCCACCGAGAACGGGTCAGGCAGCGCTGACGTCCGCCTGTACTCAGCTGCATCGACCAGCCTGAGATCCTCCATCGCGGTCGGATGGGCACGCGCCCTCCTCGGAGCGATAGCAGTCCTCGTGATCGGGTCGATTCTCGACCGGCTCGTCGCTGGGCAGCCTGTGACGCCGCACTTGGCATGGCTCATCGCCATCCTTGTTGCCCGCGCACTCCTCGCCGCCTCAGCTCCAATCTTCTCGACACAAACGTCGACCCGAGTCGAGAGCGATCTGAGAAGGCGAATCATCGATGCCGCTCTGCGACTCGGCCCGCAATCGGGACTGCGGACCGGAGAAACGGTCGGCAAGGCCACCGAAGGTGTCGAAGCGGTCGGTGCGTTGGCTGGAACCTTTCTGCCCCAGCTCATCGCGGGGATTTCCATCCCCCTTTTACTCGGGATCGTCGTCGCCACAGTGGATTGGCCGACTGCGGTCGTGCTCGTATTGGTGCTACCGATCGTGCCCCTCTTGTTGCGACTGCTGGAGAAGCGGTTCGCCTCGGTGAGCGCACGCTACCGGGCCACGGCCGACCAACTGGCCGCCCGATTCCTCGACGGTATCCAGGGTCTCAGGACCTTGAAGACGCTCGACCGTGCCGATAGCTACGGAGACGAGATCGCAACTGAGGCCGAAACGCTTCGATCCGAGACGATGGGCCTGCTCAGAGTCAACCAGCTGGCGCTGCTCGCAGTGGACACCCTCTTCACTCTGGGCACGGTCGTCGCCGCCGCAGTCATGGCCGCAATCCGCCTGTCGGCCGGCGCAATCACCGTCGGGGAGGCCGTGGCTGTCGTCCTACTCGGGGTGATGCTCATCGAGCCGCTCAGCCAGATCGGCCGTTTCTTCTACGTAGGCGCCATCGGTCGGGCGGCTGCGGCGCAAGTCAAGGAGCTACTCACCTCCGTGCCTCCACCCGCCGACCAGGCCCTGGAAGTCGAGGTTCCCGCGGGCTCGATTTGCTTCGAACAGGTGGGGTTCGAATACCCGGATGGCACCCGGGCCCTCACCTCGATCGATTTCGAGATCAGACCCGGAGAAACGGTGGCCCTCGTGGGGCCATCCGGGTCCGGCAAGACGACGATCGCCCATCTCGTGCTTGGCTTGCTTGAACCCACACATGGCTCGATCTCGGTGGGAGGCCAGGCCGTCATGGTGCCACAGCGCCCATTCCTCTTCCACGGGTCGGTGGCAGACAATCTGCTTATCGCCAGGCCCGACGCAGGCGAGGATGAGCTCTGGTCCGCTCTAGAGGCGGCCGAACTCTCGAAACTGTTCTCTGAACGTGGCAATGGGCTTCAGACGGAGGTCGGAGAACGAGGCCTCCAGCTCAGCGCCGGAGAGGTGCAGCGTCTCGCTATTGCCCGGGCACTCCTGGTGGATGCACCGATCGTGGTGCTCGACGAGCCGACATCCAATGTCGACCTGGAGAGCGAGGCGCGGCTTCGTGTTGCCATCGAACACCTCACTCGGGACCGCACGTTGCTGCTCATCGCTCATCGTCGCTCGACTGTCTCCGGGGTAGGGCGCGCTTTGGTGATCGATTCCGGGACCCTCATCAACGATGTCCCCGGCCGGGAGGTCGGGGACATCTTCAACGTGACGCAAGCAGGAGGGCCCTCTTGACTCGCAGTCAGATCGCCCGTCGCCTCTTAGCGCTTCTCAAACCGCTGATCCCACTCATGACGGTCTCGGCTTCATCTCGTGTGGTCAACCAGGGGCTAGGTGTGTTGATACCGGCTCTCGCCGCCGCTCTGGTGGTCGGATCCACTGATAGCTCGGACGTGTGGGCACTCGTGGCAGTGCTCGCCGCGCTTTCCGTGGTCAAGGGCACGTTTCGCTATGTCGAGCAGTTCACCGGTCATGCCGTTGCCTTCCGACTGCTCTCCGAACTGAGGATCGACGCTTATCGCAACATCGTCCCACTGGCCCCGGCCGGACTGGAGGACGAGCGGACCGGCGACCTCGTCGCTCGCGTCATCGGTGACATCGACCGGGTCGAACCGTTCTACGCCCACACCATTGCGCCAATGGCCAGTGCCCTCCTGGTCCCGGTTCTCACAGCTACGGGCCTAGCCATCTGGGTCGACCCGGTGACGGCAGCCGTCTTCCTCCCCTTTCCAATCGTGATGGTGCTGGTCATCCCTTGGATCAAGGCCCGCCAGATCGCAAAGACCTCGTCGCGAGCTCGTGAGCTAGCTGGAGAGACCGCCGCCATCTTCACCGATTCGGTGCAGGGTGCCAGGGAAGTCGCAATCTTCAAGGCACGCGAAGTCGTTGCAGGTCGCATCGAAGAGCAGTCTCGGATGGCGGCCACGACCAAGAGAGCCCTGGCTCGGGTAGCGGCTAGTCGGACCGGTCTGGCTGATCTCCTGGCGGGTCTCGCCGTAGTGGCGGTGGCAGCGGTTGCCGCCGGTCGGTACCAACCGGGGTTGCTCGAATTGGGGGGTCTGGCCGCGGCCGTCGTCGTTGCCTGGGTCGGGACAGCACCGGCACGCGCTCTGGAGGGCATAGTTCCCGACCTCGAACAGGCGCTCGCCGCTGCCGGAAGACTGTTCGATCTGGCCGATCGTCCGCCCCCAGTGATTGAGCGGGGCGCTGATGCGGATTCGCCAAAGAACGGGGGCGTCGAGTTCGAAGACGTCACGGTGCGCTTCTCGAATGCGAGTCGACCAGCCCTCGACGATGTGAGCTTGGTGGTTCCGGACGGGTCGTTCGTTGCCGTCGTCGGGCCTTCCGGATCCGGCAAGTCGACCCTGGTGGAGCTGCTTGCCCGTTTCCGCGATCCCGATGATGGCCGGGTGCTCCTCGGTGGATCCGACCTGCGACAGCTGAGTCCCTCGACCCGACGGGGCCGGGTGGCCTTCGTCCCCCAACGGCCGGAGATCTTCTTCGGAACCATCGAAGACAACCTCCGTCTGGCCCGCAGCAACGCGACCGACGACGAGCTCTGGGGTGCATTGGGCAGGGCTGCCCTCGCCGACTGGGTTCGATCGTTGCAACGCGGCCTGGGAACCACCACAGGTGAGCTCGGAGAAACGATGAGCGGAGGCCAAAGGCAGCGCCTCGCCATAGCCCGTGCTTTCCTGCGCGAGTCGGACGTCCTCGTGCTCGACGAGGCGACTTCGGAGCTCGATGTGGCCACCGAGCGCCTTGTCCTCGACGAGCTGAGGCAGGAGCGTGGTGAGAAGACCATGCTGGTAGTGGCACACCGACTCGAATCGGTGATGGACGCCGACGAGATTCTGGTCCTCCAGGGCGGGCGTCTCGTGGAAAGAGGCACCCACACACAGTTGGCCGCAGGCGGCGGCGTCTACTCGGGCCTATGGCGACGGCACAACGACATGCTGATTGAATCGACGTGACGCGGCGACGCTGGTTCAACTCATCGTTGGATTACCGGTATCGTCGATGCTGATGGACCGAGCTGCCACCGCCGACACCGAGATCGCTCCGCAATCGAGCAACACCAGCTCGGCCGGCGCCGCCCAACGCATGTTCAGCGTCTCCATGCTCGTGTCTGGTATCCGCTGTGTGCTCGCCTACATCGTGCTCCCGTTCGTGACACCGTTCCTCGGGCTCGCCCCCGGCGTGGGGCCGATGCTCGGCATCACAATCGGGACGGTGGCCATAGGTGCGAACGTGTGGAGCATGCGACGTTTCTGGGTGCTCGATCATCGTTGGCGAAAGCCAGTGACAGCGATCCACATCGCGGTGATCGCTTTCCTGTTGGTTCTGATCGGTCTCGATCTAGTCGAGCTGGTCGGCTGATTTGGCAGCGATCTTTGCCGCTGTTCGCACCGCATCGGACGCTTGCTGTGCCAACCCAACGCCCCGATAGCCCCAGCCCGTCAAATAGAGCCCGGGCCGGCCGGTGAGGAGGCCATCGAGCTCTGCGAGCCAGCCTTCATGCCCTGTCACATACTGAGGTATGCCCGGCCGGTGACGGACCACCTCGGTGAACTCGGGAGTCAGCTGCGAGCCGAGGACACGCACGGCCTCTGCCGTGATCTCCGCCACCACCCGATTGTCATCCCAAGTCGCCACCTCGGGGAGCAGCGCCCCTCCGGCGATGACCTTTAGCAGCCACGATCCTGTGGGGGCCCGGCCCGGTGCATACGACGATTCGAAGAGGAGGCCACGGCTGGCCATCGAGTTGTCCGGACCGACCAGAGCACCGAAGCCGGAAGGCAGTGGCGATTCGCCGCTCCCTCCAAGCCCCACAGTGACCACGGGAGCAGACACGGCCCGGCCCAGGTGCGTAGCGAGCTCGGAATCGACCAGACCCGCCGCACTCTCGGGGTGGGTCGCCAACACCACCGCATCGGCGAAGAGTTCGCCGACCCCTTCCACCACCCAGCCCGACGGGTGAGGTCGTACCACCGAGGCGGTGAATGCCGGCCGATAGCGATCCTCCAGCGAAGTGACGATGGCATCGGCCATGGCGACCATCCCTCCAACAGGGGTGTGAACCCGCGGCCCGGGCACGCCATCGGGTCGTCGGCGCTGTGCTCTCAGCCCGCCCCGGACGACTGAGCCAGCTTCTTGCTCCAGAAGGGTGAGGCTGGGAAAGGCCGCAGAAGCGGAGAGCTTGTCAGGGTCGCCGGCATAGACGCCTGAGGCCATGAGCCAGGCGAGCAGGTGGCCAGCGTCCGCACCGAATCGACGACGGCAGAAAGATGCGAGGGTCTCGTCGCTCGCGCCCCCTTGTCGGACGAACGGCTCGGCCAGCGCCCGCAGCTTCGCGGGAGTCGACACCAGCGGAGCCAGGATCGCCTTCGGCGAGCCGGGTATCTCGACCAGACGACCCGAGCGGTACACATAGCGTTTCGAGGCGGCGGGAGCAGTGTCCACTGCGACGCCGGCCCGGTCGAGGATCTGGCTGAGGTGGGGGTGGGGAAGGTTGAAGGAGCCGACCGCGGGCTCGAGCGAGAAGCCGTCACGCTGGACAGTCTGTGCCACCCCGCCGGGCACCGGATTCTGGTCGAGGACGAGTACGTCCTCGATGCCAGCGGCAATCAGCTCTGACGCCGTGAAAAGGCCGGCGAACCCCCCGCCCACCACGACCACCCTCAAGAGCGCACAGCCTCCACGAGCGCGGCTACGTTCTCAGGTCGCGTGCGACGGTCGATACCGTGGCCCAGGTTGACGATATGCCCCGGCCGGCCACCGAGCTCGCGCAGCATCCTCTTCACCTGACCTCGAATGGCTTCATGATCGGTTTGCAGCACCGCCGGGTCGAGGTTCCCCTGAATGGCCCTATCCGGAAAGAGGGCGAAAGCCTCCTGGAGCGACGTTCGCCAGTCGATTCCGATTCCGGTCGAGCCGATTCCCTCCTGCAGATCGAGCGTGTGTCCTGCGCCAGGAGCAAAGTAGATGGTGGGACAGCCCACGTCGGCGAGGGCGGTGCTGGCCGCTGGAAGCGCACTCGCGGCGAACGAGTTGCGATCGAGGAGACCGGCCCAGGTGTCGAAAAGCTGCACCACGTCTGCTCCTGCCTCTGCCTGGACGCGTAGATAGGTGTTCATCGAACGAGCCAGACCCTCGAGGGCGCGCGTCGCCAGGTCGGGGTCGGAGCGCAACACAGCGCGCATGGCCATGAAGTCCTTCGACCCTCCCCCCTCGAGGAGGTAGGCGAGCAATGTCACCGGTGCCCCCGCGAAGCCGATCACGGCCGTTGTGTCCGGAATTTCCTTGCTGACCAGGCGAATAGTCTCGGCGACATGGGCAACCCGCCGTGGCTCTAGAGGAGGCAGAGCGGCGACCTCGGCGAGGGTCAGCGGTGCGAGCTTCGGGCCGGGGTCGAACGTCAGCTCGACGCCCATTGCCTCGAGTGGGGTCATGATGTCAGCGAAGATGACCGCTCCGTCCATCCCGAAGCGACGGATCGGCTGAATAGTGACCTCGGCCGCCAGTTCCGGGGTGGCCACCACCTCCTGGAAGGAATGCTTCTTGCGAATCGCCCGGTATTCGGGCAGGTAGCGACCTGCCTGACGCATGATCCATACCGGCGGGTGCGGCAGGGGCCGCAGGTTGAGAGCTTCGACGAGAGGCTTGGTCACGCCACCGACTCGATAGCGGCAACGAGAGCCTCAGTTGCCTGGTCGATCACGCCGGCATGTGCCTTCATCAGGAAGAGCGCTTCGAACGGCGAAGGTGGCAACAAGACGCCCTCCTGATAGGCAGCCGAGAAGAATGCAGCGAACGTCTCCCTGTCCACCGTGCTTGCCTCATCCCAGGACCCCACGCGGCCTGGGCCGAAGAATATGGTCAGCATCGCCCCGACTCGCTGAACACAGCCCTTCACACCGTTGGTATCGAGACTGGCTTGGAGAGCTTCCTCCATGCCCGCTCCCATGATCTCGAGCACGTCGTAGATTTCGGGGTTCTCGTGAAGATGGCGAAGAGTGGCGAGGCCCGCAGCGACGGCCAGGGGGTTCCCCGCCAGGGTTCCTGCCTGATAGACCGGGCCGTCCGGTGCCACCCAGCGCATGAGGTCGGCTCTGCCCCCGTAGGCCGCCGATGGGGTCCCACCCGATATGACCTTGCCCAGACACGTGAGGTCAGGAATCACCTGATACCGCTCCTGGGCTCCACCTCGAGCGACCCGAAATCCGGTCATGACCTCGTCGAAGATCAACAAGGCCCCACTCTCGTCACACATGGTGCGCAAGCCGGGTAGGAAACCTTCTTCTGGTGGGACTACGCCCATGTTCCCCGCCACCGGCTCCACGATTACAGCAGCAATCTCGTTCTCCTCGAGGGCGCGGGCCACAGTCTCCAGATCGTTGAAGCGACAGATGTGGGTGTCGCCCACCGTGGCCACAGGAACTCCCGGGCTGTCGGGCTCGCCCAGAGTGGCGGCACCTGAGCCGGCCTTGACGAGGAAGGGGTCGGCATGGCCGTGGTAGCAGCCTTCAAACTTCACTATCCCGGGCCTGCCCGTGGCCGCCCGGGCCACTCTGACCGCGGAGGCGGTCGCTTCGGTGCCCGAGTTGACTAGCCGCATCACCTCGATGGACGGCACCATGTCGGATACCAGCTCGGCGATCTCCACCTCCTGGACGGTGGGCACGCCGAAGGAGGTGCCGCGACGAGCCGCCTCCTCCACCGCAGCGACGATCTCAGGCTCGGCATGTCCCAGTATCAGTGCGCCCCAGGACGAGATGAAGTCGATCAGGTCGTCGCCATCGACGGTAGTCAGCCTGGGTCCCGACCCGGAGGCGATGAACGGTGGGCTACCACCAACCGCCTTGAATGCACGCACCGGGGAGTTGACCCCACCGGGCATCACATTGACTGCTCGCTCATAGAAGACGGTCGACTGGGATCTGGGCTCTGCTGCCACAGTCAGACCTCGGCCAGGGCTCGTGCGGCCCGGGTGGCGAAATAGGTGAGCGTGATGCCGGCACCCGCACGCGCGATGGCGGTCAGGGACTCGAGCATCACCCGCTCGCCGTCGACCCAACCATTGGCAGCTGCGGCTTCGATCATCGAGAACTCCCCGGATACCTGGTAGGCCACGACGGGAACATCGACCCGGGACCGGACCGCTGAGATGACGTCCAGATAGGGACCGGCCGGCTTGACCATCACCATGTCGGCGCCTTCGGCAAGATCGAGACTCACCTCTACTAGTGCCTCGCGCACATTCGGGGGGTCCATCTGATGGGTACGCCGATCGCCGAAGGCCGGTGCTGACTCGGCGGCGTCTCGAAATGGGCCGTAGTAGGCGCTGGCGTACTTGGCCGAGTAGGAGCAGATGGCCAGCTCGGTGTACCCGGCCTCATCGAGGCCGTCTCTGATGGCGGCTACCCGACCGTCCATCATGTCCGAAGGGGCAATCACGTCGGCGCCTGCTTCCGCGTATGCGTTGGACGCCCGGGCCAGAAGTGGAAGCGTTTCGTCATTGTCGACCGAATCGCCCTTCAGCACTCCACAGTGCCCGTGACTCGTGTACTCACACATGCACACATCGGCCCAGACCGTGATGTCCTCAACCTCGTCCTTGATGGCCCTGATCGCCTCAGGAACGGGGCCGTTCGGATCCCAAGCACCCGAACCGACTTCGTCCTTGTCGGCGGGGATTCCGAACAGGATGACCCCGCCGACCCCGACGCTGGCAGCCTCCTTGACTACCGGTATCAACTCGTCGACCGAGAGCTGGGAGTGTCCCGGCATCGATTTGATCGGGTTGGCGACTCCCCTGCCCGGGACCACGAACAGCGGAAGGACGAAGCTGGCGGGATGGAGACGGGTCTCGGCGACCTGCCGTCTCAGGATGGCGCTCTGGCGCAGCCGTCGGCTCCGACGGGTGGGGAACTCACTCATACCGGGCTCCTGTCTCTCAAGTGGCGGGCGGTGATGTCGATGAGCATCTCGAAGTCGGGACGGGATGCGGTGACATGAGGTGGGTGACCACGGTCGGTCAGGCCTCTAGCAGTGGTCGGCCCAATCGCTCCGATGACCACGTCGTCGAGGGTTCTTGAGCGGAGCCAGCCCGTCACGGCCGATGGCGAGGCGAAGAGCGCGGCGTCGACCGGGTCGTCTGCCGCAGCGATGGGGCTTGTGGAGTAGACCGCAGTGGCGAGAATCCGAGCTTGGTCGCCCAACGCCTCGAGCGGAGCCAAGTCGGACAGCGAACTGTGGGGCAGCACGACGGTTTTTCCGTCGGCGCTGTCTCCCCAGCTCTCGACCAGCTCGGCCAGCCCGGATTCGCCAATCACGGACACCTTGCCTCCGGCGGCATCGACGGCGGCGGCCGTGGCATGTCCGACCGCGGCCACGGGAACGTCCGGCATCCCACCCGCTGGCCACAGCACGGCAATAGCGCGGGGCGAGGTGACCAGCAGCCAATCGGATTCGGCTGTCCGGGCCCTGACGCTATCGAGGACCGCCGTCGCAGCGGGGTCGACGGCTATGCAGGGGAGGATCACGGGCTGACAACCATGGGCCTCGACGATCTCCGCGAGCTCGATCGATCTTTCTCTTGTCGTAGTGAGGGCCAACCGGGGCGCAGTCACAGCGACAAAGCCTTCTGAAGAACCCGAGCCGCATCGTCGGGAGACTCTCCTCCCACTGTGGCGAATCTCGGACCCCGGTCGTCCTCTACGAACCCGGACATGACCATGCCTGTAGGGTCCACCTGGCCCAACGCACCAAGGGCCGACCTGCATCCTGCTTGTGTGAGCGCCAGCAACATTCTCTCGGCCTCCACCGCGGCGCGAACCCGAGCATCGTCGATGACCTCGACCAGTTCGACAGCCTGTGTTCCGGATCTCACCTCCACAGCGAGGGCGGCCTGTGCCGGCGCCGGAACCATCTCTTCGAGACTGAACCGGTGGCCTATCTCGTCGCCCAGGCCGAGACGCGCCAAGCCCGCCTCAGCAAGGATCACGGCGTCGAATCCGCCATGGCGCACCTTGTCGAGCCTCGTGTCAACATTGCCTCTGATGTCCGCTATCTCGACATCGGGGCGCAGCCGGAGCATCTGTGCAGCGCGGCGCGGGCTTCCTGTTCCGACCCTCGCCCCGTCGGGAAGAGAGACGAGGTCGTGACCGCACAGGACATCCCAAGGCTGCTCCCGTGCCGGGTAGAAACTGATCAATTCCGCGGGCCCTGCCACCGGAAGGTCCTTGCACGAGTGAACGGCGAGATCTGCTCTTCCGTCGAGGACAGCTTGCTGCACTGAGCGGACAAACGCGCCGACTTCAGTCAGGGTTGTGACCGAGGTGGTCCGATCCATGTCACCAGTGGTCGAGATTTCAAGCATGCTGACTTCGGCGTCGGGATGAGCTCGCCTCAAGAGCTGAGCGACATGTTCCGCTTGGGCCAATGCCAAGCGGGACCGGCGGGTGGCGATCTTGAGTTCAGTCATCATCGACGCCGAAGGCGTCGGCGATGACGTCAATCGCCTCGGGTGCCCGATCCTCCCCCTTCAGGTAGGAAACCGGACGTGCCAGCAGACTTCGGGTCGCCGTGTGCACCGCCTGGCGGAGGGCAGCTTCGTCTCCGGAGTTACTCAGCCGCCCCGAGAACCGCTTGACGACACCGTCCACGATCTCGTCGGCGCTCGACATGAGCTGACCAATGAGAGGGCCTACCTCATGGTGGTCCCGGTACTGCCGATAGGCCTCGGCGGCGGCTCCCTGGACCAGCGCGTCGGCTTCGTCTGATCGAGAGCGGCGATCCGCCATACGGGCGAGATCGTCAATATCGAAGTAGGTGACCCCCTCCGACAGGGATGGGGCAAAATCAGGTGGCATCGCCATGTCGATGAGGGTCAGCGGTTTACCCCGACGGGCGACCGCAGCGACCAAACTTTCGTCATCAACGAGTCGATGCTTCGCCGACGTGGCCGATATCACAGCCGGAAACTCGGCCAGCACTGCGGGCGCCTCGTCGAACGCGAGAACCTGGACTCCGGGACGATCCCCGACCTTCTCCGGGTGACGGGCCACCACAGTGACACAAGGGGGTGCAGGTAATAGCAGTAGGCCATCGACCACGGCAGTGCCCATGACGCCGGAGCCGAGCACGGCAACTCGATCGGCGGTGCCTACGGCCTGGGCGGCAACTGCCGCCATCGAGTTGTGGGGGGACCCGGGAAGTAGCTCTCGGGCCTGCCTACCGACGGCCACGGCCGTTTCCAAGGCTCGAGCAAAGACACCGCTGGCTTGTCCCGCATCCTCAGCTCTGATGAGTGTCTGGCGGAACTGGGTGAGGATCTCCTGTTCGCCCAGGATTGGGGATTCGAGACCGGCTGCTATGCGATATATGTGAGTCAGAGCGCGTTCGCCGTGTCGGATCTGAGGCTGCGCGTCGGTGGCGAGCTCACCAAACATGGCGTGCAGTGTTTGTGTCAGCGCTTCTTCCGGTTCTGGTACCACCACCTCGACCCGAAGACATGTGGAGAGGACAAAGCCACTGTCAAGGGCGGGAGCCGAGAGGAGCCGAGCGGCGAGCTCCGCCCGCACACTTCCGTTGTGTTGGGGGTAAGCGAAACTGGCTGAAGAGATATCCAAGGTTTGCTCGTGGGTGACGACTCACCAGAGTACCGGCCTGTTCTGCCGACAGCTTGTCGGAAAAGAATGGCCCCTCCTCGAGGGGGCCATTTCTCACTCAGGGTTGGTTCAGTGATGCGTGCCGTCGAGGACAGCGGATGATCTCCTGCAAAGGAGGTGAGAGTCAGACCCAGGCTCGAGGTTCGGATCGCACCATCTCGAGAAGCTGTGCCTCCGGACTATCAGGCTCGGGCTCGTGTGCGTAGACCCAACGGGCTACTGGGGGCAACGACGCAAGAATCGACTCGGTGCGTCCCGCCGTCTCGAGACCGAACCGGGTCCCCCGGTCCCAAACCAGGTTGAACTCGGCGTATCGACCACGACGAATCTCCTGCCACTTCGTCTCCCTTCTCCCATAGCTCATGCCAACACGACGCTTCAGTATCGGGACATAGGCCTCGTCTAGCCCATTTCCGAGCTCACGCTGGAAGGCCCACACGGCTTCGAGGTCCTCGCTCAGATGATCGAAGAAGATGCCCCCTATCCCCCGAGCCTCGCCCCGGTGTGGCAGGCGGAAGTAGTCGTCGCACCTCGCTTTCCAGGCGGTGTAGTCGGCTGAAGCGTGCCGATCGCAGGCGTCTTTGAGCATTGAGTGGAAGTGCCGGGCATCCTCCTCGAACAGGTAGTACGGGGTGAGGTCGGCTCCGCCCCCGAACCACGCATCCCCGCCGTCTGTCTCGAAGTACCTGATATTGGCGTGGAAGGTTGGGGCGTAAGGGTTGCGGGGATGGACGATGATGGAAACCCCGCTCGCATAGAAGCGATTGCTGTCTGCGGCCAAACTCTCGGACAACTGCTCCGGGGTGCGGCCTTCCACAGCGGAGAAGTTGACAGCTGCCTTCTCAATGTGGATCCCGTCTGCGAGGATTCGGGTCAGGCCACCTCCTCCGCCCGGGCGGTCCCAGGAGTCGGTGATGAAGCGACCGGAACCATCAACTGCCTCGATCGCAGCGCAGAATCGCTCTTGAATCCCCCGGTACGCCAGTTCGACCTCATTCCTATCCACTTACCTCGGACCCCTTGTATCTTCCGCTCCAATGCCTCGCAAAACAACTGATCTCAGCGATACCGAACGAGAGTTCCTCACCGAGCGTCATCTCGGGACGTTGACGACCGTACGCGAGAACGGCACGCCACACGTCGTCGCAATTGCCTTCGGATTCGACGCCGAGGCCGGAGTCGTTCGCATCATCAGTTCTGACCGGACTCAAAAGGTGAACAATGTGGATCGAACGGCACGTGCCGTCGTCTGCCAGGTCGACGGTCGCCGTTGGCTGTCTCTCGAGGGAGCGGCGAGAGTAGAGCGAGATCCTGATGGCGTCGCAATGGCCGTGGCCGCATTCGAGGCCCGTTATCGACCCGCTCGCGAGAACCCAAATCGGGTCGCGATCGAGATCCAAGTCGACCGCGTGCTGGGCCGGGCCTGAACCGATCACGTCACGCCGCGAACCATTTCGGCGACAGCTGAAACCCACTTCGGCTCGGCATTCACACAGGGCACGAGCAGGAGGTCCTCCCCACCGGTGTCCCTCCACTGTTCGCGAAGCCTGATTCCGATCTCCTCCAGGGTCTCCAGACAGTCGGCAGTGAATGATGGAGTGAGAACGGCCAATCGACGGACTCCTCGTTTGTAGAGTTCTCCGACCTCGACATCGGTATACGGCTCGATCCACTTCTGACCGGCCAACCGCGATTGGAATGTGGTGCTGTAACTTCCTGAATCGAGTCCGAGCTCTGCGGCGACAGAACGGGTCGTGGCAAAACACTGCGCCCGGTAGCAGAAACGGTTTGCCTCAACCATCTGATCACAACATCCGGCTCGTGCGAGGCACCATTCTCCTGTTGGATCACTCTTTTTCACTTGCCTTTCAGGAAGTCCGTGATAGCTGAAGAGGACATGGTCTGGCTGAAACGAGTCGAGGTGCGGTCGAGCAACATCTGCCACAGACTCGACGAAACCCATATCGTCGAAGAAGTCGCTGATCGTCGTCACGTTGACCACGTTCCAGCGTCCACCGATGACGCGGAGCGCCTCCTCGAGCGCTGAGCCGGTAGCCGCCGAGGAGTATTGGGGAAAAAGCGGCAGGACGACGATTTGATCACAGTTGGCGGCAATCAACTGTGCAACGGCCGACTCAACCGAGGGGTTCTGGTACCGCATTCCATAGGCCGCTCGATAGCCGTCACCAAGTGACTCCTGGAGACGGTTCGTCAAAGTCTCAGTGTGAATAGTCAACGGTGATCCGTTCTCGGTCCAGATCTTCTCGTACTGCTCCGCAGAACGACGGGGTCGGAATGGAAGGATGACCGCGTTGAGGAGCAACGCTCGGGCTGGAGCGGGGATGTCGAGCACGCGTGGGTCGGAGAGAAACTCACGCAGGTATCGGCGGACATCGGAGACTTCGGTGGAGTCAGGGGTTCCCAACTGGAGGAGAAGGACTCCGACTGGTCGGGTGTCGATACTCATGAGATAGGAAGTTAGAGGGATGTCCCGGCAATTAGTGAATCCACTTCATACGGCTGGAAACACCATCCTGGACAGCGGGTGGTCGCGTTCCTCGTGAACCAAGAACGTGGGAAGGATCGTCCTCGTCGACCGAGTGCTGGCCGCGGGGAACAGACCCTGTGCGCTATGGGTGAGACGCTGCTCAGCCGTCCAGGCGCAGACGTTCGAACCCGTCGAGCATCACATCGAGGGCGAATTCAAACTCAGTCTGGTCATCGCACCAGCCAAGGGTCTCGTCCGCATCGTCGGTGTGGGCGATCTCGGACATGAACTCCATGAACAAAGGGAGTTCTTCCGCCATCTGAGCGAAGACCTCATCTGAGGTCTGCTCGTCTTCGGAGCCGGGAGCCGGGTTGAACATCTCCTGGCTGAACCCGAGAGCGCGGCTACCCAGAGCGTGCATGGCGTGATGGGCCAGATCCCATGAAACCCCACCGGCCTGAAAGATCTCGAGTAGGCCATGAAAATACCGAAGGGCGGCGGCATTCATCGTCGAACGCGTCTCCAGGACCCACGGTGCCCACTTGTGACGCAACATCACCGAGCGAGCGCGCAGGATCATCGTCCGCATCGTCTCTTTCCACGTCTCGGGTGTGACACTCGTGTCGATGTCCGCAGTCTCCTGGAGTATTTCACGGACGATCATCTCGGCCACACCGTCGAGTAGCGCCTCTTTGTTTGCGACGTGGTAGTAGAGCGACATTGCCTCGACATCGAGTCTTTCTGCCAGGCCCCGCATCGTCAGCGCCTCGAGCCCGCCCTCGTCGGCGACTTCGATCGCAGCGGACAGAACGCGATCACGACTGAGCGGTGTGCGAGTCTCTCTCTTGGGCTCGGTGACCATGCTCCTGCGATTCTACCGTACGCAGTAAGTCTTGACAGCCTTACGTTGTATGGCTATGTTCCCTTACAACGTATGAAAGCAGGTTCAGGCATGGAAACCCCCGAGACGATCCCGAGCCCGGCGAAAGTCGAGACAATGAAAGCAGCGCTGCAAACCGGGTACGGCCCGGATGCCAGGGAGGTCATTCGGGTGGGCCACACCGATGTTCCCACATATGAATCTGACCAGGTATTGATCGAGGTGGCGGCCTCGTCGACCAACGCCCTCGACTGGCACTACATGACCGGCCTCCCCTACTTCATCCGGCTTCAATCCGGGCTTCGCTCACCAAAGCGCCAGATACCCGGAGCGGACTTTGCCGGCGTCATCGTCGGCGTCGGCGACGATGTGACCGATTTCGCCATCGGCGACAGGGTATTTGGCGATGTCAGCCAGGGCGCGTTTGCCGAGTATCTGGTGGCACACCCCCGCCTTCTCTCCCTCGCACCGCAATCCATCCCCCTCGAGGAGAGCGCAACTCTCGGCGTGGCCGCTCTCACCGCGCTGCAGGGTCTGCGTGATTGGGCCGCTATGAAACCAGGCGATCGGATACTGATCAACGGAGCCTCAGGAGGGGTCGGCACCTTCGCGATCCAGGTGGCCCGCGCGCTCGGAGCGGCCCACATCACAGCGGTCTGCAGCACCAACAATGTCGACACGGCCTTTGCACTCGGAGCCCATCGTGTCGTCGACTACAAGAAGGAAGACTTCACCGGGATCGAAGATAAGTTCGATGTGTTCTTCGACAATGCGGGCAGCAAGAGCCTTCGGGCTTCGCAACGGATGCTGACCGAAAACGGCGTCTTCGTGATGATCACCGGCCGCAAGGGGAAGTGGATCCGACCTGCCGACCGCATGATCGGCGGCGCCATCGGGTCGAAGTTCTGGAAACAGCGTTTTGCGGGAGGCACTGCATCGGCCAACGGCAGAGACAGTGCGACGCTCGCGAAGATGGTCGACGACGGCCAGGTCCGACCGGTGATCGATCGACGGTTCACATTGGACGAGGCAGTCGAGGCGCTGGCATACCAGGCCGAGGGTCACGCACGGGGTAAGTCGATCGTGACGGTGCGCTGATGGCTCTTCCAAAGTGGCTCGCGAAGATCAACCGACGCTGGGTGAATCCGAAGGCGATCAAGAGCGGAACCTGGCCGGTCCTCGAACACGTCGGCCGCAGGTCGGGCAACGTGTACCGAACACCTCTTGATGCATACGAGATCGAGGATGGATTCCTCTTCACGGTCAACTACGGCTCATCGTCCGACTGGCCTCGCAACGTGATGGCGGCGGGAAGCGCCGTCCTCGAGGTCGAGGGCCTTCGTCACGCTCTGGTCGACCCCCGGATGGTGCCAGTCAAGGAGGGCTACGGTCTTCTCGATCGGAACGCCAAGACCCCTCCATCGTTCGTAGGCGTGGAGCAATGCCTGCTGGTCTCGCTGGCGGACTCGTCGAACTCGATGGCGGATCGGGCTCGCCAGTCTCACAGCTCCGGAAGAGTCCCTCGACCACGCTAGGACCAAGGCCTGCAAATGGACAATCCCTATTGACGGGAAGTCAGTGACCGAACTCCTGACTTTGGTCGACCCCGACTCCGGGCCGCTGTTCAGGCAGACACCTACTCACCGACGAGGCTTTCCACGACTTTGGCGACGTGGGGCAGTTGAGCGCCCAAGAAGACGAAATACGAGATACCGTGGCGCTCGCGACGCTCTACGATCGAATCGCGCAGCCTCTTCTCGTCGCCCAAGAACACGTGAGGAGACCTGAGGACGTCGTCGGGCGTCGTCCCCCACTCCCCTGCCAGGCGTACCGCAACAGAGTCGAAGTCGGGGTCCGGATCTAGATGGTGAGCCATCACGCTGATCTCGATCTGGGCGAATCTGGCACCCGCACCTTGTCGGATCCACTCGATTTGCCGGTCGATCCTGGCGGCGGACGTGCCCAGGCCCTTCCCAAAGTCAGCGAATCGCGTAGCCACCCTGCCCAACCCCGAGATGCCGACGATGTCAGCCTCCCTTCCCGCAATCCCGAGCATGCGCCGACCCGAACCGGCTATCAGGATCGGAGGTCGGGGAACTTGCACAGGTCTCGGACACGCCACCCCGGTCACCTGATAGTGCTCACCCGCAAAGGTGAAGGGAGAGCCGGCCCAGCATCCTTTGATCACCTCGATGGCCTCCTCGAATCGATCGACCTTCGTCTTTCCGTCGTCGTATGGGAGGCCGGCGGCGTCGTATTGGGCCTTGATCCAGCCCGTGCCGATACCCAATTCGAAACGACCCTCTGAGAGGATGTCGAGAGTGGCTGCGTCTCGCGCCACCCCTATTGGATGGTGGTAGTCGTTGGCGATCACCATCGACGAGACCCGCATGCTGGAAACCTCGGCAATGGTGGACAGCAGAGGGAAGACTGCGTGACGGTCGCTGATGTGATCGGCCGTGGCAGCCACTGAGAATCCAGAACCCTCTGCCTGCTTCACCATCTCAACGAGTTCGGTGCGAGATGGGGCGCCGCCGAGGGTGATCCCGAATCTGAATGGTCTTGGCATCTGTGAACACCTGGTCGTGTGGCTACCCAAAGGTAGCCACACGACCCAGCGTTCAGGCTCCGACCTCGACTGGAACTCCCACCGAGCTCCCGTATTCGGTCCACGAGCCGTCATAGTTGGCAACGTCGTCGAACCCGAGCAGTTCGCTGAGCACGAACCAGGTGTGCGACGACCGTTCACCGATCCGGCAGTAGGCGATCACCTTGTTGTCGCCCGAGATACCTTTGCCCCCGTATAGAGAGCGAAGCTCTTCGACCGACTTGAAGGTCCCGTCCTCGTTGGCCGCCTGAGACCAGGGGATGTTCGCCGCACCCGGCACGTGGCCGGCAACGTACGGCTGCTCCTGGGGCAGATGCTCGGGGGCCATCACTTCGCCGGAGAACTCTCCGGGAGAACGGACATCGACCATTTCCCCACCCGTCGTGGCGAACTCGACCATATCGTCGCGGAAGGCCCGCAACTCCGGGCGCTCGGGACCTTGGATCTCGAACTTCGCGGGTTGCACGTCGGAGGTCAGCTCGGTCATCGGCCGGTCTTCCAGCTCCCACTTCGTCCTGCCTCCGTCGAGAAGCTTGACGTTTTCGATTCCACGCAGCTTGCACAGCCAATACGCATACGCTGCGAACCAGTTGTTGTTGCCGCCATAGAACACGATGGTCTGGTCGCTGGATACGCCTTTAGACCCGAGCAACGCCGCCAGTTCGTGAGCCGAGACGAAGTCCCGTCTGGGAAGCGCGTGAAGCTCTTTCTTCCAATCGAGCGACGCCGCTCCGGGGATGTGGCCTTTCTCGAAGAGGGTGGTGTCCTCGTCTACCTCGATCACTGCGATCGAAGGGTCGTTGAGCGACGCTGCAAGAGCGTCAGTGTCGATCAGAGGACCCGTTCCGATTTCTGTCTGTAGTGCCATTGTTGGCTCCTTTCCGATTGCCCCGAACGGGCTACTACACGAGCGACCAAACATGTGCACGGTTCCCGGCCGGTTCCCACGCGGTAGACGTCCACGCCCGACCAGTCGAGGCACGAGTAGCTTCGAGTCTGTCCGATTCGAATAATCGGCGACATCCTCAATACGAGAAGTTGGTGGATCATCGAATCTAAGACACCACCAAGACTGGACTTCCGCGTGCTGGGGCCTTTGGAGGTTCATACCCAACGGAAGCGGCTCGAACTTGGCGGACCCAAGCCCCGCGTTCTGCTCGCTTCTCTCGTTGCCAACCGCAACAACGTGGTCACCACGGATGCCCTCATCGAAGCGATATGGACAGGGGCCCCTCCGGTCACGGCCCGAAAGAGCCTTCAGAAGTTCGTTTGGAGCCTCCGCCAGGACCTCGGCGAGATGATCGTCACGCGGGATCCCGGCTACCTCCTGACTCTGGACGAGAACAGGGTCGACGCGGGGCGTCTCGAGATGGCAGTGTCCAAAGCCAGGAAAGGATCACCCTCGATCGAGCAGCTGGAAGCTGCTCTATCTGAGTGGCGCGGCCCGCCCTACCCGGAGTTGGCCGAGACCGAATGGGGCCATGCCGAGTCGGCTCGACTGCTCGAGTTGATGCTCGAAGGCGAAGAGCTGTTGATCGAAGTGATGCTGACCTCCAACGCGCACAACCGTGCGATTTCGCGTCTGGAAGAGCTGATCACCCGACACACGTATCGCGAGAGCCTGTGGTCGTTGTTGATGCGCGCCCTGTATGCGTCTGGAAGGCAGGCAGACGCGCTCGAGGCGTACCGGCGTCTGGCCAAGGTTCTGGGTGAGGAGCTGGGACTCGAGCCGTCCCATGAGCTGAGCCGGCTCGAGGAACGCATTCTGATGCAGGACCCCGATCTCGCTCCGTCGACGGAGCCCAAGCCAACCAATCTCGCCGCCCCGATCACCACCTTCGTGGGTAGGTCCGCCGAGATCACCGAACTGAGCGAGACCCTCGCCACCAAGCGTCTCGTGACGCTCCTGGGACCGGCCGGATCGGGAAAGACACGACTGGCGACAGAGCTGGGACGCGCGGTGTTGGACAGGTTCCCCACGGATGGAGTCTGGTTCGTCGACCTCGCACCCGTCGGATCACCGGATCGTGTCGCCAATGCCATTGCCAACGTGCTTGCCGTGGGGCAGTTCACCGACAGGCCGACATTGGAGGTGATCGTCGATTATCTCCGCGGTAAGACCCTCATGTTGATCCTGGACAACTGCGAGCATGTCGTTGGACGCGTTGTCGAAGTCGTCGGAAACCTACTTGGAGCCGTGCCAGGGCTTTCGATCGTCGCAACGAGCAGGGAAAGGCTGGGCTTCGACGGGGAGGCGATATTCGATGTCCTCCCCCTGCCGTATCCACAACAGGACGAGGAGGTCACCGAAGCCCACGACGCGATTCAGCTGTTCGTCGATCGTGCCCGAAGAGTCGATCGCAGCGTGAACCTCCAGGGAAACGAGGCCGTCATCGGTGAGATCGTGCGACGCCTCGATGGTATCCCGTTGGCGCTGGAACTCGCCGCGGCCCGGGTTCGAAGCATGGGGCTGACGGGCCTGAGGGCGGGGCTCGACGACCGTTTTGTTGTCCTCACTTCCATCACCAGGGTCGGTCCCGCCCGACACGAGACCCTCGAAGCAGCGCTGGACTGGAGCTACGAGATGCTGTCGGCGAGCGAACAGATGGTGTTCGATCGCCTCTCGGTGTTTCGGGGCGGCTTCGATCAGAGATCAGCTGCCGCCGTATGCGGCTTCGGCCCGTTGGAACCTGGACAAACAGAGGAAGTCCTCGTGGAGCTGTATGACAAATCGTTGATCTCGCCTGCTGCAGGGACCGAGCTGCCGAGGTACACACTCTTGGAGTCACTGCGCGAGTACGGCGAACGCCGCATCGACTCGGCGGCCGGAAAGCAACTCCGTGACTCGCACTTGAACTACTTCTGCACGTTGGCCGAGGAAGCAGCTCCACACATGAATCGCGAGGGCCAGCGAGAGTGGCAACAGGTGCTCCATCTCGAATACGACAACATGAGAAAGGCCTTGCGCTGGGCGTTCAACACAGCTCCCGAGCTGGGAGTGCGGATCGCCGTCGCCCTCTCCGCCTATTGGGACTCGGTTGGGCCACGCAACGAGGCCAACGCCTGGTTGAGCCGCGCGGTCGAAGTGGCAGAAGACCTGAGCCCCGAGCTCTTGGTTGATGCTCTGCTCGAAGCCGCCTCCATCTCGTCTTCGTCGCAAGCGTCGATACCGATCGACTTCGCCCGGCGCGCCGTTGAGGTGTCAGCGGAGATTGCCGATGAGTTTCGACACGCCAGGGCGCTCATCGCCCTCTGCTGGGCACTGGCTCTCGACGAGCAGCCGGCAGCGGCCTTGGAGGCAGGAGAGGCCGCGCTGGGAATCCTCGATGAGCTCGGGGATGATTGGGAGAGAGCTCACGCAATGGAGCGCATCGGCCAGGCCACCTACCAGCGACCCGAAGAAGCCATCGCAACTCTCGAAAGCGCCCGCGAGATTTATGTCCACGTTGGAGATCGGAGACGAGAAGCGCTCACTCTCTACAAGATCGCCGATCGACTAGCACACAGCCTGGGCGAACTCGAGCGAGCGATTGAATACGCCAAAAAAGCGGTACAAATCTGTGACGAGATGGGCAATACCCATGACGGCGGACACGCTCGTCTCGAATATGGAAAGATCCTCCGAAGGGCCGGTGACCCACAAGGCGCGATCTCACACTTGCACGACGCGTTGGCTCAAACCACACGATCGGGCGACGAGCGGTGCTCGGTACGCGCCCTGACCGCTCTGGGCAACACACAGCTCGAGATCGGAGATCCCGAGACAGCACTGGAACACCTGGTCGAGGCGCTGCAGCGTGGCCGCAAGATGGGCGAAGTACACACCACACGTTCAGCCATCGCCGGGATAGCGCGCATCCGGGCCGACGCCGGAAAACCTGAGGACGCCGTTGTCCTACTGGGATTCGTGGAGAAGGTCAGCCAGGAGCTCGACGTCCCTGTGTCAGATCGGGCGATCGAGAAGAGAGAAGCCGAACGTTCTCGTCTCAGGGAACGTGTCGGTGACGAGTTCGATGCTCTTTGGGCGAGAGGATCGGCCATGACTGCAGATGAAGCCGTGGCGATGGCGCTCCAATAGCGGGGCCTGAATCAGTGATGCCGCCGGAAGCGGCGACCACGGGCGTGATCAACGGCCCCGGCCAGGCTGGAGAGCAGTTTCCGAAGAAACTGCCAACGAACTCGCCGGCCGGCGAGTCGGCGTGGAGCTGATCGGATCTGACGACCCCCGCGTTGCGAAGAATGCGGTCAAGTCCCCGTGAGCGGTGCAACGGCACGGGATCGAGCGTTTGTGGGCGGCTGGCGGTCGACCGACGTAAACGAAGTGAGTCGCGATGAGACGAGTGTCAACTCTCAGCACCGACTGTTCTCCTGAACAGTCGTTTGACGTTGTCGATTGCGACGGCCTGATCGGTCTGATGGAAACACGGTCCGATGTAGGCGTGGAGCAAGAAGTCGAGCACGACTTCTATGTCCAGCCCGTCGAGGTTGAATTCGCCCGCCGCCGCGCCTTGTTCCAAGAGCCTCTCCATGAGAGATCGAGCTTCAGCTAGCGGCTCATCTCCGCTCGACGGGACAGTGTGAAACACGGCGTGATAGAGCCCGTGATGTTGGAGTTCGAACCGCATCCAATGCTCGACGACCGAGTCGAGCTTCTCAGACCACGACAGGCTCTCGTCGACGAGGATCTCAGCGGGCCCCTCGAGCATTCGCTCCCAAAGGTCGGATTGAAGGCCGGCGATGAGTTGCTGCCGTGACTCGAAATGCAGATATATGGAGCCCTTCGCCACGCCAGCGACTTCGGCCACCCTCGCCATCGACGTGTTGGCGAGCCCTTCATCGACAGCCAGCCTCGCCGCCGCATCCAGAATCTGTCTGCGCCGCACCTCGGGCGGCTGATAGCGGGATTCAGTCAGCTTCTCGGTATCGCTCGCCATAACACCGACTCTAACCGATTTGACACTCGAGTGACCATCAGTCACACTACTGACCCTCGGTCACTGACTAACAGTCAGTCGCTGCATCTCTGGAAGAAAGGCCCAGACGTGATGACAACCACAACACCATCTGCAAGGGAACTGTCTGAAGCAATCGTTGACGTTCTCACCAAGGTTCGGACAACGGAGGGAATCCCGCAAGCCACACAGGAACGATGCGACCACTCACTCAGATCCGTCCACGAAAGCATCCACGGTCTGGCACTGTGGCTCCGCGAGTTGCTGGAATGGGCACCGCTCTCCCCCGAGACCAGATCCCGAGTGATCCGTGTTGCCCACGATCTAGGTGATGCAGACGCCGGCTTTCACCGGTCGCTGGACAACGGTTGACCGGAGATGGTCAACAACCGCCCCGAACACCCGACTACGCACAGGGTCGGACACCTTCTGGCTCTCCGGCAACTCGCAGGCATGGCTCGCCACCTGTGGTCATCGGACGTCAACCTGGCCGCCGTTGAATTGCTCGAACCGAGGTCCGGGGAGAACATCCTGGACCTCGGAGCCGGCCTAGGCCCCGCCACCTACGAGCTGGCGCGACATGTCGGCACCACCGGACAGGTCTTCGCGGTCGACCCTTCCCGATTGATGAGGGCCGTCCTGCGAGTGCGGCGGCTCACCCAACCCAACCAGACCTCAGTCTCCATCGAGGCCGGCTCCGGGGAGAACCTGCCTTTACCCACAGACTCCATCGACGCCGCAATAGCCCTAAACGTCATGCACCACCTCGAAAACCTAAACCAGACGGCCTCCGAACTGGCCAGGGTCCTCCGCCCAACGGCGCGGCTACTCCTCATCGACGAGGACTTCGGACACAAGGACCACACCTTCGGCACAGCGAGCGGAAATCAACACCGTGGTCCGCAGTTCGTCGACCCAACCGAAATGGCCAACTCCCTCACCGACGCCGGCTTCATCGATATCAGCCACCAACACACCGAGATCGGCGGAGAGCCCTCGTTCCTCGTAGCCGCAACGAGACGGGGGTCGGAATGAAATCCAGCACACGCCAACTCTGGGAACAACAGGATCGACACAAAGGAGAACGAAAGCGACTATTCACAGCCGTCCGAGCGGCCGTCGGCGGACAAACAGTCTTGTATCCAGGCTCATTCGTGGACGTGGCCGCCTCTTTCGCCTACCCGTCAGTCACCTACGTCGATGTCGACCAACGGGCATCCCGGTTCTTCGGCGACATCGACGGGGTACGAGAGATAGTCGCCTCCGAGAACGGAGCCGCAAACGCCAGAATTGAATTCATCCACGCCGACTACCGCGAAGACCTCGGTCTCGTCAACCGGTCCTTCGACCTGCTGATCTCGCTCTACGCCGGTCTGGTTTCCGAACACTGCACTCAGTACCTGAAGGACGGTGCGCACCTCCTCGTCAATCCAAGCCACGGTGACGCAGCGATGGCTTCCCTTGACCCTCGCTATGAACTCGCCGCTGTCGTCAATTCGCGATCTGGGTCTTATCAGGTCAGCACCGACAGCCTCGACACCTACCTCCAGCCAAAGAAGGAAACCTCTCTGACACCCGACCTAATCAGAGACAGACAAAGGGGCATCGCCTACACAAAGTCGCCTGTCGCCTA
>ERZ869936.668-NODE-668-length-29967-cov-17.921804_pt1 | contig 29967 bp, 32 predicted proteins | sample MGYA00520876_ERZ869936 | MGnify/ENA primary metagenome ERZ869936 (study PRJEB32218, sample SAMN09650985) | biofilter metagenome | isolation source: enrty point of leading RO module | place: Saudi Arabia: Thuwal, RO plant located on Red Sea | collected 2016-02-17 ... | reverse complement strand
GAGGAACAGCTGAACGAGTCTCGGTTTGGAGGTCCCACTTCAGAGCAATGAGAAAGGCCCCGGGATTTCCGGGGCCTTTCTCCCTATGCGTCTGGCAAGAGATCAGACGCGAGCTTTCTCCTTGGCAGCTGCACGGTCGAGCTCTTGGATCGACCACTTGTCACCGCGAGCGGCCCAGAACAGGCCAGCACCGGCAAGCAGCGAGAGGAAACCGATTCCGGCGAAGGCACCGGCCAGACCCATGCCCATCTGCAGGGCGGAGTGGGTGACGGTTCCGACACCGAGCTCACCGATCAGGCCATGGGCAGTTCCGCTCCATGCCATGCCGCGAGCCGGGCCCTCGATCGGGTGCATCCGGTCGAAGTCGGTCCAGTAGCGGCCATCGACCTCGAACTCGTATGTCCCTGCCTCGAAGACCTCGCCGTTGTACTCGACAGCCTCGTCGAGAACCACGGTCTGGGTCCCATGAAGGACGTGGTATGCGATGACGGCCATCTGGTACATGTACTCGCTGTCCGTGTTGACCAATGGGTCGGCCGGGTCGAGCTCTGCCATGTCGACCGGGTAGCCCCAGTCATCGGTCAGCAATGTCATGATCGCCTCGGCACCTTCTGTGGTGCCCCTGTCGACCAGCTGGCCATCTTCGTTGTACGACAACGTCACGTTCTGCGCTTCGCTGAAGGACTGCAGGGAGCCATAGCCATCCTGCACCTGGGCGAAGGCAACCCCGCCGGCGACCAGGAAGCCCAGGCCAGCCAACGCGAGGATTATTCCTACGGTTTGGAGACGCTTTGTCATCTCTCTTGCCTTTCTCTTTCTGAGACCATTCGGCCTCATCGTTGCTTGTGAAACTTTTCACATAGTGCATCGCCCGCAGCCGAGATTGCAGGGCACAAGGTCCCTAGGTCGTGGGACTTGAGGACCGGACCGCTCGGGACCTTCTCCAGCGCTGTGTGCGCACCGGATGCAACCGGTCGAAGTGTGGATCGATCGCACGGCCCGGGCGGAGGACGGTGGAACCCGCTGAATTCTTCGCGATTTCGGGCCCGGGCTCTACCCGATCCCGATCGCCATTCGGGACGAGGGCGAAGAGGGCCGTGTGACTGTTCTCGATAGCCGAGCTCAGACCCTCCAACTGAGCTCCCTGAGCGCGTTTCAGCCCGCGATCGGCTCGGGCTCGTGGATGTCCGGGCTCGACCGCAGCGTCCGCCTCTCCAGGAAATAGGTCTCGAGGGTCCCCTTTCCCTTCACCCAGATCCCGCCTCGTGCCACCGACTCGTAGTCGCCGTTCAACGCTCGCTGGACTTCGGCTGTCACATGGATACGGCCCGGCTCGCCCAGCGACTGCATCCGGCTGGCGGTGTTGACAGTGTCGCCCCAGAGGTCGTAGCGGAACTTGCGCTTGCCGATAACACCTGCCACCACAGGCCCTGATGCGAGGCCGAGCCTGACACTGAGATTCCCGTATCCAGGCACCTCATAGCGGGCCACTGCATCCCGCATGGCCAAAGCCAGCTCGACGGCCGCTGATGCGTGGTGCGGGGTGGAGTCGTCGAGACCAGCGACGGCGAAATAGGAGTCGCCGATGGTCGCAACTTTCTCCAAACCGTGCGATTCGGTGAGATCATCGAACTCAGAGAACACCTCGTCGAGGAGGGCGACCAACTCGTCGGCGGGAAGCCGCTCGGCAAGCATGGTCGAATCCACCAGATCGGCGAAGAGAACCGTCACCTGGTCGATCCTGTCCGCAATCGCGGTTTCATCCGACTTGAGCCGCTCGGCGATCGGGCCGGGGAGGATGTTGAGGAGTAGTCGCTCGGAGACCGACCTGGCATCTTCGAGCGCAGCCTCCGCCTGGTCGACCAGCCATCGGTAGTACACCGAGAAGAAGGCGCCAAACAAGGAGACACCAAGAGCCGAGGAGACAAAGAGGAGCCGCTCGGCTGCCGATCCCGCCAAGACGTCGGGAGCATCGACGAAGACCAGCGGGGCGGCCACGAAGGCGATCACACCGACCACGATCACCGCCACCCTCATCAGAGTGTCTCGAGGACCACTGAGCAAGACCCCGACCATGGGGACGAGCACTATGAACAGATAGACCCCGCTGCCGACGCCCAGGAAGTAGGCCGGGGTGAGGGTGTTCGCCAATCCGATGAACACGGCAAAACGGGCTGCCGTGCGGTGCCGGCCGCTGGCGTTGATGCGGAGCATGGCGACATACCCGATGTTCCAGATCTGGTTGGTGACGACGACCGGCCAGAGGGCGGCAAGATCGAACAGCGCATAGATGAGTGAATACGAGAAGCTGATGGCGAGAGAGGCGATCCCGGCGACGTTGATGCTGCGCACCCATCGGGACTCGGCGGGGGTGTGCTCCGTGTAGTTGCCGAGATCGACCAGGCGGGTCACGAAGGACATCAGCGGAGACCGACGCTTCTGCGACTGTTCGATCGCTCCCAGAGAGAGTCTCTTCCTCACCGCTCGACCTGTCAGATCAACCGAGGCGGTCGCGAGGCACGGAGCCGCCCTAGATGAGTGGGCCCCTGAGAGTCGGGCCTCCTCGCCTCTGGGCGGGAGATTAGCTGCCTGAGCCCGACAAAGATCCCGCTCTGTATCGCTTTCGACGGGCTGGCTACTGTCAACCCAGAGGAGGTTGATGTGAGGATCCAGACCGGCCAGCTCGTGGCCCTTGGCTACGGCACCTACATTCGATCCGACGACGTAGTTGCCGTCGAGCCGATCACCGAAGGAAGAGGTCCTGGCCGACGTTCCCTGGTTTGGATGAGGGGCATCCCAGATCCGTTGGTCGCCTCACGCTCCGAAGGTGCAATAGTCGATGATCTCGTCACGCCAGTCGATGAGGCCACGAGGATGAAGGCTCAGCGAACCGCACTGACCCGTCTGGTCAACGTGCTCGATGCGATATCGCCCGGAGTTCGTCGCATCCTGTCCGAAGAGACGGACACAGACATCGACCAACTGTTGGCCGAGAGCAGTCGCGTCCTCGGCTAGCGCTACGACTGGAAATCAACTCGTCAGGGCTGCCGAGAGCATGGCGATCACGAGCAGGCCTCGGACACTCCAACCGCCGGTGCGTATCCAGTTGGAGCGCACCAACTGTCCGATTTCGTGGGTTGACCAGAAGCTCGAGAGCCTGCGATGCAGTGGGACCTGAATCAAGGCGGTGATGACCCACATGACCGCGAGCAGAGCCCCGCCGACTAGGACAAGGTCGAGGCTGACGGGGGCGGGCCTCACCCAAACCAGAGCAGCGCCTGTGGTCACTTCGACTCCAGCCGGGATTGCGAGCAGCCAGCCCATTCGCCGGGTGTGAGATGCTTCGTAGGAAGGGAATGATCCACTGCCGACCAAGGCGAAGAGCGGATAGTGCACCGTCTGAATGGTCCAGATGAGCCCAATCATGAACCAAGTGGCGAGGGCGTGAATGAGCAGGAGGGTCATGATCTCCTCTGAGGGCGTCTAAGGGCATTCGTCCCCACGCCGGAAGTCGGATGACCTTGGTGTGCCAGGTGTGGTCAGGAGCCCGGTTGAACAGGGGTCAACACGGCAACAGAAATCGGGGCCTCGAGCATGTCGACAACCGAGGATCGGTAGTTCCGGTAGTGCTCCGTCTCCCTGTGGGCCTCCACCGCACCCTGATCGGCATAGTCCTCGACCATGTAGAACAAACCCTCTCCGTCTTCATAGAAGTCGTAGCGGAGACAGCCAGGCTCGGCGCGGGACGCCACGACCATCGAGTTCATCAGCGCGATGAAGTCGTCGACCCGCGAGGGCTTCGGTACGAACGTCGCTATCACGGTCACGTCTTCAGCCATCATCCACCCCTTGGGTTCTGAGCCACCAATACTGTGAGTGGCTCGTCGAAGTCGGCCCTCTGAACGTCGATGAGCCCTGCTTCCTCGATCATGTCCTTCAGATCGGCGAGACTGTGGGCGGCGCCACCAGTCTCCACCCGCATCATCAAGTCAAACAAGGGACCGAATGCCCCAGGACCGGAGTCGCCGGCGAAGTCGTTCACGACAACATGCCCGCCGGGCTTGGTAGCGCGCCGGGCACGGCGAAGGAGCTCGACCCCCTGGTTCGGCTTCAGGTCATGCAGCAGATGAGAGACCAAAACTGCATCGACCGACTCTTGTTCGACGCCGACCGACGGGTGTTCGAATACGTCGGCTGCCTGCGTCGTTACTCCTGCGATACCCCCTACGACATCGGCCGCCCATTCGAGAACTGCCGGAAGGTCGACAAGGATTGCCCTGGAACCGGCCATCGCCAATTGTGCTGAATAGGTACCCAGTCCCCCGCCCACGTCGACAACGGTCTTGTTGGGCGCAAGCTCGGAGAGACGCGCCAGGTAAGGACCCGTCGCCCTGGCCAGAACGTCCAGCGCATCGAGGAACGAACGGGCGGTCTTGGGATCTGAGGAGACCCGATCTGACCAGGGTTGCATCACAGGACGCCCGGTCTTGACGACTTCACTCAGTTCTTGCCAGGCCGCAGAGAAGAGCGCCTCCTTTCGGATGACGCTGGCCATGGGGCCGCCGCCGGCAATGCGACCTGAGACGTAACTCGTGTTCGAGTAGCGGCCCGACTCATCTCTCAACATCCCAAGGCGGACCAACGACTCCAACAGGGCATGCAATGCACCTTCATCAGCCCTGAGGGAGCGAGCGAGTGCGCCCAACGACGCCGGACCATTCTCCAGGGCATCGAAGACCCCAGTTTCGAGCCCGGCGGTCACGACAGCAGCGGGCTGATAGCCGGTCACAATGTCGATTAGCTCGTAGTCATTCTTCACCATCAGGTTCCCCTCCGCATCTCCCGAAAGAGATGCCATCCGGTCCGAATTGCCGAGATGTCCTCCCGAATCCGTGAGCGCCGTTTCTTCGGCCCGCCGGCGTCTTCCAGCACCGCATGTGCGGCGTTGCGACCGGGAAGCCCGCTCAGGCCTCCCCCGGGAAATGTGCCGGCTCCGGTCAGGTAGAGCCACGGCGCCGATGTTCGATACGGTCGTTCAAGGGGTGGACGCCAGTCGAACATCTGGTCAAGCGTCAAGTCGATGTGGTTGGGGTTCCCGTAAGGCGAGCCAATTCGGCTCTGCCAGGTTCCCGGCCCGGTAACTCGCATATCCAGCGCGCTGGTGCGTAGATCTTCGCCGGTGATCCGGGCATATCCGTCCAGCAGCCACTCAGCAGCTTGCAGCTCTGTTTCCTCGTCCCAGCCGCCTTCGATACGTGCCGGCACGAAGGCCGATAGCCAAACGGTTCCTTGGCCCTCGGGGGCCGCTGTCGACTCGACTGCCGATGGTGAGCCCCACATCATTGCTGCCTCCTCCGGAAGGCGACCGGCCACGATTTGCCCGAAGGCCCGCGAGAGGGACTGTGGTCCTTCCTGGAGCATCCACAGAGCCTGCGGACTTCCGTCGAAGCCGGGGTTCGCCGGTTGCGAAAGTGCAAGGTCGACCTTCATCTCTGCCACGTTCAGCGCCCCGGAGCTGACTCTGCCGTCAGGTGCAATCGATGCGTCGGCGAGCAGACTGTTGGTCATGTTGACGTCGAGGGACGATACGACCGTTCTCGCAATGAGTTCGAGACCCGACGCGGTCCTCACCCTCGCACCGTTTGGCGTGCTCTCAAGGGAAATGACTTTCTCACCCGTGACGATTGAGCCACCCGCATCCCCGAGGCCAGCCGCCAAGGCATCGACGAGAGACACGGACCCTCCCCGCGGGCGCGCCGTCGGCTCACCGTGGCCGGCCGGGAGTAAGAACGCGAACATGCCAGACCCCGGCAGCCAAGGTGGCAACTGCGCATGGGCGCCATACATCTCTATGACGCTTCTCAGGTAGGGATCGTCGATGAACTCACCGATCAGCTTCTGTGAAGAAGTGACCAGCATCCGAAAAGGGTCCCTCTCCAAGTTCATACCAAGCGCGGCGATGTCGGCCAGTCGTGGCGGCCCCGAGAACGAGTCGAGCAGTGAAAAGAGGCCGCCTCCAACCCGACTGAGGTGGCGATATCCCTCCCTGTCGCCAGCACGTGGGCCGTCGAATCCGGCGAGGGTCTCCTCGAGGTCGTGATGGAACAAGAGAGATGTGCCATCGGAAAACCCTGCACCGACCCGGACATCCGTCTCGATGAAGCTGAGGCCGTAGCTGGCTAGACCCAACTCGTCCGCCAGCGACAGGATCGAGGAGTGCTCTATCGCTCCGCGCTCGAGGCGGTGTCCGCTGGGGAGGGTCTCTGTCCAGATGCAGCCTCCGGCGGTGTCGTTGGCCTCGACCACAACGACATCGAGACCCGCCCTTGCCAGTAGCAGCCCGCATACGAGGCCGTTGTGGCCGCCGCCGACGATCAGTGCATCGTGCAAAGTGACGAATACCCGTTCTGGCACAGACCCGAGCGATGGGCAAGCTCTGCGGCCAACTCACGCGACCGTGCCATCTGGCGCTCCCGGTCAATGGTCACGACATCGCGATCGACAACCACATGCCTGCCGGCCACCCATACATCTGACACCGACTGTGGCGACGAGGCATAGACAACCTGCTGGTAGGGATCGTGGATCGCCGCAATCTCTTCTGTTCCCTGGAGCAACACGACGTCGGCCTCTTTGCCCCCCTCGAGGCTCCCCGAGTCGTCGTCGATGCCCAGCCCGCGGGCTCCCTCGATCGTCGCCATCGCGAGCACTTCCTCAGCCGAGATTATTGAAGGGTCGTGTGCGGTGACCTTCTGCAATAGCGCCGCCACTTTCACGGCCTCGAGCATGTTCTGGGAGTCGTTGGATGCGGCTCCGTCCGTTCCGATCCCCACAGGAATGCCCGAGCTCCGAAGACGCTGCACGGGGCACACACCTGAGCCGAGAATCATGTTCGCCACCGGGTTGTGGGCCACGGTGACACCGTGCGTGGCGAGTGTTGCGACGTCGCGCTCACGCACCCAAATGCCGTGGCCGGCGACGACGGGGAAATCGAGGAGACCGATAGCCTCGGCGTGATCGATGGTCCTGACACCCCAGCGGAGCGAGGCATGAACCACCTCCTCGCGAACTTCAGCGAGATGGGTGTGCACGCCCCACCCGAACTCCTGGCACGCGGCGACGCCCGTCTGGAGCAACTCGTCGGTCTGTCCGAGCAGCGTCCCAATTCCGTATCGGAAGTCGAGGCCGTTCGCCTCCGCCGATTCGGCGAGCTCGCTCTGCTCGTCCATGATCTCCTCGATGGACATCGGCTCCATTGCGGTCACGCCATCGAGTGCGTTCTCGGCCCCAAGACTCACCGAGCCCTTGAGGCCCGCCCTGACCAGGCCCTGGACAACACCCAGGCTCGCGCGGGACCCTGGGTTGGAATGAACGAACATGTCGTTGACATAGGTCACCCCTGACCGAAGCATCTCAGCCGCCTTGAGGACCACTCCCTCCTCGGCCATCTCCGCGTCGATGTTCTCGCCGACCGGCGTGACGATGTTGTGCCCCCATTCGAACAGGGTGAACTCGGATCCCATGCCGGTGACGAGGGCCTCGGAGAGATGGGTGTGTGCGTTGATCAAACCCGGCATGACAATCCCGGTGCCATCCCCAACGACCTCGATATCAGGTGAACCCTTGGATAGCTCTGCGTAGGGACCGACCTCTTGAATGCGGCCGTCAGCGATCCGAACCGCACCGTCACGGATCGCTCCCGCCGCCCCCATGGTCAGGACCCAGGCTCCCCGGATCAGGAAGTCTCTCTGGGGAATGCTCATTCGGGCTCCTGCTGTCTGACGGTGTGATACCACGGGATGGCCAGGCGCTCCAGAAGAACGATCAGCCCGAAGAAGCTAACTCCCAGCAGAGATAGGGCGAAAATGATGGCGAACACAGCATCCGTGTTCACCGCTCGATTCTCGAGTAGCAACAGATAGCCGAGGCCTCCTCGCGCTCCCACCCACTCGCCGAACACTGCTCCGAGGACCGAAAAGGCCGCGGCGACCTTCATTCCGGAGAAGATGTAGGGCATGGCGACGGGAATCCTCACCTCTCTGAAGATCCTGGCCTTGGAAGCTCCAAATGTCCTCATGAGTCGAACCATCTCAGGATCTACCGAATTCAGCCCATCGGCAGTGTTCACAGCAATGGGGAAGAAGGCGATTAGGACGACCACAAGAACCTTGGGAAGAATCGTGAACCCGAACCAGATGACCAACACGGCTGCAACGGCCGGGATTGGGATGGTCTGCGAGACGATCAGCCAGGGATATACCGCCGACCTGAGCCGCTTCGAATAGGCAAGCGCAATCCCGATCAACACACCGATGATCGCGCCGAGCAGAAAGCCGAGGACCATCTCGAGCGAGGTGATACCTGCATTGCGGAGCAGCGCCGCAGGATCGTCGATGATCGCGCCAACGATGTCCGATGGCGAGGGGTAGAGCCTGGGGTCGGCATCGAAGACAATCGTCGCCAGTTCCCACAGGCCGACGATGAGGAGGCCAAAGAGCGCAGGGGGCACGAGCTGTGAGCTCCATGCGACACGTCTCTTGACGACCGGGGACTCGAGCGTCATGGCCCTACCTCGTCGACGTCTGTGTGAAGATGCCGCAGCGCCCGGTCCTTCAGCTGGGCAAACCTCTGGCTGAGAACGGTTTCGTACGGACGTGGCCGTGGCAGGTCGACGTCGATCGTGGTGGCGTTGGTTGCGGGTCGATCGGACAGCACATAGACCCGGTCGGAGAGGCGAATGGCCTCGTCGACATCGTGCGTGATGAACAGCACCGAAGCAGCGCTCTCCTGCCAGATGTGCATCAGCCATGACTGCATCTGCAGTCGGGTAAGACTGTCGAGCGCACCAAAAGGCTCGTCCAACAGAAGCACGTCGTCGCCCGCGAGGAAGGTGCGCGCCAGAGCCGCACGCTGGCGCATCCCGCCAGATATCTGACTCGGGTAATAGTCGCCAAAACCTCCGAGGCCGAAGCGCTCCATGATCTCATCGGCCTCGGCCCTGGCCTCAGGTCTGGGTGTGCCTTTGACGACACGGCCCAGAGCAACGTTGTCACGGAGACGCTTCCACGGCATGAGCAGGTCTTTCTGGGGCATGTATCCGCAGTGACCCAGCCGGTCGGTGCGGCCGTCGACCGACACCTCACCCGAATCAGGTTCCTCCAATCCGGCGATGATGTTGAACAGAGTCGACTTGCCGCATCCCGACGGGCCGAGAATGCTGACGAACTCGTGTCTTCCGACCTCGACCCCAATGGAGTCGAGAACATGGGTCGTCTTGCCGTCACTCCGGAACGACTTGGAGATGTTGTCGGCGTGAATTCGCGGCTTGTCTACGATCAGATCTCTCCGGTCTCGCGACCACCACCGGGCCCGATGAAAAGCCCGGTGGGCGGTCGATCGACGTTACCTACGGCAGGAACTCGGTCGTAATCAGGTCCTCCGGCCTCGACTCGAGCACTCCAACCTCCACTGCCCAATCGAGGTAATCCGAGATGGACTCATCGGAGACCTCCCCGAATCCACCGTTCGGGCCGAGGAAGTGGGGCTCGACATTGTCGAATTCGGCGCTCGCAAACTCCTCATCTATCCCCTCGGCGAGACTAGCCAGATGCCCAATGGCCTCCTCCTGGTTGTCCAGGGCGAACTCGTACCCGCGAGCAACCGCGTTTGCGAATCGCTGGAGGACGTCGCCGTTGTTTTCGATCGTGTCAGTGCTGGCGAAGAAGACCAGCTCGGGATACGGCGGCGCGCCGTACTCGTCCGGCCTGAAGACATTTGGCGACTCCCCCTCTAGCTCCAACACCACCGCTTCGGCACTCCAGAATCCAACGGCGGCATCGACCGATTGCCCGATCAGGTTTCCGACGGCGTCGAAGCCGATCGTTATGAATTCCACGGTGCTGACGTCTACCCCGGCCGACTCCAGAATGAACTTGGCTATCGCCTCGTCCGAGGGAACACCGGTGACGCCGACCACGGAATTGTCCAGCTGGCTCGGATCAGTGATCCCGATAGCGTCGGTCGACATCAACGCTCCGAGCGGCACTTGCTCGAGTGCGAGGAAGATTTGGATGTCCTCGCCCTGCGCCCGCAGCGAAGCTACATCACCGATCGGGGCAATCCCGATGGTCGACTGGCCCGCCAGCACCAGTCGGAGGGTGTCTGCTGACGACGTCGGTGCCTGAATGTCGATGTCGATGTTCTCTTCCTCGAAGAACCCTTCGGCATCTGCGGAGTACAAGCCGGCGTGGATCCCCCCCGGCACGAAGTCGAGAATCAGGCTGACCTCGGTCTGCTCGGCTTCGCCACCTCCACAAGCAGCGACCACCAGAGAGACGACCGCTGCGATCACCCCGAGCCGTATGGCCCTTCCACTTCTACTTGACATCTGCGCCTCCTCGTTTCCAGTCGTCGGGTTCCGCTGCGCACCGGCGGACTCTCATCCCTGACTCAGACGATGCGCTCCTCTCGGGAGTGCACCCGCCTTCGTCAGGTCCTTGTGCCCCTGAGCCAGCTCTTTTCCGTTCGTCCGGAAATCCCTGCTGTCTCTCTGTAAGAGACAATAGTCATCAGACATCGATCGTGACGAACGAAAGGGCCAGCTGTCGAGAATCCGCCAGACCTTCCCCCGCTTGCCCCATTCCGCGTCAGGTGCTGAGCGACGAAGCCACCCGGCCCGCAAATGTCGATGCGGAGCCCTGGTCGATCTCCCAGTCGATTCGAACGGTCTTTGTCGAGCCGTCGATGCCGAGCGTGTCGGGGTCGACGGCGCCTGGGTGGACGATGACATCCAGCCCATCGAAGGCGCCGGGCTTGGATGGATCCGGCGTCTGGATCGGTCCGGTGTAGTACTGGCCGACAAGGGCCTTCATCCGTTCGACGCCCCGTCTCGTAGGTGCAACGACACCAACGGCGGTGTCGTGCTCGATGGTCGCAAGCTCCCGCAGGGCACCGGAAGACGGCACGAAGTTGAGTTCGACGACACTGTCGAGGTCGATGCCCAGCTCGGCCAGGTCGGCAAGATGAAAGATGGGGGTTGCCAGCAGATTCACCTGCTCTCTCCAATCTGGAGTGAGCTCTTCCAGAAGGATCGGTTTGAGGGCAACCCCGGTAGCGTTCTCGATCACGGTGGACATCCGGTCGAGGTCGAAAGAGTTGCACTCGACGAATCCGACGACGCCCACCTGGCGACCCCCGAGACCGAGAGCTGCCTCGAAGAGCTCCCTGATCTGGGCTGCCCCGAAACCGGATCGGCGAGCCTTGAGGACCGCATCCCGGATCGCCTTCTCGGCCTCACCGGGGCTCAGCGCGGGCACGGCTCCGGCGTTGACGAGAAAGGTCCCGCGACGCGGTTCGGTGCGGACGAGGCCATGTCGGGCCAGGCGACGGAGGGCGCGGTTGACAGTGCTCGGATTCGACCCCATCTCGTCGGCGAGAGTGCGGCACGAGGGCAGCTTCGAACCAACCTCGATGGCGCCAGACCCGATTCGCTCGAGAAGAGCGGTATATACGTCATCGACCGTAGGGACGGAAGGTGTCATGTTCTCACCATCAGCTCTTTCCTTGCATTCCAGCTCCTCGCAGTTCAGACCTCGTCACCAAATGTGGTATCGACCCACGCCATGGCTCGCTTCAATTCGGGAGGGGTGTGCCTGAGTCGGCCTCCCCAGTCGATGTCGGCAGCTCGACTATCCGAAGCCAGCACGACCCGTGCCCTCTCCTCCAGGAAATACAACCTCGTCAATGCCTCCAGCAGGCTCCCGCCTACCGAGAAGCACCCGTTCGCCCTCAGAACGAGCGAGTATCCGTTCCCGAGGCTTCGCGCCACTTCTTCTCCCTGATCGGTTGTGCTGATCAGATCGACATCGGGGTGGACGGGGACCTCGGCGCCCGCCATGGCACCAAGCCCGTGGGCAAGCGGGAGACTCTCCAAGCCCGTGCCCCAGACAACCACCGACCGCGGGTGGCCGCGACAAATGGCATCTACATCCCGTCTGGACCTATAGACCGCCGCATGCATGGGCGTCTCCAGTGGAGCTGCTCCTCCACCCGAGGGTGGGTCGGACAGGTCCGTGACGTGGATAACGTCGGCGGGCTCTTGTGTGAGGAATGGTTGGACGGTGGTGATAAGAAACCCATCGCCGAAGCGTTTGGACACGTGGCCGAACGACTCCGCCAACCCGGCGGCGGACATCATCCTCGCCGTTCGCACGACGGCCTCTCTTGCTTCTTCCTCGCTCAGGCTTCACCTCCCATCGGGGTTCCGGGTGGGCGTATGCCTCGCAGGGCTATGAACCGGGATCTCGTCAGCTCGTCGTATGTGTAGCCGATGCCTTCGCGACCGGTTCCTGCAAGACCGACCCCACCGAACGGGACGACCGGTGGTCGGTAGTTGTTGGTCCCGTTGATCACGACACCGCCGACTTCGAGTTGCTGGGCGATGGCCATTGCCCTTCCGATATCAGCAGAAAAGACAGCAGCGGTCAGGGCAAGGCGGGAACTATTCACGATCCCTACAGCATGGCCATCCCCTTCGAATGGGATGACCGAGACCACGGGGCCGAAGATCTCGTCATCACGAGCCACCTCGGCGTCTTCGGGCAACCCCGACAAGAGGGCGGGCTTGAACCAGGCGCGATCCGAGGATGCTTCACCCAAGGCAAGACGCCCACCCTGGTCGACAGCACGAGAGACCTGGTCGGCAACCCTGGCAGCGCTGGGAGCATCTATCAAAGGGCCCACATCGGACTCCGGGTCGGTCGGATCACCGACACGAGCCTGGCCGAGAGCATTACGGAGACGATCTGCGAGCTCTTCGGCGACCGAGCGCTCGACCACGACCCGCTTCGTGGCTGCACACGCCTGTCCGTTCATGAGCAGGCGTCCCCGAAGTGTTTCGCTGACCACGTGATCGAGGTCGGCATCCTCGACAACGACGGCAGCGCCATTTCCACCAAGCTCCAGGTGCAGGGGCCGGAGTAGATGTGCCGTCGACTTCGCGACGGCAACGCCCGCCGCCACGCTGCCCGTCAGTGAGACTGCATCGACTCCTTCCGCAGAGCACAAAGCAGCGCTGACCTCCCTTCCGCCTGCCACCACGGAGATGAGACCGTCAGGCACACCGGCCTCGACCAGGGCAGAGACGACCTCGATGGTTGCAAGAGGGTTTTGTGGCGGGGGCTTCACGATCACGGCGTTGCCCGCTGCAAGCGCCGCGCCGGCCTTTTCGATGACCAATTCAACCGGGAAATTGAAGGGGATGACGCACACCACCACGCCTAATGGAACTCTTTCGACGATGGTCATATCCTTCTCACCACCCGGCAATGCGCCGGTCGGAGCCAGATACCCGGCATCGAAGCGGGCTATGTGTGCGTTCTCCTCGAGCAGGAATGCCGCTCCCTGGACTTCCTTTTTGGCTTGGGCGATCACCTTGCCGCTCTCGCGACTGTGGAGGAGCCCGATCTCGTCCGCCCTCTCCCTGATCAGCGCGGCAGCCCGGGTTAGAACGCCGGCTCTGTCGAATGGAGAGGCCCGCCTCCAGTCGTGCAATGCGCCCCGAGCCCGCTCCACTGCCTTGGGAACGTCATCGACAGTGGAAAGCCGGACTGCGCCCACGACCGATTCGTCTGCCGGCGCTAGGACCTCCGTCTCGCTCCCGGCCGCTACAAGGAATGGAGCTGTCATCCGACCCCCGCCTTCTCCAGCAATGACTTCGACAGAGTTCTGGAGCGTTGGGCGACTTCCAGAGGATCGACGCGAACCGGGTCATGTCCGTCGAGCACGATTTCCCCGCCTATCCATACCCTGTTGACCTCCGAAGATCCCGCCACAAATGCAACTGACCCAAATGGGTCGTGAACATTGGCCAGCGCCAGTGAATCGCCATCGAATGAGACGATGTCAGCCAGCTTCCCCGACTCGAGTGATCCAAGCTGTTCGTCCACACCAAGGGCCTTCGCTCCACCGATCGTCGCCATCTCGAAGACGTCCCTCCCCGACAGGGAGGTCGCCTGGAGCCGGTGGACGCGCTGCAAGAGCGAAGCGACCTTCATCGCTTCGATCATGTCCTGCCTGTCGTTGCTGGCAGCGCCGTCGACGCCAATGCCGACGGCGACTCCCTCCTCGAGGAGCTCTGGCACGGGGGCGACTCCAGAGGCCAGGATCATGTTGGACACTGGGTTGTGTGCCACGCCAACCCGGTAGTCGGCGAGGATGCGTCGGTCCTGTCGATCGATCCAGACGCAGTGTGCTGCAATCGTCGGTGATTCGAACAAACCGGTGCGGGCGCAATGCTCGATCGGGGTCACTCCATGACGGAGGCGAACCTGGGTTACCTCCTCCCGTATCTCCTGTAGATGGATATGGACACCCTGGCCCTCTGCATAGCGGAGAGACTCCGCGTAGAGCTCGTCGGACTGGGCGCCCAAAGCGGCGATACCCACCCTGAACTTGGAGAGCCTGCTCGCTTCGGCAGCCGAAGCAAGTGCCTCATGTTCGGCCATGATGTCCTCGATCTTGGCGCCACGTATGTCGCCGGCTCCAAAAGAAACAATGCCTCGCATCCCGATTTCGTCGAGGGCTCGCACCACCCCAGGAGTTGTGGGCCCGTCCGGGCGGGGGTCGCACACGAACATGTCGTTGGCCAGAGTGACCCCACTTTGGAGCATTTGGATGCCACCCAGCAGCGTTCCGACATATGCAATCTCATCGTCGAGGTGGGGAGCCACGGGTCCGATCAAAGCGGCGACCCACTCCCAGAGAGTGCGATCCTTGGCGATGCCGGTGATCAACGCTTCGGAGAAATGCCCGTGGGTGTTGATGAAGCCTGGCGTCACGAGATCATTCGGACCGCCGAACACCTGGTCATCGGGATATCTCGCCGAGAGCTCGTCGAAGGATCCGACCTCCTCGATCCGATCTCCGACCACTCTCACCGCACCGTCGACGACGACGGCGGGGTCGGCCGCCGTCAGGACATGGCGGCCCCTGATCAGCGTCGCTGACGAACCCGTCACTCGGAGCCGCCCCCAGGGTGTGTGAAGAAGTCATAGATGTCGTCGGTCGGCTTGACCAGGTCCTCATAGAGCTCAGGACGGCGGAATCGCAGTAGTCCCGGGATCGAGGCGAACCGCTTCGGCTCCTCGATGGAGTCGTCATGAGACCGCAGCCAGCGGACCCGCTCGAGGTCGAGATTGGCGACAAAGACCTCCTCGAATCCCGATTGGGCGACTACGCCCTCCGGACCGGCGACCATGGCGGCCCCAACTTCGTCGCGCCAGATGTTGTTCGTCATGGCCACATAAGCGAGGTTCTCGATCGCACGGGCGCGGACGATGGTTTGCCAGTTCTCGGTGAGAGTCGTGAAACCACCACCAGCCGGCGACAAGATCACCTCGGCACCGCGCAACGCAAGCACACGGGTGGGCTCAGGAACCCAGATCTCCGAGCACACGATCACCCCGAACTCGACGCCTTCTAGGCGGAACGAGCCAAGCTCCTCCCCAGGGGCCACCCAAACCTGGGTTTGCTCGGGTGGGATAGTCGCAGGATGGGCTCGGGGGTAGCGGAGCAGTTGATGACCCTCGCCATCTACGACGTAGACCACGAGACGGTATCGGCCATCGTCGCAAAGCTCCATACGACTCCAGCAGACGGCGATCCCGCTCGCCGCTGCCGCCGAGGCCATGCGACCCTCGGCGTCGTAGCTGTCTTTGGGGCGACGCAGCACGGGTCCCGGGTATCCCTCCGGGAACAAGACCAGTTCTGCCCCAAGGTCTGCAGCCCGGGCAACCAAATTGGTTGCCCGGGCCACGTTCTCCTCAGCGTCTGATCCGGTGATCGTCCTGGGTTGGGCGACACCGATTCGTAGCCGAGCCTTCGGTTTCACTCGAGCCCGATCGACTCGTCTATGAACTCGTTGGTGTATACGTCGGTCGCCTCAATACCCGAGACGTCGATCTCGGTGACCTCGTCGACGAGGCCCATGAGCTCTGCAACACGCTCCGGGTCGAAGTCTCCGACGTAGTCGTTCTCACCGTTGCTGATGATCCCAAGCTCGAGCTGCTTCGCATGGGAGTACTCAGCCCCTGCTGCGGAATAGACCCAGCCGGTGTCGTACTCATCGACCAGCTCGAGGATCAGCTCATTGGTCGGCCCTGGGTTGGCGTAGTAGTCGACGAGCGACTGCTGCAGGATCGGGACCAGCTCCTCGAGGCAGTCTGCCTCCGTCTCCAGGTCCGCAGCCCTCACGGCCATCGCCTGGAAGTACTCCTCCCAGCCCGTGTCGTGGATCAGCTGCACCTTGACAGGCTTACCCCACTCAGGAACTTCGAACTCGTAGAGGAACGGCTCGGCGGTTGCGAACCCGGCCTCGGCCCACTCACCATCGCGTCCGATGAAAGCCGCGGGCTTGCCCATGTCGCTCAGGTCCATCTGGGACTCATCCATGATTCCCTCTGCGAGCCAGTAGTCCTGGAACGAGTCCGGCCGGCCGAGCATGATCGTGACGTTGTCCTCCTTGAGGTCGGCCACCGTCTCGGCGTCCGGATAGGTCTCCGGGTCCCAGTACACGGCGAAGGGGCTCTTCTCCATCATCGCGAACACGGCCACGACCGGGAGATCCTCATGGAACTCCATCGCCTCGACCAGGCGGATCATCCCAAGGAAGATGTCCTGGTCCTGATACATGAGAGCGCCAGTCTGCTGGAACCCCACGGCGTTGCCACCGATGCGGATTTCGACGTCCACACCTGTGTCCTCACCTGATGCCATGAGGGGCCCGGTCACCCTCTTGGTCTCGGTGTCGATCTCGTAGCCCGGTCCGACGAGTTGATAGAGGCCTCCGTGCTCCGACTCCGGCTCCCAGTCGAGCTGCATCACGACCGGGTCGGGACAGATCCCCTCGAGGCTCACACCGCTGTCGCCTCCGGCGGTTGTCGTCGTCTCTCCGCCGTCGTCAGGCGGCGGCGCCGTGGTGGTCGTGTCAGACCCACCGTCGTCACCGCAGGCTGCAACCACCATGGCCAGCACGGCGATGAGGATCCACCACCGGTTTCTCCTTCTCGTCATATCTTTCCTTCCTCCTCTTTCTTCGCTTTCTCCGTTGTTGTCTTGCCTTGCGTCATGTCAAACCTTCCTCAGCCCAATACGGGTCCCAGTCGCCCACGGTCCTGCGACCGAGATATCCGAAACCCCAAAAGACCGCGATCCCAAGCAGGCAGGCGACGAAGACGGTCGTGAACAGCTCTTCGGATTGGAGTCGCGAGGCGTACTTGTCGAGTAGAAGCCCGAGTCCCGGCTCGCCCCTCCCAAAGAAGAAGTCACCGACGATTGCGCCGATCACCGACAGTCCGGCCGCGGTTCTCAGACCGGTGAAGATGTGAGGCAGAGCTGCCGGGATCTGGAGCCGGGTCGCCCTTCGCCAACGTGAGGCGTTGTGCAGCGTGAACAGCGAGTGGAGCTCACGATCCGCGCTGAGCAGGCCGGTGAGAGAGTTGATGATGATCGGGAACAAGGAGATGATGAAGCACACGATCACCCGAGCCAGGACACCAAACCCAAACCAGAAGCCAATCATGGGCACGAGAGCGAGAATTGGCACCGTTTGAGATGCGACCGCCCATGGATATAGAGAACGCTCGATCCACTTCGCCTGACTCATCGCCAGGGCCATCGAGAACCCGAAGAGGAACGCGAGGCCCAGACCCATCAATGCCACCTTGGTGCTCTGCCAGAGGCCATTGAGGATCTCGGTGACGGTGCTTCCAACGAAGAAGCCCTCTGCCACTACCTGGTGGGGTGGGGGCAGCAACCAGCGCCGATCGGCAGAGAGCACGAAGTAGGTGACCACGTACCAGAGCCCGAGGAACACGAAGAACACGAGCACCGGTGGTAGCCCTATCCGAAACTGAGTTTTGAGTCGGGCATACCTGCTCAACTCCTCGGGGGAACTGTCGATCATCCCGGCCTCCATGGAACCTGTCATGACGCCTCCTCCAAGGCCTCGGCAACCGAGCCCGCGATCTTGGTGAACTCGGGGCTGTAGCGAATCGATGGATCTCTCGGGTAGTCGAAGGGCACGGAGAACTCAGCGACGATCTTCCCGGGTCGGGAGCACATGACCAGTACCCGTGTCGCCAGGTACACCGCCTCATCGACCGAGTGGGTCACGAAGATCGAGCCAAACCGGCGGTCGGCGTAGAGGGCTATCAGCTCATCGTTGAGACGGGCCCTCGAGATCTGGTCGAGGGCGCCGAACGGCTCGTCGAAGAGGAACAGGTCGGGCTCGAGGAGCAGCGATCGGGCGAGGCTGGCTCGCATCTTCATGCCACCGGAAAGCTGGAGCGGGTAATGGTTTGCGAAGTCGGAGAGCCCGACCAGCTCGAGCACCTCGTCTGCCCGTTGCCGACGTTCCCCGGGATCTATGTCTTCCAGCTCCCCGAGAAGCTCGACGTTCTTTCGAACAGTTCTCCACGGCATGAGTGTCGGGTCCTGGAACACGTAACCCACGTTGTCGGTGCTTCTCTCGATGTCACCGGTCGTGGGTTGGATCAGCCCGCTGGCAAGGCGAAGGACGGTCGACTTCCCACATCCAGATGGCCCGACCAGCGACACGAACTCACCTGAATCGACACTATGCGTGAATGCGTTGATGGCCGTGATGTGGCCAAACCGGACAGAGACATCAGTGAAGGTGATCAATGGGTTGGCTGCCATTCACCCTCCTGATGTCGCTTCCGAGTGGATTCTGTCACCCTGTTAGTGACAGAATGTAACATGATCACTTCCAGCGCGTCGACGGCCCTGCGGTTCTTCGATTCGAGCGGAGACTGAACGTGATCGTCTTCTACGACCCGATTCAAGAGAGTCACAGCCCTACCCAACCGCATGTGTTTGGGGGTGAGTTGCTGCCGCCTGCGGAAACTGCCGACCGGGCGAAGCGGCTTCTCGGGGCCTTGGAGCGACACGGGCATCGAGTCGTGACCCCGGATGACATCGACGAGAGCCTCCTTCTCGAAGTGCACTCGCAGCGGTACCTCGAGTTCCTCGAGACCGCTCACGAGAGATGGCGGGCCGAGACGGGGTCGCCCCGGGAAGGGGAAGCCGTGCCCTACATTCGCCCGATCCCGGGCACACCGTGGAAAGCGCCCCCTTCGGTCCTCGCCCAGATGGGATGGTTCTCCAACGACGTCGACCCAATCCTGGAGGGCACCTGGCCTGCAGTCATGGGTGGGGCCAGATGCGCCAGCTCCGCCGCGGAAGCCTCCCTCTCCATGGGGGTTGCTTATGCGCTGACCCGCCCACCCGGCCACCACGCCGCTCGCGAGACCTACGGCGGGTACTGCTTCATCAACAACGGCGCCGTGGCGGCAAGCCGTCTTCGCCAGCAGATGCAGCGTGTCGCAATCCTGGATATCGACACGCATCACGGCAATGGCACGCAGTCCATCTTCTGGGAGCGAAGCGACGTGCTCACCATTTCGATTCACGGCGACACAACAGAGCATTTCCCCTTCTTCCTGGGCCATGAGGACGAGCGAGGGGCTGGTGAAGGTCTGGGGTACAACCGCAATCACCCCTTGCCGACAGGATCAGGTTGGAGCGCCTACCGGAGAGCACTCGAGGCCTCCTTTGACCTGATCGAGTCCTTCGGGGCAGAAGCCCTGGTGGTAGCGCTGGGCGTCGACACCCACGAAGCACATGGGGTGTTGAGCTTGCGTGGTGACGACTACTCGATGATTGGGAGCGCAATCCGGTCATTGGGGCTTCCGACAACAATCGTCCAGGAAGGCGGCTATGAGCCCGACACCCTCGAGGAGGCCGTGCCTGCCGTTCTCCAGGGCTTCACAGGCGACTGATGGTGTCATCAAGCCATCCGGTCAACTGCTGAAGTGATTCGGGTAGTCCGAGCGGGGTGTCATTCCCGTCGCCACGGGCATATACGGCACGCACCGAGCCCTTCGACGCATCACGTCCCTCGCGTCGGAGCCGCGCTGCAAGCTGCCGTCTGGCTTCCTCCAGTTGCTCATGGGTGGGCATGATCTCAACTGCTCCGGAGAAGCTGTCCAGTGCCCCCCTCAGCGGCAATGTGCCGTCGGGGCCGCGTTTGGACGCTGCTAGCCCGTCTTCCTTCCGGAAAGCGGAGTCGGCGAGGAAACTGCGATGGGTCAACCCCGGCGACACCCAAGCTGCCAGGACGTCGTAGAGAGGCTCCACTCTCTCCAAGGTCTTGGCGATGATGTCGGCAAGGTAGTTGTGAACCGAGACAAACGCCTCCCTCTCGTTGGGACCCCAACGCCAACGGCTTTTGCTCACCTGGACCGCCGTCGAGTCGTCGCGCTCGGGTGAGACTGAAGTCCCGCGCGCCTCGAACAGACCCGGGTCGTCGTAGCTGGTCGCCGGGCTCTGTTCACCACGCCAGTAATAGATATACGGATAGGGGACCAGAGCCAAGGGCTCGGACATGACTATCCGATCGAGAAGCACATTGCCCTTTCGGAGCGGACCGACATTGAGCAGGTCCAGGCTCTCACCAGGATCGAGCGCCTCTTCCAGTCCCTCGGGTATCTCATGGGATTCTGTCGGCTCCCAACCCGCCGACAGGAGCGCCCCATTGATGGCGCGGTGCTCCCGGCTGGTGTTATAGGGCTTGTACTTGGTGCAGGGAACGAAGAGAGCGATCCGATGCCCTTCTGAGGCCGGCGGCTCCCATTCCTCGCTGACGAATTCGAGCCAGGCCGAGACACGTGGATGTTGGAGTGCGTCTCTGTTCGCCTGAGGCGAGTAGATACACAACGACGAGTCGAGTTCGAACGGCGCGCGAATCTTTCTCTGCGAATCCTCCAGGCGGTTCTCGGGGAGCAGGAGCTCGGCTCCCTCAGGCATCACGCACCCGCATCATCATCGGGGTGGGGTTGAAGTCGTTGCAGGGCGTGAGGTCTTGAGGGCAAGAGGAAAGAAGAACCACGAGGTCTTCATGAGCCTCGAGAGTTATCGTCGCTCCCGCCTCATGAGCGGCCCGGTCGGTGACGACCGAAAGGTCATCGTCAACCCTGTTGTGCATGAAGACGTTCCATGCCGTCTCACCGTGGATCTCGCGGTCCTCGCCGAGCAGATCCCGCGCCTGTTCGAGATTGCCCAGGCAGTGAGGATGGTCGGGTAAGCCGTAGTCGCGCTCGTAACGCTCGTGGTCGCAGCAGGGGACGATGATGTCATGCTTCTCGACGTCGTCTTTCACGATCGTGAAGACCGGATTCCGGTGATTGGAGAACACCTGGGAGCCAGTTTTCAGCTCGATAGAGGCGTTGCAGGAGACCGTATGGGTGGGCGACATGTACTCACTTGGATCGTTTCGGAACCAAGCCACGATGTCTCCTACCTGGTGGCCCTCGACATCGACTATGTCGAGTAACTGCCCCTTCTTGACGTAGACACCCCTGCCTTCCTTCGCAGGCACGACTACCTCTTCGATGATTTCACTCACATTGCCTTCCTTTGCTCGAATTCATACGTGACCGGACCCTGGAGGGGTTTCCATCTCGGGCTCGACAGAGACCTCCCGCGCAGCCGCCGGTGTGTTCCTGCTCCGCAGTGCCCGGATCTCGCCATCGATGAGCACGGCACTGATGCCGGGTATGTCGCCGCGACGGAGCGCCCCGAGGGCGTCTGGAGCGAGCCCGCCCCAGGGTGTGTCACATACGACAAGGTCGGCTGATCGCCCGACCGCCACCTTCCCGGCGTCGAGTTCGTACACGTCGGCCGTGACCCCGCTCGACCATGCCCATGCCATCGATGGGTCGACATCGCCGAGTGAACAGAGCTCGGCCATCGTCTTCAACATCGCTAGCGGGATGACCCCAGTCCCGGTGGGAGTGTCAGAACCGATGATCACGCGGCTCTCTGCTCCGGCGTCGCGTACCCACTCGACGATCTCGAGAGAGCTGCGCAGGTTCCCCGCCTGCACCAACTGGAGGATCATGTCCGTCTCGGCGATGATCGTCTTCAAACCTTCTTCGTCGAGGGAGGTAGGGCCACCGTTGATGTGTCCGCAAACGTCGGGGTGAAGCAGGAGCAGGTGATCGGTGGTGATCGGCTTGGAGCCAGGAATCGAGGCACCACCGGAATGGCACATCACCTTAATTCCCGCTGCCTGGGCCCCCTTTACCTGGGGTAGCCCGTCGGCCGGGTCCTCATATCTCCCGAATCCGAACTTCGCGAGCCTGACACCTTGTTCCGCGATTTCGACAAAGTCTTGATCTGTGAGCACCGGTTCGAGGACCACGGATCCGCCGTTGACCTTCATCCCATTGGGCCGATAGTCCTTCCACCAGTTCGCAGCCGCGACGGCAAGGGCCTTCACGCCTTCCCGATTGCGCGGTCGACCGGGAGCGTGGATCTCGCCGGGTGAGATCACCTGCGTTATCCCACCGTGGACGTACGAGCTCAGGAACCCGACTGTCTGCTGACGAGGGGTGTAGTCGCCGAGCACAACATGACAGTGAGAGTCGATGAGGCCGGGGGCCACGGTGGCTCCCCCGACGTCGACGACCCGATCGGCGTCACTCGCCTCCACCGAGCCGAGCTTCGAGATGACCCCATCCTCGATCAAGAGTGAGTCGGCTTCCAGCAACGGCTCCTCCAAATCGCCGCTGACGAGGGTGCCGATGTTGACAATTGCCGTCGACTTCAGCGCAGGCACTCTCGATCTACTCCTCTCGGGACTGCGGCAGTCCCACTCGCAGTGACTAGCAGTCCCGTCACCCCGATTGCGCCGCCTTCGCTGCGGGCGGATAGACGTCGTCGAAGAGCCCTGCTTCCAGACCTTCGAGATAGCCCAAGACATCACCGAGGTCGGTGACATCCACATACTTCATGTGGAGGTCGAAGAGGGCGATCTTGTGGGAGACCTCACCGCGGTCGAACACACCTTCGTGAGGAATGGTCACCCGAAGGTCGTAGCTCAACGCGTCCACGGCGGTTGCACGAACACATCCGCTGGTGGTAGTGCCCGTCAGAATCAACGAATCGGCGCCGAGCATCGTCAGATGACTCATGAGTGGTGTGCCAAAGAACGCCGACGGCTTTCTCTTCTCGATGAACAGGTCATCGGGATGGGGAGCCACTTCGGCGACGATCTCGTTGCCTTTGTGCCCCATGACGTCAACTTCGTCTTCGGCTCGGTGGGATTTGTAGGACCACACGCCGAGGTCGAATCCATCCGGCCTTCGAGGGTTTGTCGTGTAGATGATCGGAAGCCTCTTGCGACGGGAGACTTCGAGGATCCTTTCGATGGCGGGTATGCCGGTGTTCCAGGCGACCTCTCCGCACGAGTAGCGCCAACGCTCGATCGACTCCAGGATGGGCTCGGCCCGATCGCCGCAGAAGTTGTAGTTGACGTCAATGACCATGATTGCGGGTCGAGCGCCATATCCGGCGCGCTTCCCCCAGCCGGCTGCGTCGAATACCGCCTTGTCTGTATCCGTGAGCACGTCGTCCCAGATAGCCATCTCAGCCCTCCCTCACCGATGTGTACTTGGTGGTCTCCGGTGAGAATCCCGGCTTCTGGAAGTCGTCTGCGAGCCAGCGGTCTGTAGTTGCCACACGAGCCGGGCTGTTTGCGTTGATCACCTCATGCTTGGGTCGCAGCTTCCTCGGCAGGTATTCGCCTCTCGGATCCCCGACTGGACGCATCCCTGGTGAGTCATCGGCCCATTCGGCGGTCACTTTTCCTCGCATGATCGTCTTGATCGGCCATCCGGTGAAGGTGTGCCCTTCCATGATCGACCAACCTGATCTCGTGTTGATGTGCTCCTTCCCCACTTTGACCTCACGGCCGGCATCCACGATGACCATGTCGGCGTCAAAACCGGGGAGCAGAGACCCCTTCTGTCCCCAAAGCCCGGACGTCTTTGCGGGATTCTCACAGCTGACCTGGACGAGTCTTTCAATGCTGATGCGGCCGGCAGCGACCCCCTCGGAGAGCATCACCGGCAGAAAGAGCTCCACGCGGCTGAACCCGGTTCGGCAATCCCAAATGACCGGGTTGTACATCTCCTCATACGAGGAGGGCTCCCATCCCACGACGTGATCCGATCCGACCACATCGACGATGCCATCTGCCAGAGCGACCCATAGGGCCTCGATGTTGTCGCGGCGGCGGAGAGGCACATTGATGCGCCAGCCGTATTCGGGCTCGGCCCACAGCCATGGTGGCCCGGTCTGGGCGTATAGCTCCAGGCCCTCGGCACGAGCTTTGGCGACCTCTTCGAAGCTGAGCTGCGTGGTGCAATGCTGAAGGTAGAGCGGAACGTTGCCCGGCGTTTGCATGGCGAGATAGGAGTAAGCCCTGATGTGCTGGGCTTCGAGGAAGTCGGGCGACCGATCCGTCCAGGCACCAAAGTCTGTTCTCCCGGCCGCTCTGAGCCGCTCTTCGAAGACCCTTCCTATCTCCCAGTTCTCCGGATGGATATGGACGATGCCTGGATACCCGAGATGTCCGACTTCCTCCATGACCTGATAGACAGTCCCGTCATCGATTCCGGCGCCGAGACCGGCCCGGCGGCTCGGCCAGTTGGTGTCGTCGTCGTCTGCCATCCCCTTCATGCCACGAGTTTGCAAGTAGAGCTTGTATGAAGTGACCCCGTGCTCCTCGGCGTATTGGGGGATCTCCCGGGCATGCTCATCAGTCTCCAACATGTAGGTCAGATAGGCGTCGACATGGCTGACCTCGTTGATGACATCTCGCCCGGAAGGGAAAGACTCGTTGAAAGAGACGACGTCCTTGCGCTTGACGACTTCCTGGAAGGGCTCAGTGCCGAGACGGGTGGTAGGTGCCTGGATTCCCCATGTGGTGACTCCGGCACAGGCGGCAGCGCGCGACTCCGTCTTCATGTCGTAGTCGAAAGGTACGTAACACCCGGGGTGCGCCTCTGAGTCCACGATGCCCGGGAGGATGTAATTGCCACGGGCGTCGATGACTTCCTTGGCGTCCGGTAGGTAATCGTCCGGGGCGAGCATGGCAACCTTGCCGTCCTTCACTCCCACGCCGATGTCATATCGGCCTCCCCCCAGGACGACGGTGCCGTTCACGACCTTCAGGTCGAGTGTCTCACCGGCCATTCAAACCTCCTCGTTGCTCCAGCAAGTTGCTACGTACTATTGTCTCTTACAGAGAGACAGCCTAGCGATCTGATTCACAGGCGAGCAACTGAAAGTGGCGTGAGCCGACCCTAGTGGGACGGCCAGGAGGAGATTCCATGACATCGATCCGCAAGATCCTGACAATCATCGACGATGGGCTCCTCGAGGCAGGAAAAGACGTCGACCCTCTCTACAGGAAGGTGGCGATCGCAGCAGTGGTCGAGAACCCCTATGCAGGAAAGTTCTCCGAAGACCTCAGTGAAATCCTCGACTTCAGTGTGGGGCTTGGCGACAGGATGGGAGCCTTGCTCGTGGATGCGATGGACGTACCGGTTCAGAGCTACGGAAAAGCGAGTCTCGTCGGAGTCAACGGCGAAGAAGAACACGGCCACGCATTTCTCACCAGTGCGATGGCCGACCGGGTCCGTGAGGCAGTCGGTGGTGGGGCTGCGTGGATCTCCTCCACTGGAAAGAGAGGGGCGGCAGGGGCCAGCATCGATGTTCCGCTGGCGCACAAGGACGCCTTGAAGGTTCGATCTCATTACGACACGATCACGGTCTGTGTTCCCGACGCGCCGGAGCCGAATGAGGTGGTCGTGATAATCGCGGGTGCCAGTCGGGGCCGGCCCAACTTCCGACTCGGTGGGCTCCGCGCCGAGGACGTGGTCGGCGAAGACGGCTTGGTCTGAGGAGCGAGATGGCGATGCTAGAAGAGCCCAAGTCGGACTACGGGACACTCCGAAACTACGTCAACGGAGAGTGGACAGAGTCGACTAGCGACAGCTTTGAACACGTGGTCGACCCGGCTACGGGCAAGGTAATCGCGCAAGTACCGAACTCATCCCAGGAGGACGTCGACAAGGCAGTGTCAGCAGCTGCAGAGGCATTCGGCGACTGGAAGCGAACCTCGGTGGTCCAGAGAACGCGACCGTTTTTCCGGCTCAAACAGCTCCTCGAGGATCACAAAGAGGACCTGGCGCGAACTCTCGTCCAGGAGATGGGAAAGGTCATCAAAGAGGCGCGTGGCGAGATGCTCCGCGCCATCGAGGAGATAGAGGCCACCTGTGCCGTCCCGACCACCACCCGCGGGTACCACCAGGAGAACATCGGCCCCAACCTCAATCTGCGCGTGACCTATATCCCACGCGGCGTCTTCTTCATGGTCCCGTCGTTCAACTTCCCGGCGATGGTGCCCCTCGAGTACTACCCGTACGCGGTTGCCGCGGGGTGCACCTTCGTCAACAAGCCAAGCCCTCAGGTTCCGATCACCCAGACGAGGATCTTCGAGCTGATCGACGAGTGCGGGTTCCCACCCGGGGTGCTGAATCTCGTTCATGGCGGGCGCGACGTGGTCCACAACCTGATGGAGCATCCCGGCACCGAGGGCTTCTCGTTCGTCGGGTCTTCCAAGGTCGGAGCCGAGCTGTATGCCAAGGCGGCCAGCCTGGGCAAGCGTGGACAGGCGGCAACCGGAGCAAAGAACCACTTCGTGGTGATGCCCGACGCCGACTTCGAGAAGGCAGCCGATGCAGCGATGAGTGCCTTCTTCGGGGCAGGGGGCCAGCGCTGTCTCGCAGGTGCCGTGCTTGTTCCTGTCGGCGAGGCGTACGAGCCGATGAGAGACCTGCTGGTCGAGAAGGCCTCACAATGGAGATTGGGTCATGGGCTCGATGAGACGTCCGATCTCGGTCCGGTTGTGTCTCGCTCGGCGAGAGATCGGATCGTCACAATGGTGGACAGGGCGATCGGCGAAGGAGCCGAGCCACTATTGGATGGACGTGACGTCAACGTCGCCGAGTGGCCCGAGGGTGCATTCGTCGGCCCCACCATCCTCGACGGTGTCACTCCCGACATGGAGATCGCCAGGGAGGAAGTCTTTGGACCGGTCGCCGCGATCAGTGCGGTCGACACAATGGATGATGCCATCTCGCTGATCGATCGGAGCCGCTACGGCCATTCTGCAGTGATTTTCACCAGGAGCGGAGCTTCGGGACGAGAATTTGAATCCCGGGTCCCGGTTGGGAATATCGGTGTCAACGTTGGTGTCCCCGCCACCCAGTCTTGGGCGACTCTCGGGGGCTTGAAGGAGTCGGCCTATGGGTCGCTTCACGGCCGTGCGGAATCGGTCCTCTTCTATACAGACCGCAAGATTGTCGCCGAGCGCTGGGACTGAGAGAATGACCAAAGAACTCGACCTGAATCCAACACTCTCCGAAGACGAGGCGGCCGATTACCGCAAGCGGTTCGTCGAGCACCTCTCCCAAACAGTCCCCGGGGAGAAAGAAATGATCGTCGTGGATGCCGAGGGCGCGACGATCAAGACCTCCGACGGACGATTGTTCCTCGACATGATCTCGGGCATTGCCGTGTCCAACATCGGGCACTCGCACCCGAGAGTCGTCGAGGCGGTGAAACACCAAATCGAGTCGTTTGCACATGTCAATGTCTATGGGAGGTTCACGCTGACCCCACAGGTTGAGATCGCCGAACGCCTGGCCTCCGTTACACCAGGTGACCTCGATGTCTCGTTTTTGGTCTCCACGGGAACGGAGGCCAACGAAGGAGCTCTCAAGCTCGCACGTAAATACACCGGAAGGCCGGGATTCGTCTCTTTCGAGCGCTCTTTCCACGGGCGGACGTTTGGCTCCCTTTCGGTGTCGTGGAAAGAGGAGTGGCGGAAGCCATTCGAGCCACTGCTCGAGCCGGTCGACTTCATACCCTTCGACGACCTCGACGCTGCAGACAAGGCGATCACCGACTCGACCGCAGCAGTGATCGTTGAGCCCGTCCAGGGTGAAGCGGGTGTTCAGATTCCGTCCGACGAGTTCCTCCCCGGCCTGCGTCGGCTCTGCGACGAACGTGGCGCCCTGCTCATTTGCGATGAGGTCCAGGGCGCCATGGGCCGGTCCGGAGCGTGGTTCAGCTGCCAGAACTGGGATGTCACACCGGACATAATCACGGTGGCCAAAGCCTTCGGAGGTGGGCTGCCGCTAGGGGCTTTCATCTCTACTGCGGAGATCTTCTCCACGTTTCTGGATCCGCCGCTGTCCCACCTGACTACGTTCGGCGGTAATCCCGTCTCCTGCGCGGCAGCGATAGCAGCCTTCGACGTCATCAAGGAGGAGGGACTCGTGGAGCGGGCGCACGAGATGGGCGAGTACCTAACCGATCGTCTTCAGTCCGTCCAAAAGCACTTTCCGCAGGCAGTAGCGGCCACTCGCGGCATCGGACTCTGGCATGCGGTCGACTTTGCTCCGCCAGAGCTCGCCCAGCAGGTTGTGACGAGGATGCAGGATCGTGGGGTCGTCGTGGGTTCAATGCTCAACTCGGCCGGGACGATCCGGATCGCACCACCTCTCATCGTCACCCATGCCGAGATCGACACTCTCATCGGCGTCTTGAGGCACTCCCTCGACGACATCCTGACCGCTGGCTAGCGATTTCTCAGCGGCGCCGGCCTGACACGAGATACCGGAGGAGTTGCCCTCGCTCGATTGCCGAGACGTGCTGACGCCGCCTCCCCTGCTGGAGATCGAAGGCGTCGATTCCGACGAGTTTCCTCAACTCGTCGGCCTCAGACTCCCAGCCGTTCAACCAGCCGGTCGTCGTCTCCAAATACTCCGCCGACACATCAATGCAGTCGACATCTACGAAGCCGGCACGCTCCATCAGAAGGGGATATCCCTCGTCGGTTTCTGGATGGGGCGGACCGGCATCCTCGTGGAGGGCCGACCGCTCCACGCCTTCGGCCAGAGCTATCACCGCGAACGCGGCGGTCCCACCCGGCCTGAGAATCCGATAGGCAGCTCTCAACACGGAGAGCTTGTCGGGTATTCAGCAGAGGACGTCTGAGCTGGTGACCGCATGGAACATCATGTCCCGGAAGGGGAGAGCGACACCCGAGGCGCAGACGATCGCACCGGCCACGCCATCACGCCGCGATCGTCGCGATGCCACTTCCAGGCCCTCCCACGGGATGTCCGTCAGGATCGGCCGCGCACCTGTCGACGCCGCCATGTAGATGGCAGGCCAACCGGCACCGCAGCCAATATCGAGGAAGGTCTTCCCCGGGCCCAACCGGAGCAGGCCGGCAAGCCGATCGGCCTGGGCCATCGTCGTATAGCTGCTCGCTCCGTAGTCGCAGCCGATGACCTGCCGCTCGACTCGCATCAGCGCCGGCTCTTCAACCATGCGATAGCGGGCCCGATGTAGCTCGATCAGGTCTTCGGGTTCGGCCATCACCGGCCAAACCTACGCTTCCTGGCAGGGGCGAGCTGGTTCGACTTCTAGGAAGGATCGCCCAATTCTTCGAGGTACCGCTTCATTCCGGGCAACGACCGGGTGCGACCTCCAAGCCACACCCCCATACGAACAAAGGGACCGATGATCCTCGTCCAGCCGTCGAACTCGAGAATGCTCTCGACCGTCACGCGAGAGCCTCCATCATGCGGATGCACGGAGATGGTGTCGGTGCTTGTGACTCGTTTGGTCCCGCCCCGGTAGACGACTCGGCTCGGCCGATCCACCTCCACGATCTCGTACTCGAGCGTCATTCCCCTTGGGGTGGTCAACCGATATTTCGCACCCGGTTCCATGGGATCGCCGGCGACCAACTCGCTGCGGTCGACGAACGGATCCCAGCCCTCCAGCTTCTCGAAGTCGGCGACGGCGGTGAAGGCTTCGTCAGGATCGTTGGAGACTTCGAGGGAGAACCTCACACATTGACCCTACCGCCGGCCGAGGTCGCATATTCGAAGGTTCGAGGGCGACGCGCGTAGTCTCGAATCGTGGGCCAGCCGGACAACAACAAGGAGTTCCGAGCCGCCG
>ERZ869936.667-NODE-667-length-29980-cov-6.012498_pt1 | contig 29980 bp, 25 predicted proteins | sample MGYA00520876_ERZ869936 | MGnify/ENA primary metagenome ERZ869936 (study PRJEB32218, sample SAMN09650985) | biofilter metagenome | isolation source: enrty point of leading RO module | place: Saudi Arabia: Thuwal, RO plant located on Red Sea | collected 2016-02-17 ... | reverse complement strand
GCAATGAAGACCTAGAAAATAGGTATTTAGATTCTATGCGATCTGAAAAAGTATACCCTGTTTTAGGATTTACTTACGGAGACTGTAAAGAACGAGAAATCAACTTAGGTCTTGACCTTAAAGGTGGTATGAATGTTACTTTGGAAGTTTCTGTTCCTGATATTCTAGCCGCTTTAGCCGCTGATAAAGAAGGTGATGAAAACTTTAAAAAAGCTTTAGCTAGAGCAACAGAACTTCAAAAACAAGATGACGGTGATTTTGTAACGCTATTTGCAAAAGCTTATAAAGAAGTTGCTCCAAATGCAAAGCTAGTTTCGTCTTTTTATTCATTATCTACTAAAGATAGATTAAGCCCAACAGCCACTGACGAAGAAGTAGTAGAATATCTTAAGGGTGAAGCAGAAGATGCTATTAGTCAATCTTTTAACGTTTTACGTACAAGGGTAAACCAATTTGGTGTTGCTCAGCCTAACATTCAAAAACTAATTGGGACTGACCGTATTCAAGTGGAGCTACCCGGTGTAAAAGATAAAAACAGAGTTAGAAAACTTCTACAAGGAACTGCTAATCTTGAATTTTGGGAAACTTATGAAAACCAAGAGGTTTATCCACTTTTAGAAGAGATTAACACTAAGCTTCGTTTAATTCAGGAAGGAAAGGATTTAAAAAAGGATAAAGCTGATACTACAATTATTCCTTTACCGGAAGATACTACTGCTGTTGTAGCTCAAGTTACTCCTGATTCATTACAAAATGATACAAGTACGTTAAATAAACTAATGGGACTTGATGGTGATACAACCAAAAGCTTAGATGATTTATTAGCTACTTCTGAAGATACTACAGAACAAGAAGCAAACCCATTATTTGAAGTAATGCGTCCGGCTATATTTCAAGATGGTAATGGACAGTTTGTTTATGGACAGGGTTGTGTAGTTGGTTATGTTGCTACTAAAGATACAGGTAAAGTAAATAAGTATCTAAAAATGAAAGAGATTAAAGCTCTTTTACCTCCTAAAATGAAATTATTGTGGTTTGCTAAACCATATGATGACGAAGGAAAATTTGTACAGTTAGCAGCTATGAAAGCATCTGACAGAGATGGAAGACCTGCTTTAGATGGCGATGTAATTGTTGATGCTTACCAAGATTATGGTCAATTTGGCGGTTCTCCTGAAGTGATTATGGTAATGGACGCAACAGGTGCTCAAAAATGGAAAGCAATTACCGGAGCAAATGTGGGTAAGTCGGTTGCTATTGCAATGGACGGATTGATTTATACAGCGCCAACCGTAAATGGAGAAATTGCCGGTGGTCGTTCATCTATCTCAGGTAACTTTGAGGTTAAAGAGGCACAAGATTTAGCTAACGTAATTAAAGCCGGTAAAATGCCTGCTCCTGCCAGAATTGTTGAAGAAGCAATTGTTGGTCCATCATTAGGAGCAAAAGCTATTAAGTCTGGCTTAATGAGTTTTATGTTGGCATTAGCAGTGGTATTAGTTTACATGATATTCTACTATAATAAGGCGGGTGTTGCTTCTAACGTTGCATTATTAGCGAATCTTTTCTTTATTATTGGAGCACTAGCCTCTACCAATATTGCATTAACACTTCCGGGTATTGCCGGTATAGTATTAACGATTGGTATGGCGGTAGATGCTAACGTTCTTATTTACGAGAGAATTCGAGAGGAATTAAGAGCAGGTAAAACCGTTAAATTGGCTATTGAAGATGGATATAAAAACTCATACTCTTCAATTTTAGATGCCAATATCACCAGTTTATTAACCGGTTTAATCCTTTGGTTCTTTGGAACAGGTCCTATTGAAGGTTTTGCCAAGGCATTAGTAGTAGGTATTTTAACTTCATTGTTCTCTGCCATCTTTATTACCAGATTAATTTTCCAATGGCAATTAGACAAGAAAAAGGTGGTAACTTTTGCTACGAAATTAACTGAAAACGCTTTTCAAAATGTAAACATTGCATTTATTAATAAAAGAAAACTAGGCTATATTATCTCATCAATAATAATTATTGCAGGTATTGCTTCTATGGCAACCAGAGGGCTAGACTATGGTGTTGATTTTACCGGTGGTAGAAATCTTCAGGTTTCTTTTGATAAAGCTGTGGTGCCTTCTGATATTGGTGACGTACTTCAAAATGTGTTTTTAGACAAAGATGGTTCTAAAATGCGACCGGAAGTAAAAACTTATGGCGACAATAATCAGGTAATGATTGCTACCAACTATTTATACAATAGTGATGATCCTAATGCAGGAACAATGGTAGAGGAAAACCTTAAACAAGGCTTAATAGATGCCGGTTATAATCCTACTATTGAGAGTGTAAAATCTGTTGGTCCCACTATTGCAGATGATATTAAAAGAGCAGGTATGTATTCTGTTGTTTTTGCATTGCTTGTAATATTCTTATACATTGTAGCTAGATTTAGAAGATGGCAATTTGGTCTTGGTGCTGTTGCCGCCATTTTTCATGATGTATTAATAGTACTTTCTATTTTCTCATTGCTTTATGGCTTCTTGCCTTTCTCTTTGGAGATAGATCAGGCTTTTATAGCAGCAATATTAACAGTTGTGGGGTATTCGATTAATGATACGGTGGTTGTGTTTGACAGAATAAGAGAATACTTAGCTTCATATAAAAAACAACCATTTACTGAGGTGGTAAATAATGCACTTAATAGTACTTTAAGCAGAACAATAAATACTTCATTAACTACTTTCTTTGTATTATTAATGATATTTATTTTCGGTGGTGAAGTAATCAGAGGATTTATCTTTGCCTTATTAATAGGTATTATTGTGGGTACATACTCATCTGTATTTATAGCTTCACCAATAGCTTATGATATGCTAAAAGGAAGCATGGATGAAGGAGAGAAAAAATAATAATTCTATCTAAAACTCAAACTAAAGCCTTTCTGAAACAGAAAGGCTTTTTTCATACCTTTGCACCACTATTTTTATTCTATGTTGTTATTCTTTAACATTGGCGGCCCTGAAATAATTCTTATTTTATTGGTAATAGTCATTTTCTTTGGCTCTAAACGAATTCCGGAACTTGCCAGAGGTTTGGGAAAAGGGATTAAAGAATTTAAAAATGCAACAAGCGAAATCCAAAATGAGATAAAAAAATCAGCTACTGAAATGAAAAAAGATATTGATCCAACCAAAGACGATAAATCTTAATGGATTATATATGGTTTATACTAGGCTTAATCACTCTAGTTGTTGCAGGTGAAATTCTTGTTAAGGGAGCTGTAGGAGTAGCCACTTCGTTTAAAATATCTCCACTAGTAGTAGGAATGACGGTGGTTTCTATGGGAACTTCAATGCCTGAATTATTGGTAAGTATTAAAGCAGCTTTAGGTGGTGTTCCGGATATAGCTATCGGTAATGTGCTTGGTTCTAATGTGGCTAACATAGCTTTGGTAATGGGATTGTCTGCTTTAATTTTTCCGTTGGCAGTTGAAGCAGATACGCTAAAATTTGATTATCCTGCTATGATGATTGCCACCTTTTTGCTTTACGTTTTTATGTTTGATTTGAATTTAGAATTATGGGAAGGAATCATATTTGTCATTCTCTTAGTGAGTTATATTGTATTCATTATTAGAAAATCTAGAAAGGAAAACATTAGTATTGAATTAGAAGAAGGTGGGAAAGAAAAAAGTAAAATGGGATTGAATATCTTATTTGTTTTTATAGGTTGTGTAGGGTTAGTTTATGGAGCTGATTGGTTAGTAAACGGAGCTACGGGAATTGCTAAACAGTTTGGTGTTAGTGATTTAGTTATAGGAACAACTGTAGTAGCTTTTGGAACAAGCGTGCCGGAATTAGTTACATCTTGTATAGCCGCATTTAGAAAACAAACAGATATTTCTGTGGGTAATTTAATTGGATCAAACTTGTTTAACATACTTGCAATTTTAGGTATTACATCTATTATCAAAGAAATTCCTATTAATTCACTTGCACTATCTAGAGATGTGTTGTGGGTAATAGGTGTATCAGCTATATTGCTTCCAATGATGTATATTGGGAAAAAAGTTGTAAATAGATTTTATGGTCTAGTTTTATTAGTTGGATACGGAGTATTTGTATATTTAGTAATAGTATGAAGATAGCAGAAGAAGTACATAGTTTTATAAATGAATCAATATCTAATTTAGAACTCTCAGGAGTTATTGAAAATTACTTGGTTTCTTTTACCATGCTTTTGGCAACCGCCATATTAAGTTATGTGTTGTGGTTTGTAGTAAAAACTGTTTTAGTAAAGTCAATTAAATCGTTTGCCATTAAAAGTAGAAACAAGTGGGATGATTATTTGGTGCGATTTAGGTTTTTTAGAAGTCTTTGCTATTTACTTCCAGTTTGGGTGTTACATAGCTTTATGCCATTTGTATTTATAGACTTTCCTAAATATGCTACTCAGCAATATAAAGTGACTAATGTATTGTTACTTATTGTTTTATTGCTAATTATCAGGTCGTTTCTTAATGCCTTGGCTGCCCACTTAAAAGATAGACCAAGCTTAAGAGATAAACCTATTGATAGCTATAAGCAATTAACAAAGCTTAGCGTTTACACTATATTTTCAATTTTTATTTTTTCTGTAATTATTGGTAAATCGCCTATTTATCTTTTAAGCGGTCTTGGTGCAATGACCGCCATTTTAATTTTAGTTTTTAAAGACACTATACTTGGCTTTGTGGCAAGTATTCAAATGTCGGCAAATGATATGGTAAGGATAGGAGATTGGATAACAATGCCTAAATATGGTGCGGATGGTGATGTGGATGAAATTAATCTAACTACCGTAAAAGTTAGAAACTTTGATAGAACAATAACAACTATTCCTACTTATTCATTTATCTCTGATTCTTTCGTCAATTGGAGAGGAATGACAGAAAGTGACGGGAGAAGAATAAAGCGATCAGTGTTTATAAAAATGGATAGCGTTAAGTTTTGTACAGATGAAATGATAGCTAATTTTTCTAAAATTCAACGTATAAAGCCATATTTAGATGAAATGAAAGAAAGTTTATCTAAATATAATACATCTAACAATGTAGATAAAACCTTGGCCATTAATGGACGAAATTTAACTAACATTGGTGTTTTTAGAATTTATATTCAGAAGTACCTAGAGCAGAATCAGTTTATTAATCATGAAATGCCTTTTTTAATTAGACAATTAGACCCTACACCACAGGGAGTGCCTATGGAAATATATGCTTTTAGCAAAGACAAAAATTGGAAAAACTATGAAATCATAGTGGCCGATATTTTCGACCATATTATAGCTTCAGTAAAGTATTTTGACTTAGAAATATTTGAAAATCCTTCCGGAACTGATTTCAAGAAAAGTACATTATCCGGGATAAATTAAAGCTACTCTGAATAATTCGCTAAATTTACCCTATTAAAAATTGTTTTGAATGGGTAAAAAGGCATTAATAACAGGAATTACAGGTCAGGATGGTGCTTATCTAGCTGAATTCTTATTAAATAAAGGCTATGAGGTACACGGAATTAAAAGAAGAAGTTCTTTGTTTAATACAGATAGAATTGACCACCTATACAAAGACCAGCATGAAGAAGGAGTAAAGCTATTTCTTCATTATGGCGATTTAACGGATTCTACGAATTTGATAAGAATTATTCAAGAGGTTCAGCCGGATGAAATCTATAATTTAGCGGCTCAATCTCACGTTAAGGTGTCTTTTGAAACCCCTGAATATACTGCTAATTCAGATGCTTTAGGAACGTTAAGAATTTTAGAGGCTATTCGTATTTTAAATCTTGAAAAGAAAACCAAATTTTATCAAGCTTCTACCTCTGAACTCTACGGATTAGTTCAAGAAACTCCTCAAAAAGAAACCACACCGTTTTATCCTAGAAGTCCTTACGCTGTTGCTAAACTTTATGCTTATTGGATTGTAAAAAATTACAGAGAAGCTTATGGCATCTATGCTTGTAATGGTATCTTATTTAATCATGAAAGTCCTATAAGAGGAGAAACTTTTGTTACCAGAAAAATCACACGTGCAGCAGCAAAAATAAAGTTGGGGTTGCAAAAAAAATTGTTTGTTGGAAATATTGATGCAAAGCGAGACTGGGGACATGCAAAAGATTATATTGAAGGAATGTATTTAATGCTCCAGCAGGAAAAGGCTGAAGATTATGTGTTGGCAACAGGAGAAACTACTTCTGTGAGAGATTTTATTTCAATGACTTTTAAAGAGTTAGATATCGATATTGAATGGCACGGAAGTGGAGTTGATGAAAAGGGAATAAATAAAGCTACCGGAGAAGTAATAGTAGAAATCGATAAAAAATATTTTAGACCAACAGAGGTTGATTTGTTAGTTGGGGATGCATCAAAGGCTAAAAATGAATTAGGTTGGGAGCCCAAGCATGATTTAGCATCACTTATAAAAGATATGGTTCAAAGTGACTTAAAACTTTTTGAAAGAGATAAATACCTTTTAGAGGGCGGACATAAAGTACTTCGTTATGATGAATAAAGAAGACAAAATTTATGTTGCCGGACACAATGGTATGGTGGGGTCAGCTATTGTCAGAAAGCTTAAAACCGAAGGTTTTACCAATATTATTGTAGCTTCTAGTAAAGAACTTGATTTGCGAAATCAAAGCCAAGTAAATGAGTTTTTTGAAACCCAGCAACCTAAATTTGTTTTTTTAGCTGCTGCAAAAGTTGGCGGGATTCAAGCTAATAATGTTTATAGAGCTGATTTTATTTATGACAATTTAGCGATTGAAATAAATACCATTCATGCAGCATTTAAAACTAAAGTAAAAAAATTACTTTTCTTGGGTTCCTCTTGTATTTACCCTAAACTAGCTCCCCAGCCGTTAAAAGAAGAATATTTGCTAACCGGAACCTTAGAATCTACCAATGAGCCTTATGCAATTGCTAAAATAGCGGGAATTAAACTTTGTGAAGCTTATTATGACCAATATGGTGCTAACTTTATTTCGGCCATGCCTACTAACTTATATGGCCCTAATGATAATTATGACTTAAATAATTCGCATGTATTGCCTGCACTGTTGCGTAAATTTCATGTAGCAAAAGTTAGCAATTTACCGAGTGTTGAAATTTGGGGTACAGGAAATCCGAAAAGAGAGTTTTTGCATGTAGATGATTTAGCAGATGCCTGTTATTTTTTAATGCAAAACTACAACGGAAAAGAATTCGTAAATATTGGAACAGGAGAAGATATATCAATTAAAGAATTGGCTTATTTGGTAAAAGAAATAGTTGGATTTAACGGTGAGCTGAAGTTTAACACTTCAAAGCCTGACGGAACCCCAAGAAAGCTAATGGATGTTTCTAAATTAAACAACTTAGGCTGGAAGTATTCTATTTCTTTAAAGGAAGGTGTAGAAAAAGTTTACGAAGAAGTAAAAGAGATGAGTTTTGAATATGAAAGTGCAAATTAGAAATGTATTATTTCTCTTCTCATTTTTGTTTGTAGCACAAGTTTCTTTTGCTCAAAACCTTCAATTACCATTAAACTACTTTCATAATACAACCAATTATAATTTCATTGAAAATAATGATGATTTGGTGCATACATCATCTAAACCATTAATTGAAAAACAGCTAACACAACTCTTTAATCGGGACTTAGCCTATCCTGATATTAACCACAATCTTTCCATTAATGGCCATCCTGATAAATCATTATTTGCCAGAAAAGTTTTTTATGAAAACTTAATTATTATTAAAGACTCTGGTTTTTATATCACCATAGACCCTTTAATGAATTTTGAATTTGGGCAGGACGGAGAAGATACTTCGGCTTCTTCTTTATACACTAATACAAGAGGAATATTGGTAAGAGGAAATGTCGGAAGTAATTTTTCTTTTTCTACTTCATTTTATGAAAGCCAGTCTTTTTTTCCGGATTATTTATCGAGTTATGTTGCTTCATCAAAAGTAGTTCCCGGTCAAGGAAGGACAAAACCTTTTAAAAAGACAGGCTATGATTATGCAATGGCACAAGGTTACTTATCTTATTCTCCTAAAGATTATGTGAATATTATAGCCGGACATGGTAAAAATTTTATTGGTGATGGTTATCGTTCTTTGCTTTTATCTGATGCGGGTTTTAATTATCCGCATCTAAAATCTACATGGTGGTTTTTTAAAAACAAACTTCAGTACACTACCATTTTTGCTCAACTCAATAACTTAAACAGACTCCCTACATTTTCAAGAGTGGAACCTCTTTTTGAAAGAAAAGGCGCTAGCTTTTTTTACTTAAACTATCATATCAATAATTTTATTTCAGTTGGATTGTTTGAAGGAACAATATGGCAAACCATGGATACTTCCGGTACATTAGGGTTAAACCCTCTTCAGTTAAATCCTGTTATTGGAGTAAATACAGTTGCTAATGGTTTTAGCTCAGAAAACAATACTGTTTCAGGGGTAAATTTAAAAGTCAAAACTCCTTTTCACATCACTTTTTATTCTCAATTAATGATAGATGAGCCAACTAAAACTCAAGGGATTGTGAGAGGAGGTTATCAATTAGGACTAAAATATACTGCGTTTAAAAATTTATTATTACAACTGGAATGGAATGATGTAGCGCCATTTTCTTATACTAACGAATTGCCCCTGCAAAGTTTTACGCATTACAATCAGCCACTGGCTCACCCTCAGGGAGCGGGTTTTACGGAAATTGTTTTTTTAACAGGATATCGATTCAAACGATTGTTTGCTAATGCTAAGATTAACTACTATGAATATTCGGGTTTTGGCCATGATGTGTTTTTACCTTCATTTAAAGTACCAACACAAAGTAAGGATGTTGAGCTAATGATAGCTGACGTTAATTTGGGTTTTATGATTAATCCTAAAACAAACTTAAACGTAAGTTTGGGGGTAAATTACAGAAACCAAGATATACAAGTTGAAACCTTTAAAACGAATTACGTATATTTTGCTTTAAGAACTTCATTGTCTAACCTCTATTACGACTTTTAATGCAAGAACTATTACTGCCTATTATAACGTCTTTTATTATTGTGATTTTAGCTACGCCTTCATTCATTAAAGTGGCTATTTATAAAAGGTTGTTTGATACACCTGATGGTGATAGAAAACTACATGTTAGAAATGTTCCTTCTATGGGCGGTATAATGATTTTTGCCGGTACTTTGTTTGCTTTTTCATTATGGTATCCGTCAGAAACAACAAGAGAATTCAATTATTTAATTCCTTGTATGCTTATTTTGTTTTTTGTAGGAATGAAAGACGATATTATTGGAACAACTCCTGCAAAGAAACTGCTTTCTCACTTGGTAGTGGCTTTCATTATGGTATTAATGGCTAATATCAAAATTACTAGCTTACATGGATTATTTGGTATTAGAGAAATTCCTGAATATGCAGGTGTTTTCCTGTCTGTATTTACTTACATAGTTGTTGTAAATGCTTTTAATTTAATTGATGGAATAGATGGTCTTGCGGCAACGGTTGGTCTGGTAGCTTCTTGTGTTTTTGGGGTATGGTTTTACTTTGCTGAGGATATGGTGTTTTCAGTATTGGCATTCTCTTTAGCCGGAGCTTTATTTGCCTTTTTGTTTTTCAATTTTGCTCCTGCTAAAATATTTATGGGCGATTCCGGCTCTTTAACTATAGGATTTATAGTTTCCGTATTGGCGATTGAAATGGTTGAGTTCGATAAAGAAGCACTTCCTAACAATATATATAATATTTCAAGACCTGTTTTATCTATGTCAGTTTTAGTTTATCCACTTATGGATACGCTAAGAATTTTTATTTATCGCTCATTAAAGGGAGTTTCTCCATTCTCTGCAGATAAAAATCACATTCATCATCAATTATTAAGACTAGGTATGAACCACAGACACATTGTAGCTTGTGTGTTTATTTATAATCTTATCATAGTTGGTTTAACTATCACGCTTCAGCATTTACAGCCAAGTGTGACATTCGGAATTGTATTTGGGGTGGCGGTTGTTTTGGCACAAGTACCATTCTTTTTTAAAGTAAAAAAAGCTTGAGAAGATTAATTCCATATCTATTTATTTTTTTTAGTAGTGTTTTGTATTCACAGAGTTTACTTACTCCTTTGGATAAACAATGGCATAATTTCATAGATGCTGAGGCTAATAACCATAAATTAAAACTGCATACTACTTGTAAGCCATTTGGAAAATACGAATTGACTAAAACCGTTAATGCAGATAGTATATTTAGTGCTACCAATGTTTCCGGTAAAAGGTGGAAAGAAGTGTTAAATTATTAGTCCGTTAGCTCAATTTATTTATCTCCCATTATTTCTACTTCTTATTTTTCTGATGGAGTAAGAGAAGATGACAGTACTTTTTCTGTAACAGGAATTACAAATACTCTAGGCCTAAATGCCGGAATGACTTATAAAAATTGGGCAGACTTAAATATAAATTTGTTTCACGTAAATGGTCAGTTTCCATATTATCAGGAACAACTTATAAAATCTCAAGGGGTAATTCCGGGAATGGGAATAGCGCACCCAACCAACGATGGCTATGAAAGCACATTCATTAACTCGTATTTATATTTAAGAGCGGGTAAGCATTTTGACTTTACACTTGGTTACGGAAAAAATTTCTGGGGAGACGGGTATAGGACGTTTATGATTTCCGACAATGCGTTTTCTTATCCATACTTAAAAATAAATACCAAGTTGGGTAGAATAAACTATACTAATTTGTTTACTCAGTTTACCAACTTAATTCCAAACAGCAAGTCAAAAATTAAGTATGCAACATTTCATCATTTAAGTTGGAATGTAGCCAAATGGTTAAATATTGGGATTTACGAAGCAGTTGTGTGGCAGGCTAAGGACAGTATTTATAACAGAGGGTTTGATGTAAACTACTTAAATCCTTTTATCTTTTATAGACCAATAGAGTATTCTTTAGGCTCTTCAGACAACTCTATTTTTGGAATGAATTACAAGTTTACTCCGCATAAGTATCATCACATTTATGGTCAAATTATTTTAGATGATTTTTTATTGAGTGCAATTAAAGCTGATTTAAAACATCAAATTTTCCCTAAAGATTCTTCTATAAATTGGGGCTGGTGGGCAACTAAGTATGCTTTACAATTTGGTTATAAGGGCTATAACTTATTTGGCTTAAAAAATCTAAACGTACTAGCTGAATACAATATGGCCAGACCTTATATTTTTTCGCATAGTATAACTCAACAATCGTTTGGTCACATCAATCAACCAATAGCTCATCCGGTTGGTGCTAATTTTAAAGAAACTGTTTTAATGATTAACTATCGTTACAAACGAATTGACTTAGCGGTTAAATTAGTGAATGTTAGGTCTGGTTTAGATACCTCAAAAACAGCATTTGGAAAAAATGTTTTTCAACCTTATACAGATAGAGGAACAGGTTATTTTAATTATACCACACAAGGTTTGAAAACAAAAATGCAGGATTTTAGTGCTCAAGTTTCATACATTGTTAATCCTTCGGCTAATACAAGGCTTTTTGCGGGAATTACTTTAAGAAGATTTGAAAACTATAAATACCGACTGGAAGACACCTATTTTCAAGTGGGTTTAAAGGTTGGATTCTTTAACCAATACTTTGATTATTTTTAATTAAAGATTTCCTATTTTCATATTCCGCAATAAATCAGTAATTTAGTTTTTTAATTTTGAACTCAGTTGAGAATAATTACTAAAATCTGTTTTTTACTTCTAATCGGAACGATTGTTTTTTCTTGTAAAAAAGAAGAAAAAGTACAAGTTCATAAAGATTTAATTTTTGAAGACAACAAAGCTCCTGACTATTCAGGTGTTACTACTTTGCAAGTAGAAAATTATGTAAATAGACTTTATATTGATTTAATAGGAAATGCCCCAACTTCAACAGAACTTTCTAATGATGTAGCTTTTTTGGAAGCTAATTCGTTAAGTCAGGCTAGCAGAGATACTGTTGTTTCTAAACTAATTGCAAAGAAACAATTTTATGCCAAGTTGTGGCAAGATGCTTCTAATTTAATGACTAATGGCGGTAGCAAAGCAGAGTTGTATTTAGAAATTCTTACTTATCAATATGTTGCCTCTTTGTATTATCAAAACGGTGATACTTTAAATGCTCAGTTTATAGATTACGAAGTTCAAAAATTAACCGACTTATATCAAGCTGATTCACTGCTAATGTTAGGTCAAATTAGTCATAATGAATTTCATAAGCGATTTTGTTTTAATTTGATTTATGATGAAATTAATATGGGAACTGAAAATTTTGTGGTGGCGTGTTTTGAAAACCTTTTAGGTCGTTATCCTACTGTTCAGGAACTGGCAAGTGGTAAAAGTATGGTTGACGGAACTTCTACTATTTTATTTTTACAAAACGGAGACAGCAAAATTGATTTTTTAAATATTTTAACTGCATCAAGAGAATATTACGAATCAAGGGTGGATGATGCCTACAATATTTTACTGCAAAGAAAGCCTACTTCAGTTGAGATGGGTAATGAAACCAATACATTTGTTCTAGATAATTCGTTAGAAAATGTCTATAAAAAAATATGTAAAACGGATGAGTATGCGGCTTTTTAGTAAACACATATATCTAGCTGTTGTTTTAATAGTGTTTTTTTCATGCAAGAAAAAGGTAATTGAAGAAACTGTTTATGACAATATTATTTACGAAGTAAACGATGTAGCGGTTTATGGTTCAAATGTTGAAAAGACAAAACAGAAATCTACTAATCAATACATTTCCATTTTATATACAGATTTATTTAATCAAGCAATAAGTAATAATGAGTTAGCTGAAATTTCTGAGTTGACTTTAGCTATGGGAGATAAACAAACTTCCAATGAGTTAATAATATCACATTACTTAAATTCTCCTTTAGTTAATATTCCTACTAATTCTCAAATGCGAGCTGATTTATCTACTTTTATTAATGAAACTTATGTTAGGTTTTATCAGCGCTATCCTACCGAATACGAAAAAATCTATTTGAAAAAAATGATTGAAGACGACCCTTTAATGACTGCTGAAAATGTATATATCGCCTTTGCTTTGTCTAACGAATACTATTTTTATTAAGCCATGGATAGACGTAAATTTTTAAAAGCATCAGCAATTGCCGCAGGCGGAGCATTAGCAGCACCATATATACTTCCTTCGGGAAGACTTTTTGCTGCTTCGGGCGCCAGAATAGTTGACCATGTGGTGTTTGTATTATTTGGAGGAGGTATCAGAAATCAAGAGTCTGTAAAGCAACAATACTTGGCTAATCAAGGCTTGCCTACTCAAGGTAATGTTATGGAAAATATGCTCACAGGAGCAAAGCCGACACAGAATTTAGTTTACACTCAGTGGAATCCAATTTTATCTAATTCTTTAGCATCTCAGGGAACGTTGTTTCCAGAAATGAGATATAAAACTGGCCCGACAGGTCACTATAACGGACATACCGTTGGGATGACAGGAAACTATACGGAAACAGGATTGAATTTGAATATTAATCCGGAATATCCTACTGTGTTTGAATATTATCGTAAACACTATAACCCAGCAAAAAATGCGATTAATGCTTGGTGGATTTCTGAAGGATTAGGGCCTTATCCATCTTTAAACTATAGTCGTCACCCAAGCTATGGTGCTCTGTATGGAGCTAACTATTTACGCCCTGCAACTGTATTTAGCCAGCTGGGAATAGACTATTATTCTGACTCCTCTTCTTTTCAACCTGATGATGTAAATCGGCTAGAAAAAGTAAAAAGCTTTTTAGATAAAAACTTTGATAAAACGATATCAGATATACCCGGTGTAAACAATGCTAGGTCTGATATGGAAGCAATTAAAGATTTATATATTGATATTTTAAATCAAGTTACTCCTATCGATTATCCATTACCAAACGGAGTTCCTACTTCACAGCTTACAGGCGATTTGATTAATATTGCTGCTGCATGGAAAGTACTAGACAAGTTTAAGCCTGAATTAACTGTAATCAATACATTTAACTTAGATATCTGTCATTCTGATTTTACAGGATATATCCAAAATTTACATAAAGCTGATTATGGTGTAGGGTGGTTGTGGAATAAAATTCAGTCAGATCCTGTAATGGCAAATAATACTATTATGATTTGTATGCCTGAGCATGGTAGAAATTTAACTCCTAATAATCTTTATGATAATAATGGGTTAAGAGCTTTTGATCATACAAGCGACAATAATTCACGAGAGGTGTTTAGTTTAATTGTTGGCCCTCCATCCAAAGTTAAACAAGGTCAGGTGGTTGGTACACCAGGTTCTCCCGTTGGAGAGTGTATAGATATTGTTCCAACTATAGCTCATATTTTAGGCTTTCATAATGATATTCCTGCCGGTTTGTTACCGGGCAATGTATTAACTCAAGCTTTTGTATAATGAATAAAAGGCAAGTGTTATATTTTTTATGTTTTGCTTCATTCTTATTGATGATTACTTATTCCTGCAAGAGAGAGGTGGAGTATATAGTGCCGGAAAGCCCTGAAAATCCATTTTCAAACTCAAGCGGAGGAGGAGTTAATCAAAACGTAGATCCAAATAGTATTGTTGGTATACATAGTTTGATTTTTAGTAAACGTTGTGGTTTACCTGCCTGCCATGATGGCGCTTTTGAACCGGATTTCAGAACAGTTGAAAGCACGTATAATACTTTAGTGTATCATCCTGTTTTAAAAAATAACGCTACCAATTCATTTACCTATAGAGTATTACCGGGTGATACAGGTTTGTCATGGCTACATGAACGAATAACAACTAATGATTCTGTGCTTGGTAGAATGCCGTTGTATGATGTGGCACTTACTCCTGCAGAATTAAAGACCATTGAAACCTGGATTTTATCAGGTGCTCCGGATATTTTTGGAGTTTCCCCAACGGTACCAAATTATAACCCGGCTTTTTTTGGAGTAGTTGCTTATATCAATGATACAACCGGTTATAGAGTCGATACAATAAGAGATAACATAGTTGCACCAATGAAACTTCCGGCAGATACTACTATAGATATATGGGTTGGGATTTATGATACCGATGCGCAAGGTGGCTTTATTCCCGGTTTTGGGTTAACATATAATAAATACAAGATTTCTTCTAACCCATATAGTTTTGGACCTGAGCCTGAACAACCATTATTGGTAGAAGGTCCTGCAACACCTTTTTGGGGTCCTAATCCTTTTGGTAGCGGACAAGCTCCCTTTTATCACCATTTTAAAATTAATACCGGAAATTTTATTAAAAATAGGGCATATTACTACAGGGTTTATGTTCAAGATGCCAATCACACTTCTCCTGTTGAGTTACCTGAAAACGGTTCCCAATCTTATTTATTAACCTATTTTTCTTTTATAGTACAATAAGTTGATGAAGAATATTTTAATAGTAGTTGTAGTTTCGTTAGTCTTTATTTCTTGTAAAAAAGACAAGGCAGCAAAATATGACCCAATTATTCCAAAAGAACCAAGAATTGAAATTGACAGGGTTTCTCCTCATGTTATTAATGAATTTGATGATATCGTTTTTACCATATTTTATGAAGATGGAAATGGCGATTTAGGAGATTTAGATCCTGATATTAAATCGCTTCATATAACGGATAACAGATTTCCAATTACGCATGAATTTCATGTACAACCTTTGGCTCCTGATGATATCAATGCAGTAATAAGAGGGAATTTGGTAGTTACTTTAAAAAATGTAATTCTCCAAAATCAAAATGCTACCTCAGAAAAAGTTACCTTTTCTGTTCAATTAAAAGACAGAGAAGGTAACTGGAGTAACACCGTTGATTCTCCTGAGATTACAATAAATAAATAAACATCTATTTCAGTAGGTTTATATTTCCAATAAAATCATGTTTTAAACCTTTAAAATCCTGGACTCTTATTTTATAAACGTAAACACCTGTTTGAACTATTTCACTTCCTCCTTTAGCTGTTCCGTCCCAACCTTTTGATAACTCATTTGAGGTATAAATTAACTCTCCCCATCTATTAAATATTTGCATTTCAAACCCTTCATCAACTAGGCCTATTCCTTTTGGAAAAAATGTTTGATTTATACCATGCTCAGGTGTAAAAGTATTAGGAATGTAGACGGTGAAATAGGGAGTTACTCTTATTACTCTTGTGGTTGAGTCTTTACATTGATGCGAAGAAGTTACAGTTAATTTAACAACATAATTACCAGTATCTGCATACGTGTGTTTTGCATTTTTATTAAAGGAAAGCGTTCCATCTCCTAGATTCCATTTAGACGAAACATATCCTTCAGATGTATTGATAAACTCAAAGTCTGGATTTAGAATGCTTTCTTCATAACTATTAGCATAAAAATGTGCTTTTGGATTAGGATATACTTCCACTAAATCATTAAAGTTTATTTTGCTTTTACATCCTTTGTCACTTTCAAGGTTGAGAGTAATCGGATATTTTCCCGGATCATAGAATGTGAAATTGAAGCTATCACAATTATTTTTTATACTATTTCCAATATTCCAAGTACAGAAATTTGAATTTAATGAATTACTTATAAACTTAACAGTTAGAGGCTCACACCCTTTTGAATTTTCAAGCATCGCAGCTTGTGTTGGGGTTGGGTGAAAACCAATTACCACTGAATCTTTTGCTGTTGCACCACACTCATCAGTTACAACAATATAGTACTGAGATGAATTGGGATAACTTGTTGGGCTAACCGAAGTGCTGGACTGATTAGCTCCATTACTCCATTGATAAGAATAGTTTGAGTTAACACCCCCACTTGCATTTGCAATTAAATTTACAACCTCATTCTCACAAATCAGTGTGTCGTTATTTGCTTTTACCTTGAGTTGTGGCGGATAACTAACACATATAGAGTCTATATTTGATGTGCAACCCTTGCTATCTTGTGCAAAAACTTTATAGCAAAAGTTTTGTGGTGGATTTACATAATGCGGTCCGGCTCCAGATAAGTTGCTGTTGAACCAATTAAAAGTGTAATTACCTTGATTTCCACCTGTTGCAGATGCAAAAACCTTGGCCATACCATTGTTGCATATTGAAGTATCATTAGACACGGTCAAAATAACAGAAGACGGTTCGTTTAAAAATGCTGTAGCAGTGTCTTTACAACCATTATTATCCGTAATAATAACCGAGTAGTTTCCTGTACAAAGAGATGTAGCATTTTGATTTTGAGTATTGTTTGACCAATTATATGTATAACCCGGTGTTCCACCACTTACTGTTAAATTAAGTTTGCCATCACAAAATCCTTTACACATTGGTTCAATAGGAGTTATTGAACTTGCTAATTGAGTTGGAGCTGTAACTGATACACTTGAAGTTAAAACACATCCTCTAGCATCAGTAATAGTGATTCCGGTGCTACCATTGCATAAGTTTGAATTAGTTTGACTAGTAACAGAGTTAGACCAGCTGTATTGATAAGGTGCTGTTCCTCCAGATACAATTGCATTGGCAGATCCGTCACAACTGTTATAACATTTTGGATTAGTTTTATTAAAAATAACCGATAGCGCATCAGGTTCTGTTATTGTAAAAGTAAATGTAGAATCACAACCATTTCCATCAACTACAGTAAATGTACCAGTCATTGGTGCCAAATTAGTTAAACTGTCTCCTTGGGGTAAGTTTGCAACATTCCAGGTTGTAGTAAACGGTGGTGTTCCACCATTATAAGTTAAGCTTATTCTGCCATCAGTTAAGCCTTTACAACTCACATGCTGTATGTTTTTTGTAACTTGAGCATCAAATTCAACCAATGAAATGTTAATAGTATCCACATCTCCGGGACAAGTACCATTACCAACTGTAGTTAAGTATAAACTAAAACTTCTTTGGTCAATTTCTCCGGGTGTAGGTTGATAATATGTTTGCAAGGAATCGAAGCTAGGAGAATAATTACCAGCTCCTCCGCTCCATTGACCATTAGTAACCCCTGTTACACTTCCATTTAAAAAAATGGGCAAATCATCAAGACATACTGTTAAATCTGGGCCAGCATTAGCAGTAATAGTATTTGAAAACTGGGTAACAGTAATTGTGTCACTAGATGCTGGACAATCTGTTCCATCCTTGATGTAAACGATATAGGTTCCTGGTCCAACATTGGTATTGGCTGAAGTATCATTATTGCTCCATAAGTAACTGTAAGGAGGTTTTCCTCCACTTCCAACTGCGGTTAGCTGAATAGAGGTGTCTCCATAACAAATAGTAGGGTTTTGTGGATTAATGGTTACAGACAAAGAGCTGTTAAAATATACTCTTAGTGTGTCACAAATTAAAGTTGTATCACATCCGCCTTTCGGATATCCGCAAACTTGATAATCTACATAACTAGGAAAGTTGGGTTGCGAATAAACAAAAGCTGTATCGCAATTAGTGCAACTTAAATAATTATTATATTGACCATATATACCTGGATATATGGAGTTCCATTGAAGGGTGTTTTCGTCATACCCGAATGCAAATAGGGTATCGGAACAACCATCATTAACAGTTACATCATTTCCTGCCTCAGCTTTACCTCCGGATTGAATAATATAAGTATTGTTATTGTTTCCGGGTTTACAAAAAGTTATGGTGTGTGGTCCAGACCCATTCAAGCAAATTGGTTGCCCTAGAGATTGCTGCGGCCCACAATTTATTTGATAAAATAATGCTCCTCCCGGAATGGCCCCTGAAAATATATTGAAAGATACATGGGTGGCGTTTGGGTGAAGTGTAATTACAAATTCAACACACTTATCTGGACTAACTGTTCCGCAACAATTGCCAAATCTTGCTGTATCAGGACTTATCCATACTCCATTTACATTGTTGCTTAAATTAACCTGAAATGAAGGGACATTAGGCCCACAATTTTGTGAGTAGCTTAAATTTGATAGTAAAGTTAAATTTAAACAGATTAGAAAACTTAAGACCTTGCAAAAAGCTTTCAAAAAGTGTAGAAGTCTTTTCATAACATTGGGTTTTGTTTTTCATACGCAGAAATATAATAACATGTTTCTTTTAATTATTAACATATAGTTTTATATAGATAATTTAATACAAAATAAAATTCTTTAAAACAAATGTTTTTCAGTTGATTAAGAAGCAATTAAGGAGTTTTTTTTAAGTTAGGTATAATTACTTAAAAACTCTTAATTTTTATAAAATGGAAAAGCTTTTCCCTTAATTTTCTTTATTTTTCGAAACATTTATTTAAAATAATGCCTAAAAACCTTGTTATTATACCTACATATAATGAAAAGGAGAACATTGAAAAAATGCTCCGCAAGGTTTTCTCTTTGCCTGAAGAGTTTCATGTCTTAATAGTTGATGATGGCTCTCCTGACGGAACTGCTGATATTGTGAAGTCTTTACAATCTAGTTTTTCTAGTAAACTTTTTATAGAAGAAAGAAAGGGAAAGTTGGGTTTGGGAACTGCGTATATTCATGGATTTAAGTGGGCCTTAAAAAATGGTTATGAGTACATTTTTGAAATGGATTGTGATTTTTCTCATAACCCTGACGATTTAATGTGGTTACTTGAAGCTTGTGAAAACAAAGGAGCTGATTTTGCAATTGGCTCCAGATATTGCAGAGGTGGAAAAGTTAAAAATTGGCCGATTGGCAGAATTATGATGTCTTACTTTGCTTCTGTTTATGTTAGAATGATACTTTGGATAAACATAAAAGACACAACGGCAGGTTTTAAATGCTATAAAAGAAAAGTATTAGAAACAATTGATTTAGATAATATAAAATTTGTTGGGTATGCATTTCAAATTGAAATGAAATACAAAGCCATAAAAAAAGGATTTAAAGCAAAAGAAGTTCCCATTACTTTTATTGACAGACAAGAAGGAACCTCAAAAATGAGTGGTTCTATTTTTAAAGAAGCATTTTATGGAGTTTTAAAAATGAGATTTGGAAAAGTGTAAGGTATGAAACGATTAATTAAAAATGCAACGGTAGTTAATGAAGGTAAAGCATTTAAAGCGGATGTTTTAATTGAAAATGATATTATTTCAAAAATCATAACAGGTGATTCTGAAATATCAAATGTAGATGAAATTATAGATGCGTCTAATCTTTTTTTACTACCCGGTGCTATTGATGACCAAGTACATTTTAGAGAACCGGGCCTAACACATAAGGCAGAAATATATACCGAAGCTAAGGCGGCTGTTGCAGGAGGAATTACTTCTTTTATGGAAATGCCCAATACAGTTCCTAATACCTTAACTCAAGAATTGTTACAAGATAAATATGACAGGGCATCTGAAGTTAGCTTGGCAAACTATTCTTTCTTTATGGGTGCTAGTAATGAAAACCTGAAGGAAATACTTAAAACTGACCCCAAAAAGGTATGCGGAGTAAAAGTGTTCATGGGGTCTTCAACAGGAAATATGTTGGTAGATGATAAAACCACTTTGGAAGGAATTTTTAAAGAGTGTGAAATGTTAATCGCTACACATTGTGAAGATGAAACAATGATTAAACAAAAAATACTTGCCTATAAAGCAAAATATGGAGACGATATTCCTATCCAGTATCATCCAATTATTCGTTCTGCAAATGCTTGCTATAAGTCATCTTCAATGGCTGCTGAATTGGCTAGTAAGTATGGTACTCGATTACATATTTTACATATTTCAACAGAAAAAGAATTGTCCTTATTTTCCAATAAAATTCCGTTATCTGAAAAGAAAGTCACAGCCGAAGCTTGTATCCATCACTTGTGGTTTACAGATGCTGACTATGAAGCTAAGCAATCTTTAATCAAGTGGAATCCGGCCGTAAAAACCAAGTTGGATAGAGATGCAATAATAGCAGCTGTAAATAATAATACTATTGATGTTATTGCTACTGACCATGCTCCACACACTTTAGAAGAAAAACAAAGTGAGTACACCAAAGCTCCGTCAGGAGGCCCTTTAGTACAACACGCGCTTGTGGCAATGTTAGAATATTATCATCAAGGAATTTTTAAACTAGAAAAAATTGTAGAAAAGATGTGTCACCATCCGGCTATTCTTTTTCAAATTGAAAAAAGAGGATTTATAAAGGAGGGCTATAAAGCAGATATAGTTTTAGTAGATTTAAATAACCCTTGGAAAGTTTCAACAGACAATATTTTATATAAATGTAAATGGTCTCCTTTTGAAGGAACTACTTTTAAAAGTAAAGTGATTAAAACTTTTGTTAACGGAAATTTGGTTTATGACAATGGTAATTTTAATGAAGGAACTAAAGGTGAGCGATTAAGTTTTAATCGTTAATTTTTAGTAAATCGCTTAGTTTCAGAAAAATTGTTTCCTGATATTTTTACAAAATAGTTTCCTTGTTGTAAATTAATTACATCTATTTCAATTGGTATTCCTGAATTAATTTCTTGAGCGTAAATTTTCTTCACAATATTTCCGAGTATGTCATAAATAATAACATCTACTTTTCTGTTTAACTCACCAGAAACACTAATATTAAAGGAAGTGTTGGTGGTAGATGGAAATAAATTGACACTTGGGATACTAGCCTTTTCAGCTTTTTTTATTGAAGTTACCGAATTTACAAAAATCCTTCCTTTCATTCCCATTGGATAATGATTATTACACACATAATAATATACTCCGGCAGTAGTAAAAGTAGTTGTCTGACCTGAACTTGCAGTAAATCCTCCGGGCTGAGGCGTATTTTGGTTAGCACTCCATGCACTGGGGGTTACTTCAGTTACCGGATGTGTTGAAGCTTGATTCCACTGAATAGCATCTCCTACATTTATACTAATAGAATCCGGACTGAATGTAAAGCCTGAATTGGTAACTGTATAGGTAGTTTGTGATTTAACAAAAGTTGCAACAAACATGAATAATACTAAAGTAAAAGTCTTTCCCATAATCAATAATTTACTTCCGAATATACAACAATAGTTCCAAAAAAGCAAAAATCTATTTATAGCTGATTTTTTATAAATAGAAAAACTCTAGAAGTTTATTTTTTTCATTTTTTGGAAATAGGTAATACATTTTTATACATTTGCACCCTTCTAATGAACAACGAAAACAAATACCCGAATGATTTACAACAACAACTTTCTGTTGTAGGTACTTGTTTATATTCTTCTTCAAGGAGGAATAGGAGACCCTTTAGGGTCTAATAGTTTCATGTGGGGCTACGTGCTCTGCCTTTTTCAATAATTATTTCTTGTTTCATTTTTAGTAAAGCTTAAAACTTATTATGCATTGTATTATTACAGTGGCTGATTCAAGTCACTTTAAACATGCTGAAGCTATTTGTAATTTAATGGCTGAAGCAGCTTCCGTTAGAGGTACAGGAATTGCCCAACGTGACCCTAATTACATCTGTAAAAAGATGGAGGAAGGAAAATCTATAATAGCACTAGATGGAGAAAAACCGGTAGGGTTTTGTTACATTGAAAGTTGGGATGGGCAGAAATATGTGGCTAATTCAGGCTTAATTGTTCATCCCGATTATCGAAATCAAGGATTGGCCAGAGAAATAAAACAGAAAACGTTTGAACTTTCCAAAAAATTATTTCCAAATGCCATTCTTTTTGGAATTACCACAAGCATGGCTACCATGAAAATTAATTCCGATTTGGGTTATAAACCTGTTACCTTTTCTGAGTTGACTAAAGATGAAGGTTTCTGGAATGGCTGTAAAAGTTGTAAAAATTATGACATTCTTCAACGTACCAACAAAACAATGTGTGTTTGTACAGGTATGAAATTAGACTTGAGCAAAGTCGAGCAACAAAAAAGTAATTCTACCTGGAAAGCATTTTTAAAATTCTTAAAAGAAAGAAAGGAGAAAATAAAACTCAATAAATCAAAATTTCCAAAACTTAATAATTACATAAATCATGAAAAATAAAAAAGTTGTTCTTGCTTTTAGCGGAGGACTGGATACTTCATACTGCGTTAAGTATTTAGAGAAAGAAATGCAAATGGAAGTTTACTCTGCCATTGTTAACACAGGCGGATTTAGCAGTGAAGATTTAAAAAATATAGAAGAAAAAGCTGTTAATCTAGGGGTTGTGAGTCATGTGGTACTGGAAGAAACAGAGGCTTATTATAACAACATCATCAAATATTTAATTTTTGGAAATGTTTTAAAGAATAATTCTTACCCACTTTCTGTTAGCGCTGAAAGAATTTATCAGGCAATTTCTTTAGCAAATTATGCTAAAAAGATAAAGGCACACGCTGTTGCTCATGGAAGCACGGGTGCGGGTAATGATCAGATTCGTTTTGATTTAATATTTCAACTATTAATTCCTGAAATAGAAATTATTACGCCTATTCGAGATCAAAAAATTTCTAGAAATGAAGAGATTGACTATTTGAAAAAAAATGGCGTTGAAATGGATTTTGAAAAAGCAAAGTATTCTATCAATAAAGGTTTGTGGGGAACTAGTATTGGTGGAGTTGAAACTTTAACATCTGATAAAAGCCTTCCGGGTGAAGCATTTCCAAGTGCGCTAATGAAGACTGATACAAAGACTATAGAATTAGAATTTATTAAAGGAGAATTGTGTGGTTTAAACGGAAAAAAAATATCTCCGGTTAAAGCGATACAAAAAGTTGAAGAGATTGAAAATAAGTATGCAATTGAGCGAGATACGCATGTTGGAGAAACTATAATTGGAATTAAAGGAAGAGTTGGGTTTGAGGCTGCGGCTGCAAGTATTATTATAAAAGCTCATCATACTTTAGAAAAACACACTCTCTCTAAATGGCAATTGCACTGGAAAGAGCAAATGGGTAATTGGTATGGAATGTTTATTCATGAGGCTCAATATTTTGATCCGGTAATGAGAAATATTGAATCTTTTTTAACCGATTCTCAAAAATATGTGACCGGAAGCGTAACGGTAGAATTGCATCCCTATAGATTTACAATAAAAGGGATTGCATCACCACATGATTTAATGAATTCAGATTTTGGAGAATATGGAGAAATAAATAAAAACTGGGACGGAGAAGATGTAAAAGGATTTACAAAAATAATGGCTAATTCAATGCAGATATATAAACATGTTAATAAGGAAATATGATAAAGGTAGGTATAATAGGAAGTAGCGGTTATGTTGCCGGAGAATTAATTCGTTGTTTGGTTTTTCATTCGGAAGTAAAGATTGATTTTTTGTATAGCACCTCTAATGCAGGATTAAGTGTTGATGAAATTCATGAAGATATATACATAAATCAAGAGTTAAGTTTTACTGATAAAATTAATTATGAAGTAGATGTTTTATTTCTATGTCTGGGGCATGGGAATTCTGTTGAGTTTTTATCTAATCATACTTTTTCTGAAAAGACGGTTGTTATTGATTTGAGTAACGATTTTAGACTAGCTAGTTATTCAAAATTTAAGAATAAAGATTTTGTTTATGGATTAGTTGAGCTAAATAAATCTAAAATTGAAACGGCACAAAGTATCGCAAATCCCGGATGCTTTGCAACTGCTATTCAGTTGGGGATTATTCCTTTAGCAAAAAATCAATTGCTGAAGGATGATATACATGTTAATGCAATTACTGGCTCCACAGGAGCAGGGCAGTCATTTACTAAAACCTCTCATTTTAGTTGGCGAAATAATAATATTTCTGTTTATAAACCATTTACTCATCAACACCTAGACGAAATATATGAGAGTATTAAAGGGCTGCATAATGAGTTTGATAAAAAAATAAATTTTATTCCAACCAGAGGAGACTTTACCAGAGGAATTTTTGCAACGATGTACACAAAATCTGATTTATCTGAAAGTCAACTTCTACAACTTTATTCAGATTGTTATTCGTCATCAGAGTTTACTTATGTTACCAATAAAACAGTGAATTTAAAGCAAGTGGTGAATACAAATAACTGTTTGATTCAAGTAAAAAAAATAGATGACCTTGTATTAGTTACTTCAGTGATAGATAATTTATTGAAAGGTGCAGCAGGTCAGGCAATTCAGAACATGAATATAATATTCGGACTAGAAGAATCTACAGGCTTAAAATTAAAAGCAAACTATCATTAAAATTTTAATTATGAATTTATTTAACGTTTATCCAAGATTTGATATTCCCATTACTGCTGCTAAAGGTGTTTATGTTTATGATGATAAAAATCAAAAATATTTGGATTTGTACGGTGGTCATGGAGTAATATCTATTGGGCACAATCATCCGCATTACGTAAAGAGATTAAAGCAGCAAATGGAAAAAATCAGTTTCTATTCTAATTCAGTTGTAATGCCCATTCAAGAAGAGTTAGCCGGCTTGTTGTCAAAACAATGTGGTTATTCTGATTATTCGCTTTTTTTGTGTAACAGTGGAGCTGAGGCAAATGAAAATGCGCTTAAGCTAGCTTCCTTTTATACCAATAAAAGAAAAATTGTTTCTTTTAAAAACAGCTTTCATGGTAGAACAGCTGCAGCTTTGAATATTACCGATAATTTATCATTATCTGCTCCTATTAACCATAATAATTTTCCTGTAGAGTTTATTGAGTTAAATAATAAAGTTCAACTTTTAAATTCTCTTAAAAATGAAGATGTAGCTGCAGTAATTATTGAAGGGATACAAGGTGTTGGCGGTTTAGATTCTCCAACTAACGATTTTTTGAAATACGTTTCTAGTTGTTGTGATCAATATGGCGCTTTACTAATTGTTGATGAAGTGCAGAGTGGCTATTGTCGTTCCGGTAAATTTTTTGCCCACCAACATTCAGGTGTTAAAGCAGATATTATTACTGTGGCAAAAGGAATGGGAAATGGTTTTCCTGTTGCAGGTATAATTATTCACCCAAAAATTGAGGCTAAGTATGGAATGCTTGGAACCACTTTCGGAGGAAACTACCTAGCATGTGCGGCCTCAATAGCAGTTTTAGAAATCATTGAAAATGAAGCACTATTAGATAACGTTCGATTAGTTTCTGATTATGTAAAAAATGAGTTAGCCACCATCAAATCAATTTCTAAGATAAAAGGGGAAGGGCTAATGTTAGGTATTGAGTTAGAAGCTACTATTAAAGACTTGCAAAAAGAATTACTATATAATTATAAGATTTTTACAGGTTCGGCTAACAACCCAAATGTCTTAAGAATACTACCGCCCCTTACAATTACGATAAAAGAAATTCAGATGTTTATTAAGGCTTTAAAAATGATTTTAAAATGAAAAAGTTTACTTCAATAGATGATATTTCCAACCTCAGTGAACTATTAGCAACTTCAAAGGAAGTGAAAAAAAATCCATTTGGATTTAAAAAATATGGAATGAATAAAACCCTTGGATTGTTGTTTTTTAATCCTAGTCTTAGAACAAGACTGAGTACTCAGAAAGCTGCCTTTAACCTTGGTATGGATGTAATGGTTATGAATTTGAATGATGATGGCTGGAGTATAGAACTTGAAGATGGAACAATTATGAATAAAGGTTCGCAAGAACACATTAAAGAAGCATCAAGAGTGATTTCTCAATATTGCGATATAATTGGTATTCGAACATTTCCAACTTTGAATGATAAAAACCGGGATTATAATGAAACTGTTCTGAATAAGTTTACTGAAAATGCATCTGTACCTGTTATATCTCTTGAAAGTTCTACCAGACATCCACTTCAGTCTTTTGCTGATTTAATTACAATTGAAGAACATAAGCCTAAAGAATTTCCAAAAGTAATTTTAACATGGGCGCCACATCCGAAATCATTACCTCAAGCTGTGGCAAACTCTTTTGCAGAATGGATAAGTAAATCTGATTGTGAATTAATCATTACAAACCCTGAGGGATTTAATTTATCACCTCACTTTACAAAGGGAATAAAAATCATTCATAATCAAGAAGAAGCTCTAAAAGATGCTGATTTTGTTTATGCTAAAAATTGGAGTTCTTATGACGATTATGGAAAAATAGGAGTTGGATTAGATGACTGGCAGATAACAAAAGATAAAATGAGATTAACTAATAATGGAAAGTTCATGCACTGTTTACCTGTTCGTAGAAATGTTGTAGTTAGTGATGAAGTAATTGATTCTGATAATTCACTTGTAATACAACAGGCTAATAACAGAACCTATGCAGCTCAAACGATTTTATTAAAAATGTTACAAAATGAAGCGTAAAATTTCAGTTGTAAAAATTGGTGGAAATATTATTAATGATGGACAACTGTTGGATTCATTTTTAACCAATTTCAGTAAAATAAAAAACGACAAAATTCTAATTCATGGTGGTGGAAAAATTGCTACTCAACTTAGTAAAAGGTTAGGAGTTGAAACTAAAATGATTGAAGGAAGAAGAGTAACTTCTCAAGGTGATTTAGATATTATAGTGATGGTATATGCAGGATTAATAAACAAAAAAATAATTAGCAAACTACAAAAAATGAATTGTAACGCTATAGGATTAACCGGAGCTGATGCTAATAGTATTTCTGCAGTAAAGCGTTCTGAAAATCCTATTAATTATGGCTGTGTAGGAGATGTTGTGTCTGTAAATTCCGATGCTATAAATATGTTTTTAAAAAATGGTATAATACCGGTTTTTTGTGCGGTTAGCCATGACGGAATGGGACAATTATTAAACACAAATGCAGACTCAATCGCATCTGAAGTTGCAATTAAAATGAGTAATGATTATGAAACTGAACTTATTTACTGCTTCGAGAAAAAGGGGGTGTTGTTAAATGTTGAAGATGAAAATTCTGTAATAGAAAATATTAATACTTCAAATTACCTCAAATTAAAAGAAGAGAAAATTATTGAGAATGGGATGATACCAAAGCTGGATAATTGTTTTTATGCGCTGAATAATAAGGTTTCAAAAGTAATAGTGGGTAGCATAGATTCAATCAACAAAGAAAGTGAAATGTGTACTACTTTAAACTTATAACATGGAAGAAATAAGCTATTCAAGTTCTATTGACTTGTTAAGTAATTTGATAAAAACACCATCCTATTCAGGAGAAGAAGAGAAAACAGCCACTATTATTAAAGATTGGCTTCGAAAGTTTAATATTAATGCAAATCAGTTTAAAAATAATATCTGGGTTACGAATAAGTTTTTTGATGTCAATAAACCTACAATTTTACTTAACTCTCATCACGATACGGTTAAACCTAATGAAGGATATACAACAAACCCTTTTGAACCAACAGTAATTGATGGCAAGCTTTACGGGTTGGGTAGTAACGATGCAGGAGCAAGCTTAGTGTCGTTGATGCACTTGTTCATTCATTTCTATGAAATGAAAAATTTAAAGTATAATCTTTTGTTTTCCGCTACAGCAGAGGAGGAAATTTCCGGAGCTAATGGAATTGCATGTTTGTTGGATGAAATTCCTCCAATTGATTTTGCAGTGGTAGGTGAACCTACTGAAATGCATTTAGCAGTAGCTGAAAAAGGACTGTTGGTGCTAGATTGTTTTTCTAATGGGATTTCAGGCCATGCCGCACATGAGAATACCGATAATGCAATTTACCATGCACTTGATGACATCAATTGGATTAGAGACTATACTTTTCCAAAGACCTCTGAATTACTTGGTAAAGTTAAAATGAGTGTTACACAAATCAATGCCGGCTCACAGCATAATGTTGTGCCTGCCGGTTGTCATTTTGTAGTTGATGTGAGAGTTAATGAATGTTATCAAAACAAGGAGGTATTTGATATTATTAATAAAAACACTAAAAGTAGAGTAGAAGCCCGGTCATTTAAATTAAACTCATCTTTTATAAATATAGATCATCCAATTGTTATTGCCGGAAAATCTCTCGGCCGAAAAATTATTGGCTCTTCAACAATTTCGGATCAAGCATTATTAAAATGCCCATCTATAAAAATGGGACCGGGCAAATCATCTCGTTCGCATACTGCAAACGAATTTGTCGAATTAAAAGAAATAGAAGAAGGCATTGAACTATACATTAAAATATTTAATCAATTACTAAAATAAATAATTATGAAGCTTTGGGATAAAGGATATACAACTGAAAATATAGTAGAAAAGTTTACTGTGGGTAAAGACAGAGAGCTGGATTTGAATTTAGCTAAGCACGATATTCAGGGTAGTTTAGCTCATGCAAAAATGTTGCATAAAATTAATGTTTTATCAAAACCTGAATTAGAGGATATTATAAATGGGTTAAATAAAATTGGAAAAACTATTGAAGACGGTACGTTTAGTATCGAAGAAGAGTTTGAAGATGTGCATAGTAAAATAGAATTTGAATTGATAAAATTTATTGGTAATGCTGGAAAAAAAATCCACACGGCTCGTTCAAGAAATGATCAGGTTTTGGTTGATTTACATTTATATGCAAAAGAAGAAATTGTTGCTATTAAGCATTTAATCAAAAATTTATTCAACACATTAATAAGTCTGAGCGAAAAGCATAAAAATGATTTAATGCCCGGCTACACACACATGCAGGTGGCAATGCCTTCTTCTTTTGGGTTGTGGTTTTCAGCCTATGCAGAATGTTTAGTTGACGATTTAGTGATGTTAAACGCAGCACATGTTATTTGCGATCAAAATCCGCTTGGGTCAGCAGCAGGGTATGGTTCCTCATTTCCGATAGACAGAACTTTTACAACAGAATTATTAGGATTTAAAGAAATGAAATACAATGTAGTAGCAGCACAAATGAGTAGAGGAAGATTAGAGAAAACAGTAGCATTTGCACTTGCTTCTTTAGCATCAACTCTTTCAAAACTTTCTAGTGATGTTTGCTTATACATGAGTCAGAATTTTAATTTTTTGACTTTTCCTAGGGAGCTAACAACAGGCTCCAGCATTATGCCTCATAAACAAAACCCGGATGTATTTGAACTTTTAAGAGCAAAATGTAATAAAATACAGAATATGCCCT
>ERZ869936.666-NODE-666-length-30023-cov-9.474039_pt1 | contig 30023 bp, 54 predicted proteins | sample MGYA00520876_ERZ869936 | MGnify/ENA primary metagenome ERZ869936 (study PRJEB32218, sample SAMN09650985) | biofilter metagenome | isolation source: enrty point of leading RO module | place: Saudi Arabia: Thuwal, RO plant located on Red Sea | collected 2016-02-17 ... | reverse complement strand
TGATAAAATACAAAATAGATACTTATGGAAATCTATATTGCTGTCCGTGAGAGTTGTGTATTGCATCTGCGTGTTCAGACATAAAACCACCTTCTACATATTTGTTAACCCTAAAATTAGTGCATCTTACTGATGACATATATTTAGTATAGGGGTGTTTTTTTTTATAAGCATTTACTACTTTTAATGTAGCTTCAAACAAATCATTATAAAATGGCATATATTGTTGAATATAAATCTCTTTCATATCAACTCTTTTTTTACTATCTCTATCCTCTATTCTACCTTCGTGACTAGAAAATCCAGAAGTTTGCCACCCATTTTTTATGTTCATAATGTTATTTGATAAAGCATCTGGTAAAATGTTTTCAAAATATCCTATCCATTCTTTCATAAATTACCTATTTTTTTTTTGTGCATTATTTTTTCAAATTATCCCTTGCTATGCCTTTTGACTTTTCAAAACTCCTCATTGAACCTAATCCTAAAAGTGAAGTAACTAACATTACAAGTCCTTCCATTTCTAAATTTAATGGAACAAAATCTGGATTAAATAAAATTGCTACATAAGTTACTATTGGTTGAATAAAGAACTGCCATAGTAGCCCTAAACAACATACCCACATTATTGCTGGTCTTGCTCCAGATACAAAAATGCTTGGGTGTTTAGCTTGTTCTTTATTTATTTCTATCTGACCTTTTGCAAGTTCTTGGGCGTGTTCTTGTGCCATAGTGGCTATCTTAGAAGCCAACTCTGCCTTCTTGCTTTTATTGTCAATGTACTTGCCGATTAGTTTTGTTGCTACTGGAATTAAAGATGTTATTGCCATTATTTCATTTCCTTATATTGTTTGCCGTCAAAAGTTAAATATTTTTTTCTGTTGTTTTCTAATCTATAAGATATGTGTACCCACCCAGAAGTAGGCTCACCCTCTTTATAAAACTCTAATATAATCTGATCATAGTTTAAATTTACACTACACCAGTTTGCTAAATCTAAGTTGCTGATAGTTGGTACTTCGACATCAACTGCTTCACCTTTACAATGTTGGCTAGTAGGTTTTGAACCGAGAAGTTTGTTCAATTCTGGTGACCTATACCCAGAGTTGGGTGTAAAAGGTATTCCATAATTATCTCTTATAGGTTGTAGTATATTATTTGATAGAGCTATAAGATTGTTAATAATATCCTGTTCTGTAGGTATATTGATAATATTATGCCTGGTAGCTGTTTGACTTTTGCATAATTCAGCTAGTGTAAAGTTTTTAGATAGTTCCATTTTTTCTCCTTTTTATAAGGGGGTCGTATATATGAATCATACCAGAAATAAATATCACAACCCCCATTCCCATTACAACCAAAAATAAGGTGCATATTCACCTCATTATGATTATAATTTGCATACTGTAACTTATCAATCATTTTCTGTTACCCATTGATTTTGTCTTTTCTTATATTCTAAATATAAGTCAGTATCAGCAAGTTCTCTTGATTCATTAAGGCATATAAGCCACCACTTTGGATTGTAGACTAGGCAAGTTCCATCATCATATTCCATTTCGTGTGCATAAACTGGTTCTGAAGTAGATACAAAAAACTTAATTGTAACACCAATAGAAACTGCTAAAAATAATATTACTGCTATAGCTATAAATCCGTATTTTACATATTCTTCTATCTCTTGTCTTTTCTTTAACCTTCTAGCTTTTTCCTCTTTAATAGCTTGTTTTTTTGCATCAAGTCTTTTTTTTCTTAACTCTAAAATATAGCTCCAAGTTCCGTGACCGAACCTTAAGTCAATAAGCTGTTTCATTTCATTTAAATGTTCTTGTGCAAGTTTTGCGTCAATTACCTCTTTAGCAATATTCTCTGTTGCGAAAGGGTCAGCTCCACTTTTCTCTCTTTCTCTGATAGCTTGTTGTTGTCCATTTAAAGCATTATCAACGTGGCTGATTATATCTCCAATATCTTGTGCTGTGCTGATATTACTCTTAATGAAATCAACTGATTTTTTTACAAGTGCTATGCCAGTTAATATAGCTGTTACAGGTTCAGCCATTATTCTTTTCAATAAATCGGTCTAGCTTTTGCTCTATGCGTATAACCAGTTCTTTGATCTCCTTTGTTTCATTTTTGAGTTCTGACTTGGTTGCATAATCTTCTCTGGTTCTGTTTAACAATATTTGTAAACGTTTTACCTCAGAGAACATTTTACCAAACGCCCACCCAAAAGGTACAACTATAAAAGATAGTACTATATTCCAAACTAAAAAAGGGTCTATGGTCATTAAAAAGACCTTAACTTTGGTGGTCTACCTCTTTTTTTTTTTTTTTTATTTTTTTTGAATAAACCTTTTATTTTATTTAAAATTTTTTTTAATTGTGTTTTCATTTGTCTACCTTTTTAGAAAGTTATGTTAACTTACTTATGGCTTAGAAGGAAATTTAACTGCTTTTGCTTTTTTTACTGTATCTAATCCTTCAGTAATATCTCTTAATTTTTGCCTATAAGTAGCCATATCTGTGGACATAGTATTATCAGATAAAGCAAGATGATCTGTTTCTTCTAACAATCTATTTCTTATATTTCTTATAAGACCTAATGCTAATTCTAATTCTACTGCTGGATATTGTGCTTTAATATCTTCTTTTGATATTGGAGTTGTTCCATCAAGCCAAGTTATTTGATTTATATCTTCAGCATTAACACTAAATTTTGCATTAGGATTTATTTTTAGTATTGCTTCTACTATCATAATTATGCTCCTATTTCAAAAACTGTTATTGATGAAACACCAGCCGGTCTTGCAGATATATTATCTGGGTTACTAACTCTATTAATACGTATTGTGCCATTTAAACCATTAGCCCTAACTGAATAAGTTAATTGCGAAGTTGTACTAGGTGACCTTAAAAGATGATAAGTCATAGTAACATACCCTCTATCTGTTCCGGTTCTTGGGGGTGATGTAGACATAAACATTCCAGTTCTATTACCTAAACTTGAAGAATCTTTTAATGAATCTATTATATTTGTACTACCTTCAAAAATAGTAAGTTGAGCAGTATCATCTAAATTATCTCCGGGTTGACAAGAAACTGATGCCATAATTAATATCTTACTTGATGTAGCACTTGGAGTAATATTTACACTTAAATCTGTAATTAATACAAATGAACTACTTGATGTTTGAAATGAATCATTTTTTTGAGCAGTAACCACTTGCAAAACTTTACCACCACCAGCAGTATCAAAACTTAAAGTTCCAGACCCATTTGTTTTTAAAAACTGATCAGCAGAGCCATCAGCGTTTGGAAAAGTTAAACCATCAAGAATAATGTTACCAGAGCCATTAGGTGTAATAGCTATGTTTCCGTTTGAAGCTGAAACTATAGAATTTCCATTAACATCTAAATCACCTCCAAGCTGGGGAGTTGAATCACCACTTACATCTGATGCAACAGTAGTAAAAGATAAATTTCCAGAGCCATCAGTTTTAAGAACTTGTCCATTAGTTCCGTCAGCAGTAGGGTGTGATAATCCATCTAAAATAACTTTACCAGAACCATTTGGAGTAATTGATATATTTCCATTAGATGTAGAAACAATACTGTTACCATTTACATCTAAGTTTCCCCCTAACTGTGGTGAAGTGTCGCCTACTATGTCTGCTGATACTGTACTGTCTAAAAAATTGATAGTGTTTGCAGATGTGTCAATAGTTGCAAATGATATATCATCTGTACCATCAAAAAATTTCATAGTTAAAGAATTACTACCAGCGTTTGTTGTATCTAGCCATAATGTTCCGGTAGTTGCACCACTTGGTCTTGAAGTTCCAGAGTGCATAGAATTTAATGCTGATAGAGCATTATTTAAATCACTCCTAAAGCTAGGAAATGATTGGTTTGCTATATCCATATCGTGTTGTGCCATAATTAATTGTACTCCTTTTAAAATCCTTTTGCAATAAAATCAAACGTTTTTGATACACCAGCATTAGAACTATTGAAGAACGCTACATCAAATCCAGTTATAGCTTTATTGCTTACAGTAAAATAATCTCCAGTTGCCATTCCTTGTGCTGTTATCCCTACTGCATAATTACCAGTTTTGAATGGGTTGTCAAATGTTATTGATTTTGTTCCAGTTCCAGAAACAATATCATTACCACTAAATATTCTATCTTGCATATCAAAAGTTACTGTTACTTCTGATACTACTGGTGTAGTAGCGTTGTTTCTAGATATTAAAACAACCCTAAATTTAAAATATCTTGCCTCGTATTCCCCAATAACAAAACCCCTAAAATCTGTAAAAGTTGAATTATCATCACTAGTCGCTATTTCGATATGGGCGTTACTATTAGCTGGGTTGTCGCCATCAAAATTAGAAGGTGCATCATCAAAATTGCCAGTTCTACTATCAAATAAATCATCTGGATTATCTGAAGTTTGAGTCATTGATGCAGTAATTCTTACAGTATGTTTTGCACCTATATCCACCACGTTTGCAAATTCATAATTACCACTAGAAACAAAATCAGAATTATTAGCACCAGAATCAAAAAATCTATCTGTATCATCATCAAAGTTGCCACTTGCTGAATCAAATAATTCAGAACTATCTAATTCAATAGCACCATCTATCAAAATAGTATCTGTAAATGTACCTCCGAAAGTAGGGTGTTCTGATTGTGTAATTATGTTGTTAAAATTAGTAGCACTTGTAACATTTGATATTACGGCAGTTGCATTAGAACTAAAGTTTGCTAATTTATCTACTGCTTTAATTAAATATGTTCCTTTTCTAGCCGGTACAGATATAGAAGTTGCTGGGCGAGATACTTTTTCTACTAATGCCACAGAATTTTGCCAGTCAGCAGTTCCATCAGTTTCTTCAGAAAATCTTAAATTATAAAATGCTAAATCTAAATCATCAACAGCTTCCCAAGATAGATGAGCTTCTTGACCAGATATATTGCAAGAGAAATCTGTTACATCTGAAGGGGGGAGTATAGCACCAACTATTTTTCTTTGAGCAGATACAAAGGTTGAAGATACTCCAGCACTATTTACAGCTTTTACTCTTACATCATAGGTTTGCTGATCTATCACGTTTAAAACTCTATGATTTAGTCCAGAGCCTTGAGCATAAATAATAAAATCTGAATCGGTGCTTAATTTGTATTCTACTTGGTAAAAATCTATAAAGTTGTCTGGTGATGCTCCTATAGTAACATCTAAAGCCACAATAACTGTACCATCATTATATTCTATGAGTTGGTCTGATAAGGTAACACTTGCTGGGGGTTGCACTACAAAAGGATTAGGCAAAGTAGTATTGGGAATACTTGCAACCTCTTGCTGTGTACCAAAAGTATAAAAGCTATCTTGATGCTCTGAACATTGTAAAGTAACTGTATAATTACTATTTACATTCATTCCTTGCACTCTAAATGGTTTAGCTGAAAAACTTGGTGTAGCGTGAGTTATATTTACTATATCTCCTATAGCTAAATCCAAAGCAGTTGCGTCAGCAATAAGGCTAATGTCTAAACTTGATCTAGACCTCCTTAAAATAATTTCAGCCATCTCTTGAGCTTGATATGGACTTGTGAGCATAGTGAAATCAAACCTACCTTCTAACAGTAAACCCCCATCTGCTGTTTTCATAGTTGCGTGTTGATCTGCACTAGCTAAACCAGTTTCGTCTACTGGTGGAAATTGTGCTGTGTCTGATTGATAGTTTTTGTCTGGGTTAGTAAAGTTTACTATAACTCTATTATATCGTGAGTTTTTGTTTTTACTCTTTACCGATATACCCCCAATAATATTGTCCTCTGTTAACGTTATTGATGCAGAGCCAGTAGTTTCAACTAATACGTTATAGATACCTCCAGAGAAGTTTAAATAGGCTCTAGCACCCCTTATAAAGTTTTTTACATTATCTATAGCTTTTTTTGATGTATCTACAACTGTGTGGCTGTCCATTAAATCTATCTGACTTGCTCCAGTAAAAGGGGTAATATTTGCATCACAAACATCTGTGGCAGTTTGCCAATCTGCAAAGTTACTATCAAAATAGCTATTTGCTATACCCATTCCAAACCTTTCGTTTCTTAAATAGTCTAATAGTTGTAAAATAGGGTTATCTGAATATTCCCAAGTAGAACTATCATCTTTTCTATGGCTACCACTTCCCCCAGTAACAGTACTGTCTAAGTTTGGATTGTAAACTTTTTTACCTTTTACTACTGCTTGAACTGTTGGCAATGAACCAAACTTGTCTTGATTCCATTCAAACCTTATAGCTAAATAACATAAACCCCTTAACCTATGATTTGAAGTCCAAGAACTTAAAGTTGATAATAATGATGATGCAGTTTGACTATCGCTTCCAAAATGGGGTTCGCAAGTTATTAAACTTGAGCCACTATAAAAGTTAGCGTCACTACTTGCCACAGTTATTTGGGTATTGTCTGCTATATCACCAGACCAAGTAACTTGATTATCATTTATAAATATAGCATCTATGTCGGCTACTTCTCCTTCACTTAGAACTAGAGCCATATATAAATACTGGTTATCTGTTCCAGAAGTTTCTAAAAATACAACATTACCACCAACTTTTCTTGTGCCATATACTATTGGAATATGAGCATTAGCATTAAATTTATTTACTAATACACCTCTATTGTTTTCATCAGAAAAATCTTGTCCAAAATCTGGTATCTCTGGTTCTGGTACTAACCACCCTATAACATCTCCAACTAAATCTCCAACAAAATCAAAAGTTTTAGATACAGCTCTTTTTATAGATTTGAATAAACCCATTTACACTCTACCCCACTTTATGTCTTTGACAGTTAATGCAGAAAATTCCATTCCTTTGTCGCCACTAAATACCTTTTGTTGTGAATTATCTGTAGTAGTTCTTCCATTTACTTTACTAAAATTTCCCCAATGTGATGTAACACTTAAAACTAAAGATGCAGTATTGGTATCATCTTTTATATTGTATTCGTCTATTGTTCCAAAAAAAGATAAGTAAGGGTCAGATATTAAAGCCAAGCTACTGTTTAAAAACCCTCTATAAATATAAACATCATCATTAATTATGTTTTCATTTAGTGCTACGCTGATATAAGTTTGGTCTACACCAGATAAACTTATACTTAATGTGTTCTTTGTAGGCACGTTTGTTTCACTAATATCTGTGATACTTTTTAAATGACCATTTGATAAATAAGTTCTTGAACTACCAGAAACGCTTGAAGTAATATCAAAACTTGCGTTAGTCAAATATACTGGTGTACTAAAACCTATTTCTAATAATAGTACTGGTTCTATGTTACCTGTCGCTAGTTCGGTTTTTACTGCACTTGTTAAACCCCTAGCCATTATAAACTCTCTATAACATCAAACTCATAAGTAAATAATAAATTACCATCAGCATCATTCTCGTTTGTCTGAAACTCTTGAACATCACTTGTTAAATGAACTTTAAAAGGTACTGAATCATAAGTAACACCACTATTATCAGCTAATGCAGTTCTTAATGGTGGCTCTATAGTAACTGTTGCTGAGTTACTTGAACTGGTTACATCTTCTACAACCATATAGACTTTGTCGTGTGCAAATTTTATTAGATCACCAGCTTTTAATCTACCAGCTCCATCTCCAGCAAAACCATCTATAGCTATAGTTGTATCTGATGCACTATGAGAACCATTAACCAAAAGTGTACCAGTTTCATTTCCTTGTGCATTTAGATAGCTTGGCATAGTTATTGTAAAATCTTCTTTTCTGTTTCTTTGTTTCATTATAAAAGCCATTATTGGTGCAAAGTCTGATCTTTTCATAGGTGGATAGCTTATTGTAAAACTAAATCTTTGACCTTGTATTTGCCTTCTAAAAGACTTACCACTATCTGTTTCAGAGAATAAAGTTTTCTGATTGCTTTGTAGATTGATTGCTTCAAATCTTGTATCTGGTAATGTACCACTCATATAATCGCCCTCTGACCTTTTTCATTTACTGCACTATTTATTAAGTTTATTAACACCCCTCTACTGTTTACTAATAGTTCCTCAAACCCAGTAGCATCTACTGTATTGATATTAAAATTTACTGTTACTGGTTTACCCATTCCTAGTTTGTCATTTGGTACAATAGTTCCAGCTTGATCTGGTACAAATAATTCGGCACCTTTTTCACCAACTATGCTTGGTCTACCTACTGGTGGTCTACCACCTTTTTCAAACCCTTTTATTTTGTTTACTAAAGCCATTCCAAAAGCTATTGCTCCATAAGTAGCTGGAACATTAAATGGGAAAGGTAAACTTGCAAATGTTTTTGATGCACCTTCATAAACACTCATCAATGCTTTTTTAATTGAATCCATTTTAAATAGTGCCATAGACTTTTTAAATGCAAACTGAACAGCTTGACCTATCAACATCTCTACAAAACTTCTAACAACAGTTTTTGCAAAGTCTTGAAAGTTCATTTTTCCAGTCATAACAAAATCAGTAAGTGTTTTTTTCAACTCACCAAAAGTTTCTGCTCCTATATCTTTTATTTGTTCCATAGCATTTTTTTGTTCACCTATTGCTCCCATAAAACCATCTTTGAAGTTTTTAAATGATTCTCCTATTAAACTTAGTTTTTGTTCTGTTTTTTCTACGCTTTGATCTGTTATCAGTCCTTCTGCATTAGCTTCGATTATAGCTTGATTTATTTCTTTCATCATATTGACTATTTTTTCTTTTAACCCTCCAGCTTTCATATTGGTAATGTCAATACTCATATTCAAACCATCAAATGAAATTTTGCTTGATTCTCCAGCTTGTTCCATTGCTTCTTCTAATTCTTTGATTGGTGTTTTTAATTCACTTGCTTTGTTCTTAAATCCTTCAGCACTATCCATCATTATCTTAAATCTTTCGTCACTAATTAAACCTAATGATTTAAATAATTCTGCTGTTTTTCTTTGAACAAATCCTACGCTATCTAACAAACCACCAAACATTGCCCTTATATGATCAATAGCACCAGCTATAAGACCTACAACTAATCTTCCTTTTATACCCATAGCCAAAAACCCTATAACACCAATAGTTGCTATAGGTTGTGGTAATCCTCTTACAAAATTTACAAGATTAGCTATAGATTTTCCTATAAAGTTAAATACTGGTTGAAATGTATCTATGATACCAGCACCAAACAATAAAACTTTTAAAGTAGCTTTAGTAATAGCGTCACCCACTTTTTCAGCAAATGCTTCTATACTTCCAAAATTATCTGCTAAAGATTTTTCAACTAACTCTGCACTTGTTTTAAGAGCAATAAAAGGTTTTCCGTCCATTACTGCCATTTGAAACAAATTAAATTTATCACCTATCATTGAGAGAGTACCATCAAAAGTCTTAGCCATTTCTTCACTAGCTCCCACTATTGATAATGTACCTTCTCTAAATGCTTTGATAATATGCTCTTTAGATTTTTCTGCACTCATTTGAACACCAGCTTCAAAGCCTAATAGTTCTCTTACACCTCTTTCTCTAAATAAATCAGCAGAGTTAATACCAGCAGAAAATACTCTTTGTAATTGTTCGGCAGTTGTTTGAAAATCTAATCCAGATGCAGATGCTATGTCACCTGTTATTTTTAATATTTCATTTAATTCGTCAGCATCTTTAGAAACCACAGATAGATTTGCTGAACCTCTTTGAATTTCAGCTAATGAAAATGGTACTTGACCAGCAAACTTAATTAAACCTTTAAATGCTTTCTCGCCTTCTTTTGCATCAGCAAATAAAAATTTAAATCGTACTCTTAATCTTTCTACTTCTCTTGCAGTATCAAGAAACCCTTTAGCTACAAAACCAGCACCTAGTCCGACTAAAGCATTGCGTAAATTAAAGACAGAATCTTTTACTCTGTTTATTCCTTTAGTAGCAGACTGCATAGCTTGACGTGTCTTGTCTTTAGCTATGATGTCTATATTAACTTGTTTAGTTGCCACTTATCGCCTTGCCCTTTCTAATCGTTCTTGTCTTTCTCTTTCTTCATTTTGAATTTCAAAGTATGCTACCCACAAGTAAAATTCATCAACTGACATTTCTAAAATTTCGGCAACTGTTTTATGTAGTTTTTCTGCTAACCCAAAGATATTATGCAATTCAGCATTATTTTTTAGTTTTTTTTATTGTCCTCTAAATCTTTGTTATCAGTACCCATTATTTTTGTGGCAACGTCAGCTATGATGTTTGTGTCTGCTTTTGTCTTAAAACCTAAAACATCTTGACCAGTAAACATTTTTTTTCCATCTGCTGTTAGTGATTTTTCTATAATAACATCAATCAAGACTAATAGATCAGTATTACTAGCACCTTTGAAAATCTTTTGCTTTTCTAACATATTAAATGGTTTGCAATGAATAGCTTTATCGCCAACTAATCCCCACTCTGGCACTTCAATAATCTTAGTATCTAATGCACTAAAATGATCTCTGATACCATCAAAATAATCAATTTTATTGTCAGTCATACTATACTACTGTTACACAGTACCTATAGTTAAGCCACCAGTACCCTGTATTGATACAGTTCTTGTAGTAACACCATCTAAAGTTACACCAACTGACATTCCAGTTACAATACCAGTTCCAGAGAATTTTCTGTCACCAGATTCATTACCTTCTGGTAAAAATGCAAATGTTAGCTCTGCACCTTGAACCATAGTTGTTTGTCCAGTATCAGTTTCGTCAAAGTTCATATCTATACTAGCAGTATATGTACCTCTTCCAACTAAAAATGATTTCATTGAATCGCCTAGTGCAGTTGTTTCTACTGTATCGTGTGTAGTGTCTACTGTAAATCCAGTTGCATTGCCAAGTGTTGTTCCACCTATTGTTACAACTCCTTCTTTTCCGTGATGTGTCGCCATTTATACCTCCTTGTTATAGTTTATTTTTTTTCTTCTTTATCTTCTTGTTTTACCACTTTTTCACTTTTTTTGGTAACTTTTTTTTCACCTTCTAAAGTATATCCGTTGCTTTGAAAATGCTCTATGTGATCTTCAGAACATTTAATAATATCGTTGCCTTTTTTCATAGTTACTTGTTTAGCCATTATGCACTCCCTCTTGTAAATTCATAAATTACTCTAGCAGTTATCCTTACACCACCATAAGGGTATATAGTTCCCTCATCTGTTGATGCTTCAACAATCTGTGTATCTAAAGCATTTCCATTTCTAGTTATATCATTATCTAGTGTTTCTTCAACTACTTCTATTAATTGATTTCTTACTGTGTCTATATTGCTATCTGTACCCTTACCAAAAGCCACAATTAAAAAATCAATAGAACCTCTATAACTACCAGCACCAGTATCACCGATACTAGATACTTCTCTTGTTTCATCTCCAGACTGAACAAATAAAGCTGGAAACTGTGCATCTGAAAGTTCTTCTACTTCAAATGGTTCTCTAGTAATCTTTTTAAACTCAATAGGACTGGTTACTGCATCAAGTTTTGTAATTATATCACTAGCAATGTTTTCTCGTTTGCTCATATTTTCATTTCTTTGAAATAAGTTTTTGTGAACTCTTGTCTTATTTTATCTTCTTCTTTATTGCCAACAGAGAAAAAAGGTCTTATTGTTTTCTTTTTTCCAACTCCGAATATATCGTGGTATGATGCTTTTTTATTTTGATCTTGACCTCTAAAAAATAAAGAACTTTTTAATCCCTTAATGTCATAAGTTAAACTTCTAAACATTTGTTTTGAATCAGTTAAATCTACAAAACCAGTCTGCCTTCCTCTTTTCTTTCTGCTTTTTACTGTAGATTTTGCATAAGGAATCATTTTACCCCCATCTGGTAAATTTCCACTTTGAGTTCTTTTAGTTATCATAAATATTGCCATATTGGAAACTCTGTTTAATGCTTTTAAAACAGATGATTTCTGTTTTTTAGTCATTCTTTTGAGTTCGTTTACAACGTTGATAGTATTTACTTCAACTTTGACTTCCATTATCTGACTAACCTTAAATGATGTATCGGTTCTTTTTCTGAATCACTTACTGCTCCAGAACTATCCTCATCATACTCAACACCATCTCTTAATACAGCTTGAAACTCCTCTTCATATCTATCTCTGTAAAAATCTATTTGTACTTGGAAAGTGTCTTTACCTTCACCTGTATCTGGGTCACGCCATTTTGTTAGAATTGGGTAAATATATTTCCATAAAGCTAAATAAACTACGGATTGTGTCCATTGTGCATTAGTTAATTTGCTGTTGGTCATTTCAACTGTAGTTATTTTTGTTATGTCTTTGTATCGAACTTGGTGTCTGTATCTTTCCCACCATTCCTCTCTTACTCTTCTCAATACGTCATTTTCTGCAAATTGTAACTGATCGCCAAAGTCTGTAATACCAAAACCTAATATATCTGGTTGAATAGCTTGTAAGTTAGAATTTGCTACGCTAAATTCTGTTGTAGCCATTATTTACCTTTCTTTTTTGGTTTTGCCTTTTTTGGTTCTTCTACTGGTTTAGGTTGTGTTTTTGGTTTGCCTTCGTATAAACTCCAACCTCTTATCTCCCAGTTACCTTGATTAAATTCATAATCAACTTTACTTCTTTCAATAACTTTTCCATCTTTTACTAATTTAACTGTGGTCATTTTAATCTCCTAATTGAAAAGGGTGGTTTCCCACCCTATCAAATTTAGTTAATAACAGATTCGTTAAGCATCTCGATACCATAACTATCGTGAAGTTCACCAACTCCATAAACTGCTGTAGCTACTATTTCGTCAGCTCTTAAAGACGCATCTCTTTGAGTTTCTAGCTTAAGGTCTTGCATCATAGCTAAACCTAAAGCATCTTGTGAAAAGATACCACCCTTACAATTATCTGTATCAGTTGTTCCATCTACGTTAGAAGATTCAAATATCTGAACACCAGCTATTGTACCAATGAAACCAGTTCTCATAGCTTCATTCTGTAGATCACCACCATTAGGATTTACAAAAGTATTAGTTAATGATTTCTTTACATTATAGATAACCTTCGGATTGAATACTCCATAATAAGGCATTGGAACATTAGCTTGTCTTAATGTTGCAACTGCTTTGAATATGTTGTCTATAGTTAATTCTGTTCCAGCACCACCTATGCTTGTAGAAAAGCCATCAAATAAAGCTATTAAATCTTGATCCATTTTCTTTGCTATAGCTTCACCAAATAACTTACCAATATCTCCAGCTACATTTCTTGATGCTGAGTTTCTTGCCAGGTCAGTTAGTGTGGTCATAATTCCTTTTTCTGTTGCAGTTATTGTAACAGATGTTGGGTTTACTGCTGTGTTTGATAGGTCAGATGCTTCACTTACTGCTGATGCTGATACTGTTCCATAGATAGGTACTTCAACAGATTTACCTCCACCAGCGATTGTGTAGTTTCTTACCAAATTTCTCATTATTGATTGCTCATTAGCAACAAATAACGCTTCTGCTACTATCTCAGTATAAAGTTCTGATATAGTACTACTTGTAGTTTCGTTTGCCATAGTTTACTCCATTAAATTAAAAAAATTAAAAATTATGAGTTAATCACTCTGGGTTGAGAATTACGCTTTTGTTTCCATTTAGCATATTTTTCTCTATCCTTAGGGTTACTCATATCTAAATCCTCAATTTTAAAACTGGAGCTGAGTTCTCCTCTATCCACATTTGACACCGAGCCAGAGCCACTAGGAGTAGCACTAACAAAGTGTGGGTTCTGTGTTAAAAACTCTTGGACTAATTCGTCAGTCGTCAGAAGTTCCCCATTACTGTTATATCTAGCTAATCCATTTTTGTCTAGGATTTCTACGTTGCCAGATTCATTTAATTTTATATTCTTGTTTAGCAATTCTACAACTTGGTCTGGGTTTATTGCCCTGTTTTTTGATGCTGAAGATAATAAAGACTTATTGATCTTAATATCTTTTAGTTGTGTTTCTAAATTAGATTTCTCTTTGTTCCATTCTTGGGTTTTGTTTTTTAGTATTTCTTCAAACTCCCCCTTTTGGATTTTTTGTTTTTCCTCTGTTTCTTTTTGTGCTTTTACTATGTTGATTGCTGAATCCAAATCATCAACTCCTATTTTTTTGTTTATTGTTTGTCTTTCTTTATGCAATCTTCTTTCCACTATTTCGTTCAGTTCTTCTTGTGTAAAAGTTCTTTCTTTTGATTTTTCTTCTACTTTAGTAGGTTGTACTTCTTCATTAACTTGCGTAGTTTGTTCTACTTGTTCTTGTTCCATTTGTTTATCCATTTGTATATTCTCCAGTTGTAATTTATTTATATCAAAGTTTTGCAGTAAAATCTAGTAGTCTAATTCTAAGTAAGAACATATCTTTCCTTGCCATTTACTTTAGATATAGGGTATTCTCTAAATTTATTCCAATCTTCGTAGCTAACTCTTTCATTTCTTTTTATGCTTGATTTAAAAAGACTTACATATTCTTTTCTAAAAACTTTATTTATATCTCCATTAAATCCAGTCCTATGTGTTTCAATATCATATAAATCTTCTTTAGAATTTAATCCAAATTTTTCTATATATGCTACCTGTATTTCAGCTATTTCCTTAGGTAAAGTTATGTTTTCTCTAAGTTGCTCTATATAATATTCTTTATCTGTCATTTTACTTGCTCCTGTAAATTTTTAATTCCTTTATCAAACTGTTTCATTGTTTTTGGTGTATATCTATCCATTATTGGTTTATATATTTTTGTTAAATCTTTATCTCCCAAAATTGCTATATAATTAGCAAATGCTTCCGTTCCGTGTCCTGTAGTAACACCAGTTGCTAATCTTCTAAATTTAGAATAATAGTCTTTGCCGTGTCCAAAACCAATAGCTTCATTAGTTATAGCACCTAGATAGTCTGATAAAATAGCTATTTCATATCTGGTGTTTTCGTTAGCAGTTGCTTGAGCTAATTTTTGCAATTCGTGTAATAAAGTTCCTTCTCCTTCTCCTCTAATAGACCCTCTTTTGTTAAGAGAATTTATTTTTAAAATCATATTTGCTACGTGAGATTGTGTGTCTACTCCTCTTTTTCTAAAATTATATTTAAAAATCTTATCTTTGCCGTTGTTACTAAAAATGATAGCTTTTAATTCTTTTTTTGTAAATGCTTTACCATCTGTTAAATATTTATCTAAAAAAGCATCATCTATTTTTTTCTCTAGTGGTTCATAATTATAAAAACTACCTCTAGTTTTTGGGTCAGTTGTTTTATCTATAAATTCTTTTGAAATAAAACCTTCTTTTTGTAGTATTTCTGCGTTATCTAAATCCATTTCTCTAGTTTCTCTATAACTAGGTTGATCTCTAAATTTTTTTGATAAAGCCTTTCTATCTTCTATAATTTCATCTGTAAAATTTGCACTATATAAATCATCTGCAAAAGGACTAGGACTTTTAAGTGCATTTGCATTATACTCACTAAATTTTGGTTTTTTCTTAAGAACTGTGTTCATTTGCATATCCATACAATGCCCATATTCGTGTCGCCATACTTCTTGTTCCGTAACATCTTTAATTTTATTATCTCCTTTTGTTCCTCTCATATTTATATATACGTTTCCAGCGTCTTTGTTTTTAGTTTGGTTTATTGGTCTTACCCCTAAATCTCTATCTGCATAAGCACCCCCTTTTTCTGACCTATCAACTCTTCTTAAGGGTGGAAATAAACTAATTAAGTTTGTTATATTTGTAGGTGAATTATTCCAAGAATTACTATGCCATTCCAACTCATCTGGTATTGTATCGCCAAAACCAACAAAATCTTTATCTTGTTCTATTTCTGCTGGTAACTCATCAACTGTTTCTTCACCCCAAGATGGGTCTGTTGGTATCCAAGTATGTCTGCATCTATAACCACCTCTAACTATAAATGGGTCACCATTAGCTTTTCCATTCCAAGACCTAGTGTTCCATAGTTCTCTTATTTGCTTTTCTGTGTAGGTTTTACCTAGTATACCTCTACACCAATCTCGGCTATCTCTTACTAAAGTACCAGTATAAGTAAAATGTGTTAGCCCACTTTCTTTAGCTTTAGCTATGGTAAACTGTCCGTGAAACTGCATTACGCTATCGTGTGCTATCTGTCCAGCATATCTTCTTAAATTGTTACCAGCTCTATCACTAGCATATTGGGTATGTAGTTTTCTTACAGCGTTTTCTACTTGAACTTTTTTTGTATTATCATATTTATTTTCATTGATAAAATCTACTAGCTCATTTATCTCTCTTTGATTTGATCTCTTATACACCCCATTGATATGTCCTCTGATATTACTAACCATATCTTCATAGGGTCTACCAGCTATGGTGCTTTGATACAGCTCATCATTAATTACTTTTATAAATCTTTCGCCTATATCTTCAAAGCCAGAATAACTCTGAAACTTTAGTGCATTGATTGTAGATAGGTTCACTTCTGTAAGACTTTTAAACTTATTGGGTATAGGCAGTTCTCCAAAAGTGTCTAATACTTCTTTTGCTATTTTGTTGTATTCTTCATTAATAATGAGATCAGCTTCATTGAGAAAATTGTTTTCTATTGCTTGTCTAATCTTAGGTTGCAGTTGTATTGCTATTCTTTGTGATACCAGTTGACCTTTAGTAGCTCTGTTAACTTCTTTGATAATATCTTCTTCAAGTTTGTATAATACATTGATTATACGTTCCTCGTGTTGATCAGCTAGTTTTTCTAATATCCTTGACATTCATTACAATGGAAAGTTCTTTTTCCAAGCTCTAATAGACCAGTAAGCTGGTGATAAAGACTTTTGCCCTTTTACTTCCTTCAATACACCACCCATTCTAGCTAGAAATGACTTCTGCCTAGCTGGTATGTTCTTCTTGATGCTCATACCTCTAGCCCCAAAGGTTACTTTTTTAACTTTACCTGTAGACTTTTCCTTTACATATACACCAAACTTTTTTCTCTTTGATTCACTAGCAGATAATCTGAAAGGTTTGTTTAGCTTTACTTTTTTACCTCTATATTCTGCCATTACTTTTTTCTCTTTCTTTTACTTGCTCTTCTTATAATATCTCTATCAAATGTTCCAGAACGCCCTCTTTTTATCAGTTTGTTTACTCTTGCCATTGCCCAAGCGTTCATAGGTATGCGTGGTCTACTACCAGAACTAAGAAATGCACCTTGTCCTCTACGATAACTAGCTTTTAAATCAGCTAAATTAAATAATTTAGACTTTTTAGCCTTTGCTTTAAGTGTTTTTATTGTAGATGCTGATAAAGGTTTTCTTTTTACTGCCATTATACCCTTGTTCTCCTTTTTAATAAGGATAGGGGTATCCTTGCACCACTTTTGTATAGCGAACTAACCTGTTTAATTAAACTAGCTCTCATAGTACGTTTTGCCCCCTTTAAACCAGATAGATACTTTTTGGGTATCTTGGTTTTTTTATCTTTAGGAACTCGCTTCTTCTTCCGTTTCGCCAACTGTTACTCCTTCTACGTTTGTTGTTTGGAATTGACCTCTTACTGTTCTTGCGTTGTCAATCTCTTCATTTATTGTTTTGATCTTGTCATTGTCATCTATAACTGTATCTGCTATCTGCTTGTCTATTTCTTTGTTAAATGTTTCTGATCTTACGCCACTAGCTTTAGCCATCTGTAAATACTGCATATCATTAGCCCAATCTCTAATATCAAAGGTATCTGGGTAGTTTACAGAACCATCAAACTCTTTTTCTAACCATCTAGCAAATAAACTCCATATATGCTCCTCAGCGTTCTCTAAATAATCTGCTTTCTCTGATAATCTTGCATTTAGTAGCTGAAACTCTGTTTGTAGTGCTATTCCACTAGCTATCTGTGTGCCAGTAGCTCTTACTGACCCCATATGTGTAATTCTATCTATAGCATCTACTTTGTTTTGTATACATTTCATTATACCATCTAGGTTTTGCCCACTAGGTTGAATAATGTAAGGTTTAAGAGAACTATCCATATCTTCTGGTATTTCTATTATAGAACCAGCCCCAGCAGATGCTTCTACATTAGGGGTTTTTACTAAGCTGGGGTGGTTAGCTAGTCTTATTAGTTGTTCTTTTTCTGAGTAATCATTATAAATAGATTGTTGTAAAAATGCTACGTCTGATAAATCACTTACACCTATAGGTCTTTTATTTCCTCTTAGGTTATACACATTTACTGCTGGAATAACTCCTATTGGGTTAGGTACTTCGTCTAATAGCTTTACATCTCCTTCCTCATATTCTTTATCATATTCCTCTACCTCGTAAGTGCTGATGGTTTCTTCTGTAAATACTTTTAGTATAGCTCTTTCTGAGTTTATATCCTCTACCACAACTAAATAGTCTAAATAAAATCTACCACTACTTGACCTACTGTAATTCCAATTAACAATATTCTCTGGGGTGTAGATAGAAATATAAGGTCTAATATCCTGTGCTAGTTCTTCTGCTCTGGTCTTTGCATTAGTCTGAGGTTTATCTACAATGACCCAGCAGTTACCATAGATTGATGCGTTCATTTGCACCTCTCTCATAACAGTATTAAAACTTCTACCATCTAAGTCAGCATCTTTGATAAATGATAGTAGTTGCTCATCTCCATCTAAACTACCATAATCTCTAGTAGGTGGAACTCTCCATAAAAAGCTAGTGTAGATTTGCACAACATTTTTACAATGATTGTCTAATGGGGTATGTCTTATTCTTGCATCATACTCCTCTGGTGATTCCAATATGTATCTATGTAAGTAATATCCGTTTTTGTAGTCGTTGCCACCTAAGTAACTGCGAATATAAAACTCCCAGTTCTCTATGTTAGCTTTCCATAAATGATGTTTCTCTTGTAATTGTTCTCTATCCATTTAACTCCACCTCTTTTGCTCAGTTGGTACAAAATTTCTTCTTATCGGATAGTTGTATTCTATTAAGTAACCCAAAGCATCATTCATATGATCAAAACCACTATCCTTATCTGGTATGTGAGTTCCTTCTTTGTATATCTGTCTTTCTATACTCTTTATAACATTTTTACAAGTATTTACTATAAATAATGTGCTTTTACCAGCAACATTTTTTAGTTTAGAGTTTACTGCATTTATTCTATCTCTAACTAATGGTGCTGTGTTCTTGCATCTTACATCAAACCCAAAGTTTTTTAATATAGCTAAATCTGTTAAACCTCCAGCAGATGTTTTTCTTTGTCTTGCACTTGGGTCTGGGTAAATAACAATATTTTGATGTTTATATCTGTTCTTTATTTCTTCACACATTTCATTCGTGTTAGAAGAGTATATCTGTATCTCATCTATTACTGTAACTACATTTTTATCTATTACAGTTACTACAGCACACATAGGGTCGACGTTAAAGTCTAATCCTATATGCAAAAACAAACTATTACCTTTATATTTTTCAACAATGTTTTTATCCCTACTGAAGTTATAATATATCATTCCAGAGTAATTGACAAACGTTGCTTCATACTCTTGCTGAAATGTTCTCAAGTCTAAATCCTGTTTTGCTTGTTCTATTTCTTCAGCACTTACTTGCTCACCTTCTAATGTAGTATATTTAAAGCTCTCCCACTCATTGTTAGTTTCACCCTGTTTAAATAACTCATAACTCCAGTTACCAAAACCTCTTGGACTACCACAAAAAAAAGCAGAGCCTTTCGTATCAGATAATGTAGGTCTTAACACCTCATACCATACAGATTTATTTATATCAGAGAACTCGTCACATACTAAGAAATCTAAACCAACTCCTCTTAATGAGTTTTCGTTATCACTTCCTCTAAGTGTTATTTGTGAGTTGTTTCTAAGGGTTATAGTTAGATCACTATGGTTGATTGTCTTTACCCACTTATGCTCTATCATCTTTTCTTTTAGTACACCCCAGCATATTGCTTTAGCTTGTCTGTAACTGGGTGCTACATACCATACCTTTTTATTAGGTTGACTTGAGAATTTTGCTATCTCATTTATTGCTAAATATGTTTTACCAAACCTTCTACCAGTAATTAATACTCTAAACCTTGCATCAGAACTTATAACTTTTTTCTGTGGTTCAGTTAGTGGCATTATACCTCATTACCCCAACAATCCCAGCCTTTTACTTTCTGTCTAGCGAATAATTCTATTCTTGGTAAATCTCCACATAACTTCACTATTCTATCTCTTACTTCTGCTGGTTTTTTACTGTGTTCTTGTACTGGTTCATAAATAATTTGATGCACTCCTCTGGATTGCCTTTCTATAGTTCCTTTTTTAGCTATTAAACATAATTCAGCGTTAGACCTAGTCCAATAACCCAAACCCCAGAAAGCATCAAACTTTTCTTCTTCAACAAAACTTAACTGGTTTTTATTATGGTTCTTATTAGCTTTTACCCATACAAAACCACAAGTTGAATACTTGAAACCCCAACTATCAATAACATTAAAACTTTGATGTAAAATAGGAAAAGTTACCCACATAAATAATATGCAGTTATCATTACTTATTTCTTTTACTGGTAAGTTGCTAATCCATTCTATATCTTGACATTCATAATGATTATCAGCACTTTTTTCCTTACCTTTTTCTGAATATGTTTCAAAAGACCAGCAAGGGTCAGCATAAATGATATTATACTTCTTATCTGGAAAAGGTATCATCAATCATTAGTCCATACTAGTGGTTCTTCTAATTGGTTTTCTTCAAATCTATCCTGTTGTCCTAACAAGTTCTTACCTAAAAATATTTGCATAGTTACATTGCCTTTTTCTGCTGACTTCCATTGTAGCTGTCTTAATCTCATCTTCTGCTCTGCTCTACCTTTTGTCAGAATATCCGAATAACTCTTTTCAAGTAGGTCTGCTGAACACCCAAAGAAATCTGCCATCTCCTTGTTTGTACAGCCAAATTTAGCTAACTTTTGCAGTTGCTCTAAATCTATGTGATACTTTTTTGGTCTTGCCATTCCTAATTACCCTATAGTTCGGTAATAAAAGTTTATCATACTGGTTATATAGTTCAACTATGTTTCTTTCTCTATAATGAAGTCTATGTATTGTTTTGCTTTCTTTAAATCTTCTAAACCCCCTTTGTATCTCCAGCGTGTAATATATTTTATTACGTTTCCTTCACAATAGGATAGTTTGTTTTTTGTTATGTATTCTATAGGCTCTATACCACCTTTATTGTAATGATCTGGGTTTTTTATATTGTCTTTTCTTTTCTTATCTAGTGGATTTACATTATTTACTTTAAGCCTTCTTTGTTCCAGTAGTTTTTTTCTTGCTTCCGATAGTCTTACCTCTGGGTAAGTTCCTAAAGACATTTCGTGACATTTTTTATTGATTGCAAACCGATATGTCCATAAACCCTTACCTTCTCTTAAAATACGAATATATAAGCCATCTCCGTCGTGATATTTACCTTTTGGTAATTTTTTGAGTTCTCTAGTTTTAAGTTTATCCATTTTTTTTATATAATTCTAATAACATCTCTTGTGTTTTTTTTCTTTCTTCCATTTCTTTTTTTGTTTTGTCTGACAAATGTAATTTACCTTTTTTATCTGCAACCCACATAGGTGGGGGAAGTGGCATTAATAAAATAGGGTGATGATAATTTTTTTTTCTACTCATATTATAATCCTACTCTAAATATATCTTGATAAATAAGATTTACTATTTTGTTGAACTCCTTTTGATCATACTTACTAATATCAATTTCACATATTAGCTTTTTAAATAATTCTATTTTCTGTTTTTGATATTCCATTTGTCAGCCAACATTTGTTTCAAACATTTGATACAGGTATATTCTTTTGCATTGTCTACAGCTATGATTGGTTCACTTGCACATTTATTGCAGTACATAAATTTAGTCATATTGATTTTTTTATCGGTCTTTTTGCTCATACTATAAAAAGTATAATCTTGCTTTGTTTTATCGTCTTTAAACCTGTCTGCCATACAATTCTCCATTTTAAAGGCGTTTAAATGAGCATACAGTAGGGGTAAAGCATAATCAAGGTATGTTTATACCCCTAGTATATTTTATAACCTGTTCCCCATATTTAAATACTTAACTGCATCTTCCTTAGTTATTTCTCCTTCCTTGATTGCTCTTTGTAAATCTGGAAAATGCTGATTTGCAAAACTGGTAACAAAAGAACTGCTTTCTTTATCTTTTATAGCTTGTTTAAAAATCTTCAGCCTTAAAGGATAAACTTCTGTAGTTTCGTTTTGTTCAGCTTCTTGATCTTCATACTTTTTGGCTGATAACCAGAAACCAACCTGTTTACAGAATTTTTTATCTGGTACGCTGTGATAATACTTATTATACATTTCTGCTAACTCTTCTGGTTTATCTTTCCATTCTGCATCTAAAGATTTAAAGTTTTTTTCTGCTATACCCTTACTGACTTTATTAACTATTTTATTCCAAAATAAAGGGAAATTATCCTTTTTCTTGGTTTTAGGTTTAATGGTAGGGGTAGTGGTTAGGGTAGGGGGGTTATGGCTAGGTTTTTTTGGTCTACCTCCAAGCCTTCCATTTATCTTAGATGCTTCTATTCTTTTAGTAATAAATAAATACTCTTGCAGTTGTCTTTCATTCTGGTAATGATCTTGAACCTCTACAAAAAATTGTTTTATTACTTCATTACAAGATATTTTTTCTTGTTCGGTAATGCAATTTGCTATCCTATAATGGCTGTTGGGGTCTGTTGGTATCCCTTTACACCTCTTGTTCCAGTTCCAGCATAACAATCTTATGTACACTCCTATTTGTTCGTTTGTTAAATGTTGCGTACCAGCAATAAAATCTTCTGTGAATAAATACCACGCTTTTAACTTTTCCTGTGGTTTACTTTCTTTACTTATAAACATAATTTTCTCCTTAATCTTTTATAATAAACCTAAATGATCATCTTGGTAAAGGGGTAATTAATACCCCCATACCTCAACTCTAGCTTTATGTACTGCTTCCTCTCTCCATATCCAATCATCTGGGTTTGGAATCAGCAAATTCTTAACATCATCTAAGGTATCTACCTTTTGCAAAAATGACCCCATTACCTTGACTATATGGTTGCATATCTTCATAGGTTTCTGGTAGTTGTCTAAGCTGTACTCATAAAACTCTGTGCCAGATTTTTTGCAAACTAAATACCATAATCTTTGTTCTGCGTTGGTGCATTGATGGTATATACTTTGTTGCATTGCGTGAGAATATGAAATGCCAGTTGGTTTTCTCAAGGTAGTCTTTAGGTCTATGTAAAAATCTTCCTTTGTGTTTTTATCTTCAAAGTGAAAATCTGTGTAACCTACTAATGGTATTCCTTCTATATCCATTTCTACTTTGTTTTGGTAACCCATTAAATCCCATTTAAAAGCGTAATTAGTTAATCTTTGTACTCCTTCATTAAATAATGGAATAAGGTTTTCTCTTTCACTAGCTACCTTGTCACCAGCTAAACCAGAGCAGTTATCATCATACTCATCAAGCATCTTATCTATTGCTACTTTCTGATCTGTTCCGTTAAGCCACATATTCAAGCCACTCTCTACAACAGTTCCTCTTTGCATAGCTGGGTTAGTATCGAACTCATAACCAAATATTCTTCTTAACGCCCAGCGTTCTCTATTAAATGCAAACTCCGTAAGCTGACTAAATGATAATGGTAAAATACTTTTTTTATCTTTAGTATCAAACTTTTTAAAGTGTTCTATCATAATCCACCAAATAATTTTATCGCTATAACAAATAAAATTATCCCTATAATAAGACCTCTATACTCACGCATCTTTGTTCTTGCCTAGAAGGTGATACTCAGCAAAAGTTTTTCCATCATTAGTAATATTTTTTGTAATGATGTTATAACCATCTTCTCTAAGATTAAATATCCTTGCACTCAACCTAAAGCACCCAAACTTCTCTAATGCTTCAAGTGGTGTAATTGATTTACCAGATTTAAGATAATCTAGTATTTGTTCGTTTTGTGTTTGGCTCATAACATACTCCTTTCTATTAAATGTTGTGTTTTGCCAGTTCTCTTTCATTGACAACTTTTGTTCTCAAGTCCTCTCTGAAAGTCTTAAAGGATTCGTACCTAATCTTTGCACGATTCCTCTGCTTAAGTACTTCAGCATATCTCTTATTGAAGTCCTTAATTCTTGGGTCAGAATAAATATGTGCATTTAATTCTGATGTATTCTTATACTTTATATTCTGTGAATAATGAAGAGTTAATTCTGATATTATTAATTGTAATTCTTTTTTCATTATGTCTAGTGCTGTGTCGTTATCACTATACTCTAAACCCAACTGCTCCTGTTGGTGAGATAGTTTATGTGGGTCAAATTGTAAGCTATAAATATCAGTCATACTATTCCTCTTAACATTATGTTACATAATCTTTATCTATAAAACCTTTGTTAAAATCTCCTCTAAAATGGCTATTAATCCAAGCTCTTTTACCAGACTTATACTGTCTATAAAAACCACGAACCCTATGCCATTTGTTAGTGTTAACACTTCTTTCATACCTTGTAGATGTTAGATTTTGTTTATTTAAATTAATAATTCTATAATTGTAAAATGAAGTATCTGTTTCGTTTCTTTTAACAGCTTCCTCTCTGTAATCAAAATATTTAACCTCTTCTCTTTCATATAAATCGTTCATATTTTTAACTATACCAACAACGTAGTAAGGTATAAGAGTGCATTGATTATATGCTAACCTAGATAACATTCTTCTAAAGGTTATCTCATAATCTGTGCGTGTTGCTTGTTTTAAAAGAAAGTTTAAATTTGGAGAAACATATTGTCCGTAGAAAGACATCATCTCTTCAACATTTAATTGATCTTTTGTTTCTATACTTTTATTATGATTAATTAAAGATTGTTTGATAACTTTCAAACATTTTCTGTGAGCATCTCCAAGAAAAAAAGGTTGTTTGTTTAAAGAACTTTTCCTTATCAACCAATCAATAGGTGAAAAACTTAAAGTGTTATTTTGCACAAAAAAACTACTTACATAATAATCTCCATCTATTTGTTTTCTTATCCAGTAACCTACTATATGGAATAAGTTTCCGTTCCAAGGCATTATAATTACATAATTATCAAACATAGGTTTAAAACTATCCTTACTTAAATTAAATGCTGATTTTCTAACTGATAAATCAAAACTTCTATCATATATTGCACTTGCTTCTTCTTTGCTAGATACAATAACTTTTACTGCTTTATGAAAATCATAAAATCTTTTATCTATAAAAGTTTTGCCTTGTTCTTTTTTAATGTTTACATATTCGTGTTTGTGAAATAGACCTACAGATGCATTTAACTTAAAAAGAGTTTTCCTAGGGTTCTTTATATAAAACTCAATGTTCTTAAAATATATATTTGCATCTACTCCTAATATTTTTAATTCATTCATAACTATCTCCTTTTGACAAGTTTTTCATAACATTCTAAACAGTAGAATTTAAACTTTGCATATCTGTCTGCTGGTTCTCCACAAATACAACAGCTTTTTAAATGCACAAAATTTTTCCAGTACTCCTCTGCTTTGTAAATTAAATTTATGCGTTCTTTCTTTTTAGCCACTTTTCTTTTCTCTTATTTCTTTTGCTCTTATGTATTCGTCTTGCTCTTCCATAGTTCTTAGAGTAAAACCATCTCTAATAAGTTCAAACATTTTACTTTCTACTTCTGCTTTAGTAGGTCTTGTCTTAAACTCCATTCTGTAATTAATTATGTATTTGTTCATATTAAATTCTTCTCCCTTAGTGTTATTCTTTCTAATAATATTTTTTTATATTCTTCATTAATAGCTTTGTTCTTATGGGCGTGATTATGACATTGACGGCACAATAAAAACAGGTTGTCTATTCTATTCAATCTGTTGTTTTTTACTCCACCCATACCTTTAGGTATTAAATGGTGTATATCTACCCCTACAGCTTGATTACAACCCCAGCAAATAGGGGTTTGATCTTCATACCCCCAATATCTGCTGAATAGTTTTTTGTAATCTTTCATTAGCCAAGATGCTTATTAAAAGATGCAACTGCTCTTTCAGTTAATACATCAATCTTTTCTTCACTAAAAGAACCACTACTCATAGCTCTGCCAACTATACCTGTAACGTAGATCAATCTGTCTTTATTACTATCAGATTTATTTCCGTTAGTAGTTGGTGCTGGTTGTGTGTTGGTAACTCCTTCACCTTCACCTAGTACAACTAAATTTTGCACGTTAGTATATGGATTACCCTGTGCCGAAGTTTTCCTGTTGATTACATCATAGCCTATTTTATCGCCAGACGAAGGCATAGGGTTTAGACTTTCTCTGCAATACAACCTAGTGCCATTAACTAAATCTATAGTAAAATTATTGACAAAAACCCCTTTGTCATTCTCTGCACTATTGTCATATATTTTATTTATTATTCCGTTCTCTTTCATATTTTTCTCCTTTATTATTATTTATTAAGTACTGAATAGCCACGACCAGTTAGACAATTATTAATGAAATCTTTTCTTGTATCTAACTTGGGTGTAAGCCATAAAGTTTTTATCCTTAGTATATTATTATATACTATCTTACCAGCATCTACTATGACATTAGTTTGATCTTTAACTAAAGCCACGCAAGTAAAATAATCGTCGTGAAAGCGATCGTGCGTCATACCTTCAATATTTGCTGGTGATTTACCTCTGCTGTCTACTATTGGTTTTGTACTACAACTTGATAAACAAATTAATAGTAAAGCAGATAAGCAAATTACTAATATTTTGAAACGCATATTTGTATTCCAAAATGTGTACCTTTTAGGGGTACTTTTTAATATATGTCTTAAAATATGTTTGTTCATTTTACCCCCCTATATTTCTTTGTTAAGTATTTCTTCAATCAAAGTTATTTGACCAAATAAGTATAGACCATATTGGGTGTTAACTTGTTCAATACCAACTTTATCATCATAATCTTTACCTTCGTGTTTTTTAAAAAACTGCAACATTACTGGCAATCTATATTTCTCTAATTTATATCTAAGAGTATATTTTTCTGATTCTAAACTCATTTTAATTTACTCCCTTCTTTGGAAAGAATAGACCTAATTCATTTTTAAGATTTTTATATTTATTGTACCAAAAATCCTTTTCCCATTTTTCTCTTGCTATCTCATCTTGTAATTGCTTTACAAAAAAAGAATTTTTGTTATCCATTCTTTCCTTTGCTCTTTCAATCGCATCAAGATATTCTGATTGTGTTATTGCTTTCATTATATTTCTCCTTTTATTACTTTGATTAAGTTAAAGTCATTATCATACAACCCAATACTGTCATCAATATGAGTTAACCTTAAGTAATATGTTATTCTATTATAAGAAATAACTTTAAATCTTAGAGTATGCCTATGATTAATATTTTTTATTTGGTTCATTTAGTTCTCCTCACTTTCACCACAAGCGTTTTTCCAGTCGTCAACTTGCACCTGGTATTCTTCAAACATATTTCTAGCATTATCTTCGGTAATGTTAAGCTCTGTTAAAAGATAATTGATTGCTGTTGAAAGTTCTTGCTCTTCCTCTTCTGTGCCTTTGTGGTAGACAAAATCATAATCTGTAAAAGCCTTAAAAAGTTCTGCGTACCTATGGCTAATAGCATCTAGTATAAAAGTTTTATTGTGTTCTACTATTTGCCTTGCTCTTTGTAGTTCTGTTTGTGTGGTCATTTATTTCTCCTTTTTATAAACATAATAAGAATTGCAGTTTGATTGTCTGCAATCCCAAGTATCATAAACTGTATTATCAATAATAGCAGTTAAATGGTTTCTGGTCAGTAATACACAACGCCCTTTGAATTCAAAGTTGCGTAGTTGTATTTTTCTACCATTTATTCTTGGTGGTTTTTGCTTTTCAAATCCTTTGTCTTTTAGATATTTTTCATACAACCACTCATCATTTACTACTGCACCATACTTAACTGAATATTCACATAGTTCTGCAAGTGTGGTTCTATATGGTTGGTCTAATACTATTGTTATTGAACGTACTACACAATCTGCACCTTTTCTTGATCTTGGGTAATCTTTAGTTCTGTTTCCTTCGTGATATTCGTATTTCATTATTATTTCTCCTTATTATTATTATTATTAATCTTGTTTTAACCAGTAAGATTGTTCTATTTTGATACACTCTGTATCATCATAATCTGCTACTTCGTGACCATCAGTCCACCCAGTAGCTTCTCTAGTCCAAAAGACATCATTTAAATAAGTGTTCATATACCCATTAAAAACTTCTTTAATATGTCTTGGACACCCTATGCGATAAACTAAAGAAGCTAAATCAGAAGTATATTCATTTACACCACATTTAATCAAAATTTTCGGATTATGTTCCTCAAGATAGCTTTTGATTTCTTTTACAGATAAATTCCATATTTCTCTGCCATTGCTAGTTCTTGATTCTAAATACTGTTTTTTATTCATTATTTTCTCCTTATTATTATTATAAATAGGAAAGTGCTGTTAAGCACTCTCCTTGTTTTTTCTTACTATGTCTTGATCTTCGCTTCTGTAAACTTCTTTCCATTTGTTTTCTATTTCAGATTGTAAAGTTTCCATAAACTTTCTTTTATTATCAACAAACTCTTCTGGCATTTCTATTTTGCCATTTAAAACTTTGTCTTTATCTATAGAAAAGTGTAATGCTGAAACAAGTTGTTCTAACTCTTCTAAAGTAAATTGCATCTTTATAGGATTAATTTTAGTAGCATCATATTTAAAGTTTTGTTTTAAAAGTTGTCTTTTACTTCTTTTAATTTGCTTAGTAAAATATTTATGCTTTTGATCTTGATTTCTAAAACTTCTCTTCATTATTTTCTCCTTGTTATTATTATTATTATTCATTATTAATAACCTAGCAGAATTTTTAGGTTATTCAAGTATTATTTTTTATGGTGTTGCAGTTTTGCCACAATGGTGGATAATAGCCTTGAGCCTTCCTTCCTTATACGCAATGTATAATAGGCTCAATACCCTAGCCTTGGAGCAAAGCTAGGGTTTTTGTTAAGGAGAAAGTTATGAAAGTTTTAGGAGCTTTTGTTTAGCTCTAAGACTTCTTTTTTTGGTTGTTCTGAAACTCTTGCGTTTTCTTTTTCTTATAGGTCGTTTATCTATTAGTTCTGATATGGTAGCAGTTGTAGTAAACCCACTCATTTGCCTACTGACCTCATAGCTTTATTATGAGCAGTTTTGAAGGTTGCACCCTTACGCATTGCATTTGCCATTGATCGCATATGCTTTAAACTATGATGCCTTGCGTGTCTGTTCATAGTCTTACGTTGTCTGGGAGTTAGGTCTTTTGTAAAACTTTTTATAGATGCAACCTTAACCATTATCTTTTCCTTTTACCCATTTTCTTTTTTTTCTTTTTACCTTTTTTCTTCATTCCTTTTGAGTGACTTCCTTTACCAGTATGGTATGGCATATTAACCTCCTTTATTGTTTACTATAGTATACATAATTAAAAGCATCATAAAAAGATTTTTTATTTTCTTTTTTTGTTTCTACTTTATCTTTTTCACTCCACCCATTATCTGTTCCTAAATATTTTTCATCTGTGTAAATGTCAAATATTTTATTTTTTTCTTTTTTGCTTTTCATATTTTTACATTAACCAAGTAATAATGCTAAACCTTGTACCCTCTATAATTGGTTTGACATAATGTGGGAACATAAAATTCGCTGGAAAAATAATAGCTGAATTTTTTTTTGGTTTATACATTATATCTGCTATAACTAATTCCCCACCCTTATATTCTTCATTGAGAAAATACAATATATATACTTCTTGAATTCTATATTGCTGTCCTTGAGAGTGGTGTATTGCTTCTGCTTGTTCATATATAATACCACCTTCTACATATTTTTTTTCCCTTTTT
>ERZ869936.665-NODE-665-length-30027-cov-7.106366_pt1 | contig 30027 bp, 22 predicted proteins | sample MGYA00520876_ERZ869936 | MGnify/ENA primary metagenome ERZ869936 (study PRJEB32218, sample SAMN09650985) | biofilter metagenome | isolation source: enrty point of leading RO module | place: Saudi Arabia: Thuwal, RO plant located on Red Sea | collected 2016-02-17 ... | reverse complement strand
GATGTAGGTGCTGACGTAGACGTCCATCACGAGGAACGTGCCGGCGTCGCGCGCCAGGCGGATGCCGTCGTCGTCGATCAGGCTCGCGTGTTCCACGGAATCCACGCCGGCACGTATCGCCGCCTTGATCCCCTCGGTCCCGTGCGCGTGGGCGGCGACGCGCCGTCCGCGGCGCTGCGCCTCGTCGACCAGCGCCGCCATTTCCTCCTCCGTGTACTGCTGCACGCCGACGCTGGTGCCCCTCGACAGCACGCCCCCGGTTGCACAGAACTTGATGACGTCGGCGCCGTACTTGATGTTGTCGCGGATGCGCTTGCGGATTTCCCAGGGTCCGTCGGCGACGCCACCCGAATAGTCCTCGTACTCCGCGGGCAGCAGGTTCGAGTCGCAGTGCCCGCCGGTGATGCCGACCGACGGCCCGGAAGCACGCATTCGTGGCCCCGGCAGGTCGCCCGCGTCGATCGCGTCGCGCAGCGCGATGTCCGCGAAACCGCCCGCGCCGACGTTGCGGACACTGGTGAAACCGGCCTCCAGCGTGCGGCGCGCATTGGCGGCGCCGTGCAGCGTGGCGCGCGGCAGCGAATCGGCGAGCTGCGCATAGCCCTGCGCCTCGGCGTTGCCCACCAGGTGCACGTGCATGTCGATCAGCCCGGGCAACACGGTGTAACCGGACAGGTCGATGACCTCCGCGCCCTCCGGGATGTCGATGTCTTCGCTTGCCGCGATGCCGGCGATTCGCTCGTCGCGAACGACGATGACCCGGTCGCGCAGCAGCTCGCCCTCGACGACGTCGAGCAGGCGTCCCGCCCGGATATAGCTGTCCTCGGCGACCGCGTCGCTCGCGCCAAGAGCTGCCACCGTGAGCCCGAGGAATACCAGTCCAGGCATGGTCTGCATGAGATCGCCTCCTGTCGCGATGATCCGTCGAGGCCGACCGCGCTTGCCGACCGGCCGGGCGATCGCCATCATGTTGCGTCCGCGAAAGTCATTCTGGGAGACGTCGATGGGCAACGCAAGCTACGCAGTCCTGCTGCTCACGCTGTGCGCGGGCGGAGCGCAGGCGACGGAACTCTGGGACAACCCGGACGACATCCCGGTGAGCGGCCCGGTCACGGTCGGTCTCGCTGGCGAGGAGCCCGCAGACATCGTGCGCTACCTGCTCGCCAAGGGCGCGACCGACATCGAGCTGTCGCCGGACGGCCGCACGCTCGCCTTCGAGTGGGCGATTACCGGCGAACCGCAGCTGTGGAGCGTTCCGGCAAGCGGCGGATTCCCGTCGCAGCTGACCTACGGCAGCGGCATCACGTTCTTCGCCTGGTCACCGGACGGTGAGCAGCTTCTCGTCAGCCGCGATGCTGAGGGCAACGAGCGCGAGGGCTACTACCTGCTCGCACGCGACGGCAGCACGGAGCGCGTGCTGCTGCCGCAGAGCAGCGCGTTCCGTTCCTTCGGCACGTTTTCGCCGGACGGCGGCGAGATCGTCTACTCGTCCACCGAGCGCAACGGCCGCGACTACGACATCTACGTCGCGGACGTGGCGAGCGGCGAGACGCGCCGCGTGTTCGAAGGCCGCTACGGCTATTACCCCGATGCCTGGCAGCCCGGCGGCTCGCTCGTCGTCGTGACCGAAGCACGCGGCGAGGATGCCCAGGACGTCTACCTGCTCGACGTAGCAGACGGCAGCCTGCGCCCGCTGTTTCGACCCGAGATCGCCGCCGCGTTCAGCGACTTCCAGTGGCGGCCGGACGGCGCCGGCTTCTATCTCGCCACGAACCTGGACCGCGAATTCGCGGGCCTCGCGTGGTACGAGCTCGCGAGCGGCGAACTGCAATACCTCGAGACGCCGCCGCACGACGTCGGCGACGTCGTCCTCGGCGGCAACGGGCGCTGGCTGGCCTGGACCGTCAACGTCGACGGCTTTGCCCGCCTCGCGGTCCGTGACCTGGAAACCGGCCGGGTGATCCCGGCCCCCGCGCTGCCGGACGGCGTTTACTCGCTCGATATCGCGGCAGCGGCGGCGCTGCTCGCCATACGCACGAGCGGCCCGGCCACGCCGGGCGACGTGCATACCTGGAACCTCGACGACAATGCGCTGAACCAGGTCGTCGACGCGCCGCTCGGCGGACTCGACCCGGAGCGCTTCGTGGCCCCGGTATCGGTCCGCTACCCGGCCCGCGACGGCGTCGAACTGCAGGGCCTGCTGTACCTGCCGCCGTCCGGCGCGACCGACGGACCGCCACCCGTCGTCGTGCAAGTGCACGGCGGCCCGAGTTCCCAGAGCCGGCCGTCGTGGCGGCCGCTCGAGCAGTACCTCGTCAACACGGGCATCGCCGTATTCGCGCCCAACGTGCGCGGCTCGACCGGCTTCGGCAAGCGTTATGCGCGGCTCGACAACCAGGAGCTTCGGCTCGACTCCGTGCGCGACCTCGTCGACACGGTGAACTACCTGGCGAAGCGCGATGACGTGAACGCAGAGCGCATCGCGGTCATGGGCGGCTCATACGGCGGCTACATGGTCAACGCCGTGCTCGGCAGCTATCCCGGCGTCTTCGACGCGGGGGCGTCCTTCGTCGGCGTATCGGACTGGGTGCGCGCGCTGGAATCGGCCTCGCCCGCGCTCCAGGCCTCGGACCGCATCGAGTACGGCGACATCAGCGAGCCGCGCTGGCGCGAGTTCTACGCCGAGAACTCGCCGATCAATAACGCGGACCGCATCGACGTGCCCTTGCTCGTCTGGCACGGCGCCAACGACCCGCGCGACCCGGTCGCGGAGTCCGACCGGCTGGTGCGCGCCGTGCGCGCTGCCGGCAACGACGTGACCTACCTGCGCTTCCCGGACGAAGGCCACTCGATTCGCAAGACCGCGAACCAGGTCGTCGCGTACCGGACGCTGGCGACGTTCCTGCGCGACAACCTGCAGCCGGCGCGGCGCGATACCGGCGACTGAGCGGGCGCCGCGGCGACCCGAAAAAAAGCCGGGGCGCCGCAGCGCCCCGGCCGGCCTCTCTCTGCGAGGCTCTCCCCTCAATTACATCTGGTAGTCGACGCCGAAGAAGAAGAACCGGCCCCGCGGGCTCGCCGGGAAAGCGAAGTCCGTTGCGAACGGGTCCTTGTCGGTGACGTTACGCACCCCGCCGTACAGCGTCAGGTTGTCGTCCCACTGGTAGCGGAAGTTGAGGTCGTGCTGCCAGAACGCGTCCATGAACACCGCGTCGCCGTACAGCGTCTGCGCAGTCTCGATCTCGACGAAGCTCACGAGCTGCTCGTCCATGAACTGTGACTGCGTGCCGACCCGCAGGTCGCCCCAGTACCAGTTCAGGTAGACGTTGCCGGCCAGTTCGGGACGGTTGACCTCGCCGAGCTCCGGGTTGACCTCGGTGAGGTCCGTCGGGTTCGTGAAGTCGTTCAGTTCCTCGACCTTGGTCCCCTGCAGCGTCACGTCGAAGCCGTGCGCGCCGACCTCGAAAGCGTACTGGGCCGAGAAGTCCCAGCCCGAGGTCTCGATCTTGGCGAAATTGATGCTGGTCGAACGCAGGAAGTTGAAGCCGCCGAACTGCGCAGAGTTCGGGTTGCTGTTACGCGTGAACAGCTGGCAGAAATTCTGGTTCAGCGAAGCGCCCTGGTAGCAGCCGTCGACGATGTTCTGCGAGGTCACGACCTCGATCGCATCCTCGATCGTGATGTCCCAGTAGTCCAGCGTCAGGTTGAAGCCCTCGAGGAACTCCGGCTCGAAGACGAAACCCGCGGTGAAGGTCTCGGCGGTCTCTTCCTGCAGTTCGCGGTTGCCGCCCGTCACGCCGCCGAAGGACGCCGACAGCGGATCGGCGAAGACGTAGTTGCCGTTGCCATCGAAGGGATCGAGCCCGATCGCGCCGAACGCGGTCACGCAGTTGTCCTGGATGTTCTGCGCGAGTCCCGGGTCGTCGTCGCGGATCGCCTGGATCTGCGCCGCGTCGCAGGGGTCGGCCGGGCGAAAGGTCGTGCCCACCTCCGGACCGAACAGCTCGGTGATGTTCGGCGCGCGCACCGCCTCGGAGACCGAGCCGCGCAGCGCGAAGCTGTTGACCGGCGCCCAGAGGAAATTCGTCTTCCAGGTTGTCGTGTTGCCGATCGTCGAATAGTCGGCGACGCGCGCCGCGATGTCCAGCGACAGCTCGCGGGCAAACTGGCGGTCGGTCAGCAGCGGGAACTAGGCCTCGACGAACTCGTCGACGACGTCGTAGCTGCCCTTCTCGTCGCGGGTCGCGATCTGCGGCCGGAACACGAGCGAGGTGTTCTCGGACACGTCGTTGATGTTCGAGCCGGCCGGCAGGATCGAGCCGTCCGGAATCACGCCGCGCTGCCACGGGTCGAACTTCGCATCGGACGACTCGTCGCGGTATTCGATGCCGGCGGCGAACTGCACGGGACCGGCCGGCAGTTCGAACCAGTCAGCGCTGTCGCCGGTGAAGATCGCCGAGGCAACGAACTGGTCGATCGTCAGGTCGCTCCAGTTGTCGACTGTCACCCATTCGAGCGCTTCCTGGGTAACGCCGGGGCGCCCGGCCCAGATGTTGAGCGGCACGCACTGCCCGGCGCCGGGCGTGAACGTGAAATAGCCGGCCTCGTAGGCCGGGATTTCGAACGGCGTGTTCTGCGCCGGCGCGTTCGGGTCGACGTCGACCCGGCAGGCGGGCTGACCGGTACCGGGATCGATGACCGCGTCGATTGCCGCGAAGAAGCGGTCGTTGATCATCGCGTTGCTGGTCTCGATGCGCTGGTCGTAGCGACCGTAGTTCAGGCTGAATTCCCAGGTCCAGGAGTTCTCGAAGGTGCCCTCGATGCCGGCGACGCCCCGCACCGTGTCGCGCTCCGTCGCCGTGAACTGGTCGAAGTGCAGCGGGTCGACCGTGATCGCGACGCCGCCGGTCGCGATCGCGGTCGGCAGGATGAAGGCCGGCAGGTAGGGATTGTCCGGGGCGCCGAACAGCAGGTCCCAGAACGAATTCGGCAGGCCGCCGGTGTCGGTCTCCTGGGTCACGTACTTCAGTTCGCCGAACAGGCTCGTGTCCGGCGACAGCTCGTAGGAGCCGAGCACGTTGAGGATGATCTTGTCGTCGGGCGGCACGATGTCGCCCTGCGCGTTCTGGATCGTGTTGAACGAGTCGCCGCCGAAGCCCTGGAAACCGGTCGCGACCAGGCCGTCACGCACCGGCCGGTAGGTGCCGTCCGCCTCGACGTTCCAGCAGCCCCCGATGACGCCGAAGGACGCGGCGCCGAACACCGAGTTGTAGCCCGTGAAGCTGTCCAGGCAGTCCGGGGTGCCGTTGCCGTCGAGGTCGATCGGCGTGAGCGGGTCGAAACCGGCGAACGTGAACGGGTTGCCCGGGATGATGTAGCCGTAGCCGGATGTGAACGGGAAGGTGCGGCCCGGCAGCACGGCGCGCTGCGGCGCGTTCGCCGCGCGGGCGATCAACGCGCGCTCCGCGTCGGTCAGTACCGGGTCGACGCCGAACTCGGCGTTGTAGTCGGCGATGAAGTCGGCCTCGCTCGGGATCGGCAGGCCATAGTTGATCAGGCCGGTCGTGAAGTAATTGAAGTACTGCGCGAAGTTCGGCGTCGCGCTCGCGTCGATGTCGCCGATCTGGAAACGCAGGTCCGGGTTGACCCAGTCGCGGGCCGAGCCTACGAATTCGCCGCCCTCGCGATCGGTCACCTTGAGCCCTTCGTCGGTGCGCCAGTCGAGCGCAATCGCCACGTTGCCGCGGTCGCCGGCGAAGTTCATGCCCCAGATTCCGGTCAGGGCAAGCTGCTGGCCGTCGCCTTCCGACGAGATTCCGTAGTTGACGTCGACCCCGAAGCCCTCGTAGTCGTCCTTCGTGATGAAGTTGACGACGCCGGTGACCGCGTCCGCGCCGTAAATGGCGGAGGCGCCGCCGGTCAGAACCTCGACGCGCTCGATGAGCTTCATCGGGATCGAGCCGACGTCGACCGCCGCCGAGCCCTGCACGCCGCCGACGTGCCGGCGGCCGTTGACCAGCGTCAGCGTGCGGTTCGAGCCCAGGCCGCGCAGGTTCAGCACCTGTGCGCCGTCGGCGAAGGCAGCGCCGTTGTCCTGCGAGCCCTCGGACGTGACCGACGACAGCAGCGCCGGGACGTCGTTGACGATGTCGCTGACCGAGAACTCGCCGGACAGCTGGATCTCGTCGGCGTCGATCGACTGCACCGGCAGCGCGCCGGCCAGGTTCGGATCGCGGCTGATGCGCGACCCGGTCGTGACGATTTCCTCGATGGGCTCCGCGCTGTCCTGCTGGGCGCTGGCCTGCACGGGCAGCAGGAACGGCAGGAGCAGTGCGACGCAGTACGGAAGGACGCGGCGCGTCCGGGTCGGGCTCGGGCGGATGACCGGCATGTTTATCCCCTTGTGCAGCGGTTCGACTGTTGCACGGGACAAACGAAACGAATGCGACCGTCCGTGGCTGCAGGGGCGCCCCGCGCCCGTCGAAATCGTTAGATTTCGGGTACTTCATAGCCTGACGCTATGGGGCTGTCAACCGCGCACGGCAAACTGTTGCAAAAAAACCAAGATCGCGTGCGGGCCATGGCCGAATCGGTGGGCGTCCGCCGGGACGGCCCGGCCGGCCATGGCCCGCCCGGGCAATTCCGGTAGACTGTCGCGCTTGCGGCTCACCAAAGCAGATAAGAAGGCCGATCCATGCAAGCAGTCGTCGATACCCTGAGTGGCATCATCTGGAGTCCCGCGCTGGTCTGGCTCGCGCTCGGCGCCGGCGTGTTTTTCTCGATCCAGACCCGGCTGGTCCAGGTCCGCCTGTTCCGCGAGATGATCCGCCTGCTGTTCCGCGGCCAGGCCTCGGAGAAAGGCATCTCGACCTTCCAGGCGCTCGCCGTTTCGCTGTCGGGACGCGTCGGCACCGGCAACATCGCCGGCGTGGCCGCGGCAATCGGCTTCGGCGGTCCGGGCGCGGTGTTCTGGATGTGGGTCGTCGCGTTCCTCGGCGCGTCCACGGCTTACGTCGAGTCCGCGCTCGGCCAGATCTACAAGGAAGAAGACGAGGGCCAGTACCGCGGCGGCCCGGCCTACTTCATCGAGAAGGCGCTGGGCCAGAAGTGGTACGCCTGGCTGTTCGCGATCACGACGATCGTTGCCACCGGCCTGCTGCTGCCCGGCGTCCAGTCGAACAGCATCTCCTCGGCCGCCGAGGTCGCGTTCGGGGCAGAGACCGTGGTCGACACCGTCGTCGGCACGGTCAGCGTGACCAAGATCGTCACGGCAATCGGCGTCGTCACCGTGCTCGGCTTCATCATCTTCGGCGGCGTCAAGCGCATCGCCCATTTCACCCAGATCGTCGTGCCGTTCATGGCACTCGCCTACATCGTCACGGCCTGCGCCGTAATCGCGCTCAATATCGACGAGTTACCGCGCGTCTTCGGCATGATCGTCGCGGGCTCGTTTACGTCCGAGGCGGCCTTCGGCGCGGCAATTGGCTGGGGCGTCCGCCGCGGCATCTACTCCAACGAGGCCGGCCAGGGCACCGGGCCGCACGCGGCCGCGGCGGCGGAGGTCGAACACCCCGCCCAGCAGGGCCTCGTGCAGGCGTTCTCGGTCTACATCGACACGCTGTTCGTCTGCTCGGCGACCGCCTTCATGATCCTGATCACCGGCGCCTACAACGTCTATGCCCCGGACGGCGTGACGCTGCTGGTGCAGAACGTCCCGGTCGAGCTCGACCCCAACAGCCCGGCCTTCACCCAGTACGCGCTCGACAGCGTCGTCTCCGGCGTCGGCAAGCCCTTCGTCGCGATCGCGCTGTTCTTCTTCGCGTTCACGACGCTGCTCGCCTACTACTACATTGCGGAAACGAATGTCGCCTACATCCGCCGCTACGTCCGCGTGCCCGGCATGATGTTCGCTCTGAAGCTCGGGCTGATGGCCTCGGTGTTCTACGGGGCAGTGCGCACGGCGAGCCTGGCCTGGGGACTCGGCGACATCGGCGTCGGGCTGATGGCCTGGCTCAACATCATCGCGATCCTGATCATATTTTTCGTTGCGAAACCAGCGCTTACGGCACTGCGCGACTACGAGGCGCAGCGTCGCCAGGGAGTCGAGCACTACACCTTCGACCCGGAGAAGTTCGGACTGCGCAACGCGCATTTCTGGACCGAGCGCAACGCGGAATCGCGGTCGACCACGGGGCAGCCCTCCGACGGGTCGCGCTGAGCCGGTCTAACAGCTACATTTGGCGTCGAGGAACGTACGGAAGTCAGCCCGTGACGCACGGGTCGTCCTGATCGAAGCGGCGGAGCCAATGACAGGCAACTGAGCGCGCAAAGAACGCGCATGCCGGTCATGGGCCTGTCGTCATGGATCGGGGGTTTACTGGTGCAGACGATGCTCGTCATCGCTGTCGTCGCGTTGCTTGCCGGGCTGCCGGCCCTGGTCGCCTGGCGCCGCGCGCAGCGTGGCGCCGACGCGCGCCGCGGACCGCGGCCGGATATCAATCCGGACGGCAGCGGCCGCTTCCACGCCATCTCGATCCGCGCCCGCCCGGACGCCTGCGATGCCGCGCGCGCGCTGCACGGCCAGCGCTTCCTGTCGGCCACGGCGCCGACGCTGCCGCTGCCGGGCTGCGATGCACATACCTGCCATTGCCGATTCGCGCGCCACCGGGACCGCCGCAGCGGCGAGGACCGGCGCAGCCCGTTCCAGGGCGGCTACGGCGGGTCGTCGACCCGCCGCGAACAGGACCGGCGCGAGAGTCCCGACCGCCGCCGCGGCGGCGACCGGGAGCCGGACCCGACTCAGTAGCCGGTGTCGGCGAGGATGGCCTCGTAGTTCGCCAGCTCGTTCTCGTGGTCGGCGCGCTCCTCGATCAGGTCGATGATCTCGGCCTCGAGCCGGCCCGCCTCCTCTGACAGTTCCTTCAGGTCGACGAGCATCAGCACGCGCTCCTCGGCCGGGGTATCCGCCAGGATCAGCGCGGCCTCGGTGTCGCGGATCTGCTGCTCGACGCGCTCGAGTTCGCTTTCACGCGAGCTGATCGCGTAGTTCGCGGCCTGCACGTTCGACCGCAAGGAGTAGAGGTGCTGGCCGCGCTTGTAGGCGTCGAGGAAATACGGTTCCTGGTCGGACGCACAGACGCCGTAATACTGGCCGCCGTTCGAACCGAGGCTGAAGCCACGTGACGGCTGGCAGAATTCGCGCAGACCCTCCTCGCGACCGGCCCGGTACTCGTCGAAGTCCGGCGCGACGCCGTGCTTGGCGCATGCCTTGCGGTGCTGGCCGAGACGATCCGAGGTGTAGCCCCTGGCACCGTCCTCGTAGCCGATGGTCCGCCAGTCGCTGAGCAGGCACTCGTCAGCGCTCATCGACGCACAGCCGCCGAGCGCGAGCGCCCCGGCCAGGACCAGAATCCGGTAAATCCCTGTTTTCATTTGTCGTCCTCCCGGGATGCCGCACAGGCACCCGCCGTGATTCGCCCGACCATACTCTCCGCACCCGCGCGGCTCCGTGACCTGACTCACAGATGCCGGTCCGCCGCCGGCCTGCCGATGTGACCTGCGTCACGGTGAGCCGCGCGCCCGGGCCGCTACGCTGGGCCGGTCTGTCCGCCTTTCGCCGTGACGCCGTGGACCTTGCCGTTTCGAGTTACGCGACCGCGCTTGCCGCGATCGTCGCCATCGCCTTCGCCCTGCTGCTCTCGGCCGGCCGCCTGCTGACCCGTGCGCTGCGTCGCCGGCCCGCGTTCCTGCAGACGGTCGCCAACGAGCCGGCCGAGCGCCTGCGGCGCCGCTGGCAGATCCTGGGCGAAATGCGGGCCCTGCTGCTGACGTCTTTGACGGTGTTCATCATCGCCGCGGGCACATTAATCTTCGCTGAACCGCCGGTGCCCGCCGCGCTCGAGGAAAGCTGGCGGCAATGGCTCGCGCTGGCCGTGACCGGCATCGCCGCGCTCGCGGTACTTGCGCGCGCGCTCTTGCTGACGATCGAGCGGCGGCGGCTCGGACTGCGTATCGACGCCGGCATCGCGATCGCGCAGTCGCTCGGCCGCATAACGCTGAACCGCAACCGGGTATTTCACGACGTGCCGACCGCCTTCGGCAGCGTCGACCACGTGATCGCCGGCCTGCACGGCGTTTACGCGGTGGCCGTCCTGGCGGTTCCGCCTGCGCGCAAAGGTGACCTACGCCTCGACGGGGAGGAACTCGTCTTCGGCGACGGCCGTCGCCGCGTACCGCTCGCGCGGGCCCGCAGGCTCAGCGAGCGTTTCGCGCGCGAGGCGTCGAAACAGCTCGGCCAGTCCGTGCAGGTGCGCCTGGTCGTGGCCGTGCCGGGCTGGGACATCGCCGCGCAGACCGCGGCGGACCTGCTGATAGCGAATGAGCGCAACATCAGCATGCTGACGGGCTGGAAGGACGAGCGCGACTACCTGATGAACGAGGACGTCGACAGCCTGCAGGGATGGCTCGACGAACGCTGCACGCGGCCTGGCTGAGCGCCTTCAGTGCGTGGTCGCGCGAGCCTCGCCGTTGCCATCGCTTTTCGCCGACGCGCGTTTCCTCGCTTTTTTCTTCGCGGCCTTCTTCTTGTTCCCGGCCACCGGTTCCGCGCGTGACTTGCCGACCGTGGCCGCGTGCAGTTCGTCGTACGCGGCCTGCAGGCATTCCGCGTAGAACGCCGGGTCCGGCAGCATGTCGCGGTCGGCGATCGCGCTGATCGTGATCGTGCCGTTGTAACTGACTACCGGCTGGAACAGGCCGAGTCCGTGCACGACCGGGCCGAGTCCCCAGGTCGCGACGAGCCGCGAACCCATCGAGTACAGCGGCACACCGACGCCGGGGATGTTCGTGATGACCGTGTTGAACAGCGGCGGCACCCGCTCCGCGAGGCGCGCATCGGCGTACATGCGCATCAGCATGCCCGTCGTCGTCGAGGGCAGGAACTCGGCGGCGTCGGCGGTCAACGTGGGACCCATCACGTGCGTCAGCTTCTTCGCCTGCAGGCTTTCCTCGCTGACGGCGCGCAGGCGCTCGAGCGGGTCCGCGATGTCACTGCGCACGGGCAGGCTCATCGCGGTTACCAGGTTGCCGGCGGTGGCCATCTGCTCCTCGCTGCGGATGGACATCGGCGCCATCGCAACGAGGCTTTCCTTCGGCAGCTCGTTGCGGGCCTCGAGGTAGCGGCGCAGCGCGCCGCCGCAGATCGTGACGACGACGTCGTTGACCGTCGTGCCCGGCTGCGAATTCTTGATGGCCTTGATCTCGTCCAGCGGGAATACGCGCCCGTCGAACACGCGGTGCGGGGTGACGTTCGCATTGAAGCGCGTGCGCGGCACGCGGATCGGCAGTTTCAGCTGGCGTGTCCACAGGCCGCCCGCAACTTTTGCCAGCGACGGGGCCGAGCGCCACAGCATGCGCCCGAGCTTCAGCGGCGTGCGCACGCTGCGTGCGAGGCTGCGACTCAGCAGCTCGACGCCCGTCGGGATGCGCTCCGGCATCCATTCACGCACCGGCGCGTCGGGCTCTGCATCCGGCGCCAGGTCGTGAATCGCAGCCGCTATCTCCGCGCCGGAGACGCCGTCGATCGCAGCGTGGTGGATCTTGGTCAGCAGCGCGAAACTGCCCTTGGGCACGCCGTCGACGTTGTCGAGGCCCTCGATGACCCAGGCCTCCCACAGCGGCTTGCGCATGTCGAGCGGCCGCGAGTGGATGCGCGAGGCCGCGATGCACAGCTGGCGCCAGTCACCGGGCCTCGGCAGCGCGATGTGACGCACGTGGAATTCGAGGTCGAAATCGGGATCCTCGATCCAGTACGGGTGGTCGAGTGACAGCGGCACGCGCACGAGTCGCTGCCGGAAGGCGCGCGCCTTGTGCAGCCGCTCGTCGAAAAAGCGCAGGATCTGCTTGAACGTGACGTGGCCGTCCGGTGCCGTGCTCTGGTCGTAGATCGACAGCGAGCCGATGTGCATCGGCGTGGCACCGGTCTCCAGGTACAGGAAGGATGCGTCCAGGCCGGAGAGTTGTTGCATGGGTCCACCTCGGCATCGGCGCCGCGGGTGGTGGGCGCCGGATCGGACAGTTTACTGGAAAAACAGCTGGCGCAGGCCGGCGATCTCGAACGGCCGCCAGTCGCCCTCCTGCTGGCGCAGGCGGTCCGCGACGAGGTAGAGCACCGCCGGGTTGTAGCCCATGCCGAGGTGGCTGCCCTGCACGCCGATGCTCTCGACGCTGTCCCCGGCCGGCAGCCGCGCGATCTCCCAGGACACGACGGCGTCGGACTTGCTGTAGACCGCGGTCGTCGGCACGCCCGGCACGGGCTCGCGAAAGCCCTCTATGCGCTCGCGGATTTCCGCGTCGCTGACGCGGTAGCCGGACAGCATTTCATACAGGCGCCAGGCATTGGTCGCCTTCGGGTCGCCGAGCGGGCTGCCGAGCGTGATGACGTTGCGTACCAACTCCGGCTGGCGGCGCGCGAGTTCGCGGGCCAGCAGCCCGCCCAGGCTCCAGCCGACCAGGCTGACCTTGCGCCCCGACTCCGCGTGGATGGCGGCAAGGCGATCGTCGAGCGCGCCCTCGAGGTCCGCATCCTGGAGCGGGCCGAAATTGCGCCCGAGGTCCCAGCGGTGCGCGGCATAGCCCCAATGCGCGAGGTAGCGGCGCAGCACGCGCGTCGAGCGGTCCGAGGCGAGAAAACCCGGCAGCGTCAGGACCGCGTGGCCGTCGCCGGGCTCGAGTCCCTGCAGGAAGCTGCGCGCCGGCAGCAGGCTGCCGGCCTCGGACAGCGCGCGTGGCGCCTCGAACAGCGCCAGCAGCCAGGACGGCGCCGTTGGCGGCTTTTCCACGACCGGTCGCCGGCTGGCCATCAGCGGATCCCCGCGCCGGCGAGCTCGGCCTGCGCCTGCCGGAACTGTGCCGCTGCCCGCTCGAGGTAACGGGCGGCCTCGTCGGCGTAGCCGTCCGCGGAGGCCGACCAGACTCGGTTGACGTAGCGTTCCCCGGCGGCGAATTCGCTCATGATGTTCGCATAGGCCTGCAGGCCGACCAGGTGCACGATGCTTTCGCGGGCCTCGGCGAAGCGCCGCAGGTCCTCGCGCAGGCGGTCGTCGATGGCGTTGCGCAGCGCGGTCGGCGGCAGGCCGAGCCCGATCAGGTCGTCGAGGGCGACGACGATGTTTCCGATCGACTCGGAAAGCTCGACGCGGTTGGCATTCAGCAATTCCTCGGAGCGGGCGAGCGAGCTGCTTGCGCGCTTTATGAAAAACAGGCCGAGGGTCGCGATGGCGGCAGCCGGCACGAACAGCATCCAGTCGGTTGCCTGCGTGTCCAGCGAGGTCGCGAAGGCACCGCCCAGGAATCCGGCGATCAGCAGCAGGTAACCCGCGGATTTCATGCCGAGTCCCCCGTCATGTCGCCGACAGCACGTAGCTGATCGCGTAGCCGACGCCGATCAGGGCTTCGCCGACGATGAAGCCGGCGGCAACCGGGATGCCGACGTTCTCGCTCCACGCCTTGCCACGGTAGCGATCCGTTAGTTCGCGTGCGAGCGTACCGAGTGAATAAGTCAGCACGATCGAGAACGGCAGATAGAAACCCAGGCCGACCGTGATGCCGAGGCCGCCCATAACGGCCGACAGGATGCCGCCGAGCACCGCGCCGGCGAGGTATTTCTCGGTCGGCACGTCGCCGCCCATGATGCCCTCGATCATGCTCGCGAGCGCCTGGCCCTGCGGCGCCGGCAGCCGCTCCGAGCCGAGCGTGTAGGCCTCGTGCAGCGCGAAGATCACCATGATCACTACGATCGGCCCGAGCCACGCGCCGATGAACTGGCCGAGCTGCTGCATGCGCGGCGTCGCGCCGACCAGGTAGCCGGTCTTCAGGTCCAGCATCAGGTCGGTGGCCTGCGACATCGCGACGCAGGTCGCCGCGCCGACCATGATCGCGGCGACGATGGAGTCGCCGCGCTCCATGCCGTGAGTCAGGATGATCAGCAGCGTCACGCCGATCAGCGTCATGCCCGACAGCGGTGACCAGTTCGTGCGGCCGATGGCCTCGGACAGGATGATGCCGGACATCCAGATCCACAGCGTACCGAGCAGCGCCATCGCGATGCCGCGCGCAAGGCCGACGGACTCTACCGAGATCACGGCCATGATCGTCAGCACGATGGCCGCGCCGCCGATGCCGACGTACAGGAGCTTGATCGGCATCTCGTCGCTCGCGACCGAGCCCTCGGTCGAGGCCGCGCGCTGCATCGAGCGCACGGCCGAGACGATCAGCGGAAACGCGAGAATCACGCCCATGATCGCGCCGCCGATCAGCATGCCGATGCCGAACGGGCGATACAGCAGGGTGCGCAACTGGCCCGGATCGCTTATCACCGCTCCGGCCGCGTCGAGCGGGAAGCTGTCGGTCGCCGCGAGCATCGGCGACAGGAACCAGTATGCAACGTAGCCGCCGATGATGAACGCGACGCCGCCGCGGCCGGCTATGAAACCCACGCCGATCGTCAGCAGCGACAGGTACCAGATGCCGTTCATGTAGGCCGGCAGGCCGAGCGTCTCGCCGAGGTTCCAGTTCGCGACGCCGGTGGCCTGCGACAGCATGTGCAGGCCGGCACTGAACGCGGCCGCGAGCAACAGGATCACCGCCTTGCGCACGCCGGCGCCGGGCGACTTCAGGATCGTCGCCACCGCGACGCCGCCCGGGTAGGTCAGGCGCTCGAAGTCGATCATGTGCTTGCGCAACGGGATGATGAACGCGATCCCCAGGAACGCGCCGGCGATGCAGCCGAAGGTCAGCACGACCGGGTCGAAGCGGTCGCCGTAGCCGAGCAGGAAGATCGCCGGCACCGAGAACATCATGCCGGAAGCGGCGCCGTTCACGCCGCTCGCGATCGTCTGCACGATGTTGTTCTCGACGATGCTCTTGCGCCGCAGGATGCCGCGCAGGATGCCGAAGCCCAGTATCGCGGCGAGCTCGGAACCTTCGATGGAAAAACCGAGTATGAGTGCCGCATAGCCGATCGATACGGCGATGATGACACCGAGAAACCAGCCGACGATGACGGCGGGCCAGGTGAGCTCCGGGTAGCGCTGCGGCAGCGCGCCGCTGCCTGTCGTCGTCACGCCCCGTCCCCCCGGGCGGGCTGGATAGCCTCCATGGCGTGACCGCTGGCGTGACGTTTGTTATTGGTCAAGTATGCGTCTCGTGCGGTAAGACCCAAGCCTATCACAATGGCTGGAGCCGGGCCGCCAGCTCGTCGCCGGTGAGCACCTCGGCGAACTCGTCCGCAAGCTCCCGGCACAGGCCGACCGTGCGGCGCCAGTTGCGTTCGCGCTCGGCCGGCGGGAAATCGAGGAAGTCGCGGCGGTCCGGCACCTTGCCGTGCGGCAGCCGCTCGATGAATTCCGGCGAGGGACAGACGAGGATCGTGCGGTCGAGCGCATCCGGGCTGTGACGCCGGTAGCGCAGGCGCTTGTCGAACCAGCCGGGCACGAGGCGATCGAAAAAATGCGGAAAAAGCGTGAGCCGGTCGGGATCCGACAGCGGCAGGTCGAGGTGGTAGTCGATGACCCCGCCGTCGCGGTAAGTGCCGGGCGGTGCGCCTGCGATGTTACGCACGCCCGCGAGCACCAGCGGAATCGCTCCGCTCGCAAGGACCGCCTGCGGCAGGTTGTGCGCGTCGAGCGGTATGCGATGCAGCGGGAAACCGGGCGCGTTGTAGAACGGCGGCAGGTCGCGCGCGTCGTAGAACAGGGCACGCGCGAAAAACAGGCCGAGCGCGCGACGACTGATTATGTTGCCTGCCGCCGCGAGCGCGAGCGCCGTTGCGAGCGGCAGGCGCCGGTCCGAGGCAGTGATGCGCCGGCTGCGCACCGTCATCACGTGCAGCCGGCAGGCCGGGTGGTCGACGATCTGCGCCGCGCCGTCGGCGCCGAGCAGCACGTCGAGGATCTCGCGGCTCTTCGCCGTGATCTCGGCGACGTCGGGCCGCGCGGAGTAGGACTGTGAGAGGTAAGCCTCTTCGAAGCGCTCGATCGCTGCGAGCGGATCCGCCTGCGCGTAGCAGGCGAAGCGCCAGGCGCCGATCGACGAGCCGACGAGATGCAGCGGCCCGCTGACTTTCGGCAGCACCTGCGTCGCCATGACCCGGTCGAGCTGGCTCAGGACGAGCCACTTCGCGCCGCCGGAAGCGCCGGCGATCGTGCCCAGGCGTTCGATCGCGAAGCCGCGCCGGCGGACGTCGGCCAGCGCGCCGGGACCGGCCCGGAATACCAGGGCGCCGCGTCCTTTCGTCAAGCCGTCGTGTCCGTCGTCGGTCGCATATTTGCGACATTCTGCACGACGCGGTTGACCGCGTCAGCCTCGTCATGGGTGTACTATTGAGACCCCGTCCGGCACCAGGGTCTCCCCCGATGCTTCGTCTCGTCGCACTCGTGGCCAGCTGCACGCTGCTGGCGTTCCTGCCATGCAACCTGCCGGCCCACGGCGATGCGTCGCTGCCGCTGTACGTCGCCGCCGACGGCAGCGACCAGGGGCGCTGCACGGATCCGGCCGCGCCCTGCCGCAGCATCGACTACGCGCTCGGGCAAGCCGGCAAGGGCTCGCAGATTCGCGTCGCAGCCGGCCGCTACGCGATCAGCGACAGCGAACAGCTGTTCCTGCTGGTCAGCGGCGTCGTCGACGTCGGCGGCGGCTACGAGCGCGCGACCGGCTTCACGCAACGCGGCGAGTCGGTCGCGTCGATCCTGACCGGCGTGCCGGAGCCTTATCGCGAGGCGCTGGTCGCGCGCGGCTTCCACGTCATCGCCGATACGAAGGCAGGTCACGCCGCGTTGCAGGAGTCGACCGACAGGCTGCTCGCGCTGCACGGCAAGCTCGGCGCCGGGCTCGCGGCCAGCGAGTGCGTTGGCGGTAGCGCCGGCGGCCTGCCCTGCGACGACGTGGACCTGCTCGCGCACCTGCCGTTCTCCGCGCTGAGCACGAGCCCGGCGGGCGGCAACGACGTCTGGGGATTCGTCGACCTGAACACGGGGCGCGAGTACGTGCTGGCCGGCTTCAACATCGGCACCGCGGTCATCGACGTCAGCGACCCGGAGAATCCGCGCGAGGTCGGCTTCGTCGATGGCCAGAATGCGTCCTGGCGCGACATCAAGGTCTACCAGCACTACGACGCCGCGGCGGACCGCTACCGCGCTTACGCCTACGTCACCACGGACGGCTCGAGCGACGGGCTGTTCGTCATCGATCTCGGCGGCCTGCCGCATTCCGTTGCGCGGCTCGCCTACTCGAGCCAATTCTTCGCGGCGCACAACGTCTACTCGACGAGCACGGATTTCAGTACCGGCCTGCCGCTGACGACCGCGCCGCACCTGATCGTGGCGGGCTCGAACCTCGGCGCCGGCCAGTACCGCGCCTACGCGCTCGGCGACCCGGGCGCGCCGCAGTTCGTGACCGGCAGCGACATCGGCACGAGCCTCGGTGGCGGCGATCGCAGCTACATGCACGATGCTGCTTCGCTGGTGATCACGGACAGTCGCATCGCGAGTTGCAGCGGCGCCGTCAGCCATTGCGAACTACTGCTCGACTTTAACGAAGAGAAGCTCGAGATCTGGGACATCACGACGATCACGAGCCCGAAGCACCTGAACGCCGGCAGCGCGCAGTACGCGCAGCGCGGCTACGTGCATTCCGGCTGGTGGAGCGAGGACCGGCAGTTCGCGTTCGTTCACGACGAACTCGACGAACAATCTTTCGGCCTGCCGACGACGCTGCGCGTATTCTCGCTCGCCGACCTGGCGGCACCCGCGCTGGTCGGCCAGTGGACGGGGCCCACCGATGCAATCGACCACAACGGTTTCGTGCGCGGCAACCGCTACTACATGTCCAACTACAGCCGCGGCCTGACCGTGCTCGACATCAGCGACCCGACGACGCCGGTCGCGGTCGGCCGGCTGGACACCTACCCCGCCGGCGACGGCCAGGGCTTCTTCGGCGCCTGGGGCGCCTACCCGTTCCTGCCGAGCGGCACGCTCGCGGTCAGCGACATGAACAGCGGCGTGTACCTCGCCGCGGATCGCAGCCTCGAAGTTCCGCAGGGCCGGCTCGGTTTCGTCGCCGCCTCGGCCGGCGTTGCCGAGGGCCAGTCGGCCGCGCTCGCGGTCGCGCGCAGCGGCGGCACGGACGGTAGCGTCAGCGTCGGCGTGGAACTGGTCCAGGCGAGCGCCGCGGCCGGCGACGTCGTTCTGGATACCGTGCGGCTGGACTGGCCCGACGGCGATGCCGGCACGCGGAACGTGCAGTTGACCGCGGCCGCAGATGGCAGCGACGAGGGCCTCGAACTCGCGCTCGTCCGGCTGGTCGATCCGCGCGGCGGTGCGACGCTCGGTGAGATCGCGACGGCCGGGCTGTATGTCGCCGACCCGGGCGCGACGAGCGGAATCCGCTTCTTCAGCGACACGATCGAGACGGCGGAGCGCGGCTTCGCGACCGCAATCCTGGTGCTGCAGCGGACGGGCAGCGCCGCGGGCGCCGTCGGTGTCGACTTCGCGCTGGGCGCGGGCGGCGCGGACCCGGCCAGCGACTTCAGCGGACCGGCAAGCGGCCGCGTCGACTGGGCCGACGGCGACGCCGCGCCGAAGACGATTCGCTTCACGATCACCGACGACGGCATCGCCGAGAGCGACGAGACATTCGAGGTCGTGCTGTCGAACGCCACGGGCGCGAGCATCGAAGGCAGCGCGATTGCGGAGGTGACGATCAAGGACGGCGCCGGCACGAACTTCCCGCCGAACGCGATTGCGCCCACCAGCATCGTCGCGGCGGAGAACTCGACGGTGACGCTGGACGGCAGCGCCTCGAACGACCCGGACGGCGACAGCCTGGGTTACGCCTGGGCGCAGACCGCCGGGCCGTCGGTCTCGCTGTCCGGCGCAAACTCGGCCGTCGCCAGTTTCACCGCGCCCGCCGTAACCGGCGACACGCTGCTGCGCTTCACTCTCACTGTCACGGACCCGGGCGGCCAGTCGGACGTTGCCTCGACGGCTGTCACGGTCACGAATGCCGGCGGCGGAGGCGGCGGCGGCAGCGGCGGCGGCAACGCCGTGGCGCTGTTCGCGCTCGCGCTCGCGGCGCTCGCCGCACGGGCGCTGCGCTACCGGCGCCGGCTCATTCGAAGGGGTGACGCTTGATGATCGTCTGCTCGCGCCCCGGCCCGGTGGAGATGATGTCGACCGGGATGCCGGCGAGCTCGCCGATGCGGTCCAGGTAACTGCGCGCGTTCGCCGGCAGCGCGTCGTAGTCAGTCACGCCGACGGTCGACTCGTCCCAGCCCGGCATGTCCTCGTAGACGGGCTCGCATTCCGCGAGGCGATCGAGGATCAGCGGCACGCCGGTCACCGGCTCGCCGTCGATCTCGTAGCCCACGCAGATCTTGATCGTCTCGAGCCCGTCGAGCACGTCGAGCTTCGTGACGCACAGCCCGGATACGCTGCTGTTGACGATCGAACGGCGCAGCGCGACCGCGTCGAACCAGCCGCAGCGGCGCGGCCGGCCCGTGGTCGCGCCGAATTCCGCGCCGACCGTCGCGAGGTGCTCTCCCATGTCGTCGAACAGCTCGGTCGGGAACGGCCCGGCACCGACCCGAGTCGTGTAGGCCTTGACGATACCGAGGATGTAATCGAGGTGCCGGGGACCCACGCCCGTACCGGTGCTCGCCGCGGCAGCCACCGTGTTCGACGAGGTCACGAACGGGTAGGTACCGTGATCGATGTCGAGGAACGTGCCCTGCGCGCCCTCGAACAGGATGCTCAGGTCCAGGTCGGCCAGGTCCTGCAGGACCTGGGTGACGTCCGCCGTGATCGGCCGCACGACCTCGGCCGCTTCCATCGCCTGGTCGAGTGTCTTCGCGAAATCGACCGGCTCCGTGCGGAAATAGTGCTTCAGCAGGAAGTTGTGATAGTCGAGCACCTCGCCGAGCTTGGCCGCGAATTTTTCGCGCACGAACAGGTCGGAGACCTTGAGCGCGCGCCGCGAGATCTTGTCCTCGTAGGCCGGCCCGATGCCGCGACCGGTCGTGCCGATTGCTTTCGCGCCGCGCGCCTTCTCGCGGGCCACGTCCAGCGCTACGTGCGACGGCAGGATCAGCGGGCATCCGTAGCTGACCTTCAGGCGCTCGTAGACCGGGACGCCGTTGTCGATCAGCGCATTGGCTTCGCGCACGAGCGCGTCGAGCGACAGCACGACGCCGTTGCCGATCAGGCACTGCACATTGTCGCGCAGGATGCCGGACGGGATCAGGTGCAACACGGTCTTTTTGCCGCCGATGACCAGCGTGTGACCCGCGTTGTGGCCGCCCTGGAAGCGGGCGACGGCCTCTGCCCGGTCGGTCAGCAGGTCGACGATCTTGCCCTTGCCTTCATCGCCCCACTGGGTACCGATGACGACGACGTTCTTGCCCATGGCGGGAAGGTCTCCTGGCGCAGATCCGCTTCAGGAGCGGATGAAAAAGAGAAGTAACAGCCCCGAGCCCATCGCGACCAGCCCGGCGAGGCGCAGGTTGTTGTCACCGAGAACGGCGATGCGCGCCACCGTCCGGCGAAAACCGCCGGGGCTGATGAACGGGATCATGCCCTCGATGATCAGGTACAGCGCGAACGCCGTGAATATGTCCTGCCACATGTCGCGTTGTTTCTTGTTACGCGGCGCCGGCTCTGCCCGAGCCAGGGCAACTGCGGCCGCGAACGGCCCGACGGCGTCGCGGTCGTCTACTCGCTGCCGTCGCGGTTGTTCAGGTAGCGGAAGAAATCGTTGTCCGGATCGAGCACGATGAGGTCTCCGGACTCGCTGATCGAGTTCCGGTAGGCATCGATGCTGCGGTAGAAGGCATAGAACTCCGGGTCGCGATTGTAGGCGTCAGCGTAGATTTCGGCGGCGAGGGCGTCGCCCTCACCGCGAATCTTCTGGCTTTCGCGGTAGGCCTCGGCGAGGATCACGGTGCGTTCGCGGTCGGCCGAGGAACGCAGCTGCTCGGCGATCTCGCGACCCTGCGCGCGGCGCTCCGCGGCGACGCGAGCGCGCTCCTCGCGCATCTGCTGGTACACCGAATTGCGCACGTCGTCCGGGAACTCGACCTGCTTGACGCGCACGTCGATCAGCTCGACGCCGAGACCCTCGGCCGTCGTCTTTGCCGTCTCGAGCATGTCGCGCATCAGCTCGACGCGCTCGACCGAGATAGCCTCCGACACCGAGCGCTTGCCGAACTCGGTCACGATCGCGTTCTTGATGATCTCCGAAAGGCGGTCGTTGGCGACGATCTGCTGACCGCCGGTCGACGTGTAGTAAGCGACCGGGTCGACGATGCGCCACTTGACGAAGAAGTCCACCTGCAGCGCGAGGCGCTCGGCCGTAAAGATACGCTCCGGCCGGTCGGCGATCGTCATGATGCGCTTCGGGAATTTGCGCACAGTCTGGAACACCGGGATCTTCCAGTGCAGCCCCGGCTCATAGTCGGCCTTGACGACCTCGCCGACCTGCAGCTTGATCGCGAGCTCGCGCTCGTTGACCGTGAAAGCGGACAGGCCGAGCACGACCAGGCCGAGACCGATCACGACGATGATGGCAAAGCGCGAATCGCTCATTCGCGAGTCCTCCGTTCGCGGGCGCCCGGACTTTCCGGGTCCGGCGTGGTCGACGCCGACGGCGACATCGACGAACTGGTCCTGTCGTCGTTGCCGGTCGACCGGCCGCGGTTCGCTTCCATGAGTTTGTCGACCGGCAGGTACAACAGGTTACCGCTGCCCTCCGCGTCGAGGATGATCTTGCTCGCCCGGCCGTACACGTCCTCGAGTGCCTCGAGGTACAGGCGCTCGCGGGTCACGCGCGGCGCCTTGCTGTACTCGGTCAGCAGCGCGATGAAGCGGGACGCGTCACCCTCGGCGTCGGCGACCAGCCGGTCGCGGTAGGCCTCGGCGTCCTGCAGCATGCGCGCTGCGCGGCCGCGGGCTCGCGGAATGATGTCGCCGGCGTAAGTCTCGGCCTCGAGGATGAAGCGATCGCTGTCGTTGCGCGCTTTCTGCGTGTCGTCGACTGCTGCCTGCACGGCCTGCGGGTAGTCCAGTTTCTCGAGCGAGATCGAGGTGACCGTGATGCCGGCGTTGTAGCCGTCCAGCGTCGTCTGCAGGATTTCCTGCGTGCGCGGCGCGATCTGGTCGCGGCGCTCCGTGACCAGCACCTCGAGCGTGCTGGTGCCGACGACCTCGCGCAGCGCGCTCTCGGTCACGTCCTGCAGCGTCGCCTCGGGGTCGACGACCTGGAAACTGTAATCGTAGGGGTCGCTGCGCCGGTACTGCACGACCATTTGCACGAACACGTACTGTTCGTCGGCCGTCAGTATCTCGGTGCGAAACGCGTAGTTCGACACCGCGTTCGTGTTGACGATGTCGACCGTCTCGATCGGGAACGGCCAGTGCCAGTGCAGGCCCGGCAGCGTCGTTTCGCTGTAGGCGCCGAAACGCTGCACGACGCCGCGCTCGGCTTCGTCGACGCGGTACAGGCCGCTCGCGGCCCAGACCACGAGCAGCAGGACCGGGATCAGCCAGCTGCCGCCCGAGCCCGCGCCGCCGCTGCGGCCGCCGCCGCCACCCTTGCCACCGAACAGGCCGGCCAGCCGGCGCTGCCAGTTCTGCACGATGCGATCGAGGTCAGCCGCCTCGTCGCCTTCGCGCCGCTTCCAGGGATCCTTGCCGTTTCCAGGGTCGTTCCAGGCCATGTCCTATCGCTTTATCCTTGGGTTGCCGCGTCTCGCGGACGGTCGTAAGACCCCGCAGGCTCGAATTGTGAGGCGGGGAGACTCTCACGCTTCAGAAAGCGCTGCAAATCCCGCTCACCCAGTTTCAACTCCAGCAGCCAGCCGCCGTCGTCGAGCACGGTCTCTTCCTCGACCGCGCCCAGCTCGAAAAGGCGGGCTCGCTGGCGCCCCTGGTCGGGGCGAAGGCGCATCATACCCTGTACCCTTTGCCGGCGCAGTCGGTGCGCGATGGCCTCGAGCAGCAGCGGTACGCCGTCGCCGCTGCGCGCGGACAGCCATACCGCACGGCCCTCGCCACGCCGGTTCGCGTTGACCCTCGGGCTGCGGTCCAGCTTGTCGATCTTGTTATACACGCGGATCTGCGGGATCCGCTCGGCGCCGAGCTGAGCGAGCACGGCGTTGACCTGGCGCACGCGCTGCCAGCGTTCCGGGTCGCTCGCGTCGATCAGGTGCAGGATCAGGTCCGCCTCGCGGGCCTCCTGCAGGGTCGAGCGGAACGCCGCGACGAGTTCGTGCGGCAGGTCGCGCACGAAGCCGACCGTGTCGGCCAGCACGGCGGCGTCGCCGTCCGGCAGTTCGATGCGGCGCACGGTCGGATCGAGCGTCGCGAACAGCTGGTCGCGCACGTACACGCCCGCGTCGGTCAACCGGTTGAACAGCGTCGACTTGCCTGCGTTCGTGTAGCCGACCAGCGCGACGGTCGGGATCTCCGCGTTGACCCGGTTCTGGCGGTTCATGGACCGGCGCCTGTCCACGTGCTCGAGGCGCTCGTGCAGCTGGCGAATGCGCTGCGCCAGCAACCGCCGGTCGGTTTCGAGCTGGGTCTCGCCCGGGCCGCGCAGGCCGATACCGCCCTTCTGCCGCTCGAGATGGGTCCAGCCCCGGACCAGTCGGGTCGACAGGTGTTCGAGCTGGGCCAGCTCGACCTGCAGCTTGCCCTCGAAGCTCTGCGCGCGCTGCGCGAATATGTCGAGGATCAGCCCGGCGCGGTCGAGCACCCGGCATTTCAGCTCGCGTTCGAGGTTGCGTTCCTGGCTGGGCGACAGCGGTGCACCGCTGATGACCAGCTCGGCGCCGGCGCCGCGCACGAGCTCGCCGAGTTCGGCGACCTTGCCGCGGCCGATGAAATAGCGGGGATCGGGCGTGCGTCGCCCGCTCGCGAGCTCGCCGACGATCTCGGCGCCCGCGGAGCGCGCCAGCTCGGCGAGTTCCGCGCGTTCGGATGCATCCGGTGCGCCGTCGGTCGACGCGTGCAGCAGGATTGCCCGTTCGCCGCTCTGCGGCCGTTCAAACAAGGACGGCCCCCTGCGCCCGGCGCGGGCGGCGGTACTGGTGTTGCCTAGTCGTCGGCGTCTCCGCCGGCATCCGGCAGAGGCAGCCGCACGTTGCGCGACGGCACGATCGTAGAGATCGCATGCTTGTAAACCATCTGGTTGACACTGTTTTTCAGCAACACCACGAATTGATCGAATGAATCCACCTGCCCCTGGAGCTTGATGCCGTTGACCAGGTAGATCGACACCGGCACCTTCTCCTTCCGCAGGATGTTCAGAAACGGGTCCTGCAGCGACTGCCCTTTGGCCATGTCGGGGTCTCCTTATTCTTCTCTGTCTTGTTGTTATCGTCGCTGCCGGCCTGCCCCGGCCCACCAACGAGTAATTTGCCCAAAGCGGTAAAAAGTCTAGCACGGCGCCAGCGCGCCACCGGGCTCAAACCCGCATTTTGCCGCCCATGCGCGACAGTATGGCACCGAAAGCGCCGGCTTCAAGCGGGTCGACGACGAAAAGTCCGGGATCGGCGCGCAACCACGTAATCTGGCGCTTCGCGAGCTGGCGCGTCGCGTACAGCGCCCGCCGCGCTGCCGTCGGCAGGTCGCAGCGGCCGTCGAGGTGTGCCCACAGCTGGCGGTAGCCGACCGAACGCATCGACGGGCTGTCCGCGCTGAGCCCCGGCCGCTCCCGCAGCCGGCGGACCTCGTCGACGAAGCCGGCCTCCAGCATGGACTCCAGCCGCGCCGCGATACGCTCGTGCAGCGTGCGCCGCTCCGCGGGCATCAGCGCGACCCGGCGAAACTCGCAGTCGAGCGCCGGCCCGGTGTCGGCCTGCCACTCCGACAGCGGGCGGCCACTCAGGCGCCAGACCTCGAGCGCGCGCTGGATGCGCTGGCTGTCGTTCGGGTTGATGCGCGCCGCCGCCTCGGGATCGACCTGCGCGAGGTCCGCGTGCAGCGCCGGCCAGCCCTCCGCCGCAGCGCGGGCATCGAGCTCGGCGCGCAGGTCCGCGTCGCCCTCCGGCAGCGGCGCGATGCCGCGCGTCAGGGCCCGGAAATACAGCATAGTGCCGCCGACCAGCAGCGGCACGCGGCCGGCCGCGTGGATTTCCCCGATGGCCGCGCAGGCGTCGCGGACGAACGCGCCGGCCGAATACGGCTCCTCCGGATCGCAAATGTCGATCAGGCGGTGCGGTACGCGCGCCAGCGTCGCCGCGTCCGGCTTCGCCGTGCCGACGTCCATGCCGCGATAGACCTGCGCCGAGTCGACGCTGACGATGTCGGCATCCAGCGCCTCGGCGAGGCGCAGCGAGATCTCGGTCTTGCCCGCAGCGGTCGGCCCCATCAGGCAGATGACCGGCGGCCGACTCACGGCGTCACTGGCCGCGCAGGAACAGGCGATCGAGTTCGGCCAGGCTGACGGCCGTCCAGGTCGGCCGCCCGTGATTGCACTGGTCAGCGCGCTCGGTCTGCTCCATCTCGCGCAGCAACGCGTTCATCTCCGGGATCGTGAGCTGGCGGTTGGCGCGCACCGAGTGATGGCAGGCCATCGTGGCCAGGATCTCGTCGCTCAGGTCCGCGACCCGGTTGCTGTCGCCGCCGTCGGCGAGGTCAGCCAGCACGTCGCGCAGGAGCGCCTCGGCATCGGCCTGGCGGAGCAGCGCGGGCAGTTCGCGGACGACCAGCTTCGCGGGCCCGGCACGATCGACGACGAGGCCGATGCGCTCGAACGCGGCGGCGTGTTCCTCGGCGAGATCGGCCTCGCGCTCGGACACGCTGACCGCTGCCGGAACCAGCAGCGGCTGCCGGGTCAGCTCGCGTGCAGCGAAGTCCTTTTTCAGCCGCTCGTAGAGTATGCGCTCGTGCGCCGCATGCATGTCGACCAGGACCAGGCCGTCGGCATTCTCCGCGAGCACGTAGATGCCCGCGAGTTGCGCGATCGCGAAGCCGAGCGGGGGCGTGTCGGCGGAACGCGGCGCGGCCGACGGATGCGGATCGTGTCGCGGCGCGGCGGCTTCGGCCATCGCCGCGTAGCCCGCCATGGCCTCGGCGACCCGGCCGCGCGCGGGCGCGTGTCCGAGTGGCATGGGCTGCTGATTCGCGGCCGCGGCGACCGGAATGCGCGTCGGGCTCGACGCCCTGGTCCCGGGCCGGGTCTCCGCGAGCGCGCGCTCGAGCGTCTGCGCGACGACGCCGTGCACGCGCCGGCCGTCCCGGAATCGCACCTCGTGCTTGGCCGGGTGCGCGTTGGCGTCTACGGCGGCCGGGTCCATGCTCAGGAACAGCACGTAGGCCGGGAAGCGCCCCTGGAACAGCACGTCGCGATAGGCGTGGCGCACGGCGTGGGCCAGCGTCCGGTCGGTGACAGAGCGCCCGTTGACGAACCAGTACTGCAGGTCGGGCTGGCTGCGACTGAAAGTCGGCAGGGCGAGCCAGCCGCGCAGCGCAATGTCGTCCGCCTCGCGGCTGACGTACAGCGTCTGCTCGGCGAACGACTCGCCGAGCAGCCGGGCCAGTCGCTCGCGCTCGGCATCCTCGCCTTTTGCGGCCGGCAGCGACAGCAGGCTGCGGCCGTTGTGCGTGACGCTGAAGGCCACGTCGGCGCGCGCCAGCGCGAGCCGCCTGAGCCAGCGGTCGATGTGCCCGTACTCGGTGCGCTCGGTGCGCAGGAACTTGCGGCGCGCCGGCGTGTTGTAGAACAGGTCCTCGACCTCGACCGTCGTGCCCCCGGGATGGGCGGCCGGACGCGGTTCGCTCAGCGCGCCGTTGTCGGCCGTGACCTGCCAGGCATGCTCGCTGCCCGCCGCGCGCGAGGTCAGCGTCAGCCGCGCGACCGAGCCGATACTCGGCAGCGCCTCGCCGCGGAAGCCGAGCGAGGCCACCGCCTCGAGATCCTCGAGGGTTTCGATCTTGCTCGTCGCGTGCCGCGACAGCGCGAGCACCAGTTCGTCGCGCGGAATGCCCGCCCCGTCGTCGCGCACCCGGATGCGCTTCGCGCCGCCGGCCGCGATGTCGACGGCGATCGCCTGCGCGCCCGCGTCCAGGCTGTTCTCCACCAGTTCCTTGACGACCGAAGACGGCCGCTCGACGACCTCGCCGGCGGCAATCTGGTTGACGAGGTGCCCGGGTAGCTGGCGGATCGGCATCGCGGCTGAGTGCTTGGCAGGGAATCCGGCATTCTTTCAAATGCCGCGGGCGATGTGTACCGCGCGGGCGGGCCCGCGGCGATCAGCTGCCGGCCAGTACCGGGATTCGCAGGGTCTGGCCGACCTTCAGCCGGTTGCTCGACAGGCGGTTCGCGGCCTTGATCGCGCTCATGCTGACGTTGTAGCGCTCCGCGATCTCGGAGAGCGTGTCGCCGCGCACGATCACGTACTCGAGTTCCTTCTCCGGCGAGCGCTTCAGGTTCAACGCGATCTGCGTGTCGGGCGGCGGGTTCGTGTAGAAGTAGTTGGTGATACCGGCCATGATCGCGTCGGCGAGACGCCGCTGGTGCGATTCGTTGCGCAGCTTGCGCTCCTCGTCGGGGTTCGAGATGAACGCAGTTTCGACCAGGATCGACGGCACGTCCGGCGACTTCAGCACGAGCAGCCCCGCCTGCTGTACCTGCCGGCGATGCACGGGCCCGAGGCGCGCGAGTTCGTTGATGACCCGTTCGCCGACTTCGAGGCTCGCACCGAGTGCCGCGTTCTGCGACAGGTCGAGCAGCACCGAGGCGAGCACCTGGTCCTTGTCGGCGAGCGATACGCCGCCGACCAGCGCCGCCGCGTTCTCGCGCTCGGCCAGGCGCCGCGCGGCCTCGTCGCTCGCGCCTTTCAGGGAGAGCACGTAGACCGATGCGCCGCGGGGCCGCGGATCGTCGACGGCGTCGGCGTGCACCGATACGAACAGGTCGGCCTTCTCGCGTCGCGCGAGTTCCATGCGCTCACGGTGTTCGACGTAGTAGTCCCCGCTGCGCGTCAGGATCGCGCGCATGCCCGGCTGCGCGTTGATGCGTTCGGCGAGCAGCTTGCCGACGGCGAGTGCGACGCTCTTCTCGCGCGTGCGCCCGCGGCCGACCGCGCCCGGATCGTGGCCGCCGTGGCCGGGATCGACGACGACGAGGACGTCGCGGCCGCGCTCGTAAAGGTCCTCGGCGCGCTTCACCGGCGTCAACGGGCCGCGGCCCTGCAGGTCGATTACGAGGCGATCCCCGTAGCGGCCGTTCGGTCCCGCGGTGAAACTGCGCGAGCGCACGGGTTCGGCGAGATCGAGTACGACGCGCAGTTGCCCGTTCGCGCGCCGCCCGCTGCGGATCGAGCGGACCGAGCCACTCGCGCCCGGCGCAGCGAGTCCCTCGGCGAGCGTGCTGTCCTTCAGGTCGACGACCAGCCGGTCGGGGCCGCGCAGCGTGAAGATGTTATGCGCGGCAGGCTGGCTCAGGTCGAGCACCACGCGCGTGCGGCCGTTCTCGGTCCAGACACGAATGTTCTCGACCGTCGCCGCTTCGACCGCGCCCGCTGCGAACAGCAGCAGGCACGCGCATGCCCGTATGAATCCCTGCATCCCCTTGCCCGAACGCCTGTGCGTCGCGTGTCGGGCCAGTATACGAATCTGCACGGAAATTCCAATTTTTTTCTATCTTTTTTAGCAAGATAGGGAAGACACGGCAGAGACTACCCGACCCTGTCTGCGCGCCCGCACGCAGGCGCTCGAGGAGCCCGGCGCCGCGCGGCGTGCCGGCCGTGGCGCGCGCGCGGCGGCCGGCGCCGGCATAGTCCAGCGTGATCGCGACGTCGGCCTGAGCCGCGAGGCCCGCGACGCGCTCCGGCCATTCGACCAGCCGCAGGCCGCAGGCCAGCTCTTCCCAGCCCAGGTAGGTCAGCTCGTCGGCGCTGCCGATCCGGTAGAGATCGACGGGGGAGACGGGCCCCGCCGCGAATTCGTAGGGTTCGACCAGCGTGTAGGTCGGGCTCGGCACCGGGCCTTCGTGACCGAGCGCGCGCAGCAGCGCGCGCGCGAGCGTCGACTTGCCGGCGCCGAGCTCGCCCGCGAGGGTCAGCAACAGGCCGCCGCGCTCGGCGGGGAGCGCGGCCGCGAGCGCGCGGCCGAGTGCGACGGTGGCCGCCTCGTCCGGCAGCTCGACCGCGTGCACCGCCGATGAAGTTACGGGTTCAGCCACGGGCGCAGCTCGGCCAGCAGGTCGGAAGCCAGCAGCCCGCGCTCGGCCGCGCCGGCGGCGACGTCCCCGGCCCGCCCGTGCACGTCGACGGCCACTGCCGCCGCGGTCTCCTCGTCGAGGCCCTGCGCCAGCAGTCCCGCGACCAGGCCCGTCAGCACGTCGCCCATGCCGGCGCTCGCCATGCCGGGATTGCCGGCCGTGCAGAGCCAGGGTTCGCGGCCGCGCCGCGACGTCAGCGTGTGGTGCCCTTTCAGCACGATGCAGCCGCCGTAGCGGTTCTGCAGCCGCTCGAGGGCCTGCAGGCGGTCCGCCTGCACCGTGGCCGTGTCGCTGGCGAGCAGCCGCGCGGCCTCGCCCGGGTGCGGCGTCAGCACGCGCCGGACCTTCGAGTCCGGCTCCGCCGCCAGCAGGTTGAGCCCGTCGGCATCGACGACCATCGGCCGGTCGACCTTGCGCAGCGCCACGAACAGCCCGCGCGCCCAATCGCTCTGGCCGAGGCCGGGCCCCAGCGCGACTACGCTCGCCGCTTCGACGAGCGCGGCCAGGTCGTCGCCGTCCTCGACCGCGTGACACATCAGTTCCGGGCGGCCCGCCGGTATCGCCGCGATTCCCGAGGGGTGCGCCGCGACGCTGACCCGGCCGGCACCGGCGCGCAGCGCCGCCTCGCCGGCGAGCCGCGCGGCGCCCGGCATCCCGGGGCCGCCGCCGACCACCAGCACGTGGCCGTAGTCACCCTTGTGCGACTGGCGCCGCCGCCGCGGCAGCGCATCCGCCGCGAGCGATGCCGGGACG
>ERZ869936.664-NODE-664-length-30033-cov-19.840983_pt1 | contig 30033 bp, 30 predicted proteins | sample MGYA00520876_ERZ869936 | MGnify/ENA primary metagenome ERZ869936 (study PRJEB32218, sample SAMN09650985) | biofilter metagenome | isolation source: enrty point of leading RO module | place: Saudi Arabia: Thuwal, RO plant located on Red Sea | collected 2016-02-17 ... | reverse complement strand
AGGAATATTGATTTCTGCGACAATTCGCATATGAGTGTCCTCTTCGAACATGACCTGCCGGCGTCACCCGACGAGGTCTTTGCCCATCTCACCGATGAGGCGCTACTGGTGCAATGGTGGCCATCGGGGGCCGAGGCCAATCCCGTTGAAGGTGGCAGCTATCACCTGTGGTGGGACGGCCCGGGTTGGCACCTCAGAGGGCGTTACACAACGGTCGAACCCCCAACCAACCTGACATTCACTTGGGAGTGGGACCACGAGGACACGCCGGCTCGCAGGGTCGACATCGCCGTGAGCCCTCGAGGTGATGGCTCCCATCTAGTGATCCGACACGAGGCCGGCTCCGAAGAAGAAGGCGAAGGCTATCTAGAAGGTTGGAACCATTTCATCGGTCGACTCGAAGCGCTCCTCGAACGAGGGAACTGATTTGCTCGAAGCCATCACGGCTCCCATCAAGCGGGTCAGGCTCGGGATATCCGCGGCTGCCTCAGGGCCTTTCAAGCATGTCGACTACCCCTTGGCGAACAGCTTCGACCACATGGGCGATCCGGGTCTTCACGGTCCCGGGTCGGTTTCGTGGCGGGTCATCGGAGATGTTGCGACGTTCATTGGAGGAATCAGGGGCCTGATGATCCAGGCCGCCCATCCTGAGGTCGTCGCCGGCGTGGGTGATCACTCCCGCTATCGCGAAGATCCGCTGGGGAGACTCTCCCGAACGTCTGCCTATGTGACGGCAACGAGCTTTGGCGCCATGGCCGAGGTCGATGAAGCGGTCGAGACCGTCAAGCGGATCCACAAACGGGTGAGTGGTGTCTCGGAGCGGGGTGTGCCCTACGAGGCTTCCGACCCCGGCTTTTCGGCGTGGGTTCACAATGCCCTTACCGACTCCTTCCTGGTGGCCAACCAGATATATGGGAGGGAACGTCTGAGCCCCGATGATGCGGATCGTTTCGTCAAGGAACAGACCCGGGTTGGCGCACTTCTCGGGTCCGACCCGATGCCGGCAACAGCGGATGACCTGTCCGCATGGATCACGGAACACCCTGATGCCGCACCGTCTCAGGCGATGCGGGAAGCGATCGACTTCCTCCGCAATCCCCCGCTGGACCCGTCGATCAAGCCGGCCTATCTGATCCTCCAAGCCGCCGCAGTGGCGACGATTCCGGCGAGGATCCGCAGCATTCTCGGAGTATCCGCCCTCCCGGGGGCGATCCAGGTTGGCAGGGCGAGTATTGGCGCCCTTCGCTGGGCGATGGGCAGCTCACCCTCGTGGAAGGTGGCGCTGGTCAGAACGGGTGCCGAGATACCGGACGGCCTCTTCAAACAGCCATTACCAATAGATCCACCGACCTAGTCCCAAAATACCTCATTGCCGTGAGCGCGCTAATACTCTCCGCGCTCGATGGAACTCGTCTTCGATCTGGTACTCATCTTCACCCTGCGTCTGCTCGACGTCGGCATGTCGACAGTGCGAATCGTGCTGCTCGGAAAAGGGCGAAAAGGCACCGCAACCGGGCTCGGATTCGTGGAGGCTCTCATTTGGGTGATAGCCGTCGCCAGGGTTCTCGACGGCCTCGACGACCCGCTTCGCATGATCGCTTTCGCCGGAGGTTTTGCGGCCGGAACCTACTTTGGCGCTCTCGTCGAGGAGTGGATTGCCATCGGACAGGCCATGGTGCGGGTCGTGGCGCCGGTTGAGTCGAACCCGGTGGCCCCGCTGCTCCGCGAGAAGGACTTTGGAGCCACGGAGATCAATGGATCAGGTCTCGACGGTGACGTTCGCATCACGTTCTGTGTCATCCCCCGAAAGCGGCTCGGCGAGGTGACGCATCTCATTCGGGAAGCGAACCCAGCGGCATACGTGACCGTCGACTCGACGACTTCCATCGACCTCCATCGTCGCGCGGAGCGGCTCGTACGTAGATAGCGATCGCTATCGACCTGAGCGCGCCGCGTCTCAGTCGACCTGCCAGACGATCAACGTCGCCCAACCATCGTCGGCTTCGTCCTCCATGTAATTCTCGAGCAGTCCGCGGACCTCGAAGCCGTTGCTCAGCTGGAAGCTGAGGGTCGGGTCGCGCAACTCGCCGGCGACGACCTTCTCCACGTATTCGTGGATCGACATCCGGTCCTTGTGATGGAAGAAGCCAGGCAACGCTCCCCCGGCGATGATCCCTCTCTTTCCGTGTCGCCGCACCAGGTCCTTTCGAGCCTCATACAGCATCCGGCCGATTCCACGTCCCCGGTACTCGGGCAACACGGTGATATCGGTTCCGTAATACCAGTCGCCGTCAGGGTCGTGGTTACCACACTGATGCTCGCCGGTGATCCCGGCGATTGTGTGCTGAGGATTTTCGAAGTCGAAGTCGAGGAAGATCCCTGCGCCCATTCCAACCGGCCTGTCCCCGTCCATAGCGACGAAATAGCCTTCCGGGAACACTTCGGCGTAGGCGCGAATGTCCTCCTCAGATAGGAGGTCTTCGGGGTTCGCCATCGGGAAACAGATCAGCTCGATGGCAGCCAACTCTGGGGCCAGCGACGCCGTCAGGTTGACGAGCCGGACCTCACTCAAAGTCGAACTGCTCCCACGGATGCTCACCCGGTCGGCCCCATACGGCCTCCAGTACACCGGCCGTCGTCCGCATCACGACCGCCCCGCAAGTGGCGACATCATGCGGAGTCGCCGCGCCACGGTTGATTTCTTCATCGGCGAAGAAAGCATCGAGATCTTCGGCAAGCTGCTCTGCATTCTCCAGTCGCTCAGCAGAACTGGCCTCGCTGAGCGGGCTCCGCGAGCCCTCCTCGCTGCGGTTGCGATCATCGAGACAATGGTTGGTGTGTGCGAACACCCCCGAATCGACCCTCGTCACTCTGTTCCCACCGGGCATGGCCTCGATATTGCAGCCGATACCGTCGGGACCCATCAGCATGAAGTTGTGACCACCGGCCAGATCGGCATCGAGGACTGCCTTGATCGCGTCATCGAGCTCGGTTTGCTCCAGGACCTTGCGCACGACGAACGGCCAGGTCACTCCCGGTTTTCCGTATGAGGTGAGGTTGTTGATTCCCACCGCGACGCCGGCTTCGTTCATCCCGATCTGGCCGAGACAGCCCGCCGTCGTCTGAACGAAGGCTCTCGGACCCGCCTCCGGTCGGACATCGAGCAGATAGACGTACTCCCCCGCCGAGGCATGCATGTCCCAGGTTTGGGCGAGGAGACCCCTCTCGGCGTCGATCAACCCGGTGCAGTCGTCTTCTTCGAGAGTGGTGCCGCCTTCGGAGCGAACGACGTCGACCAAGTCGGTGAAGCCACCGACAACCACGGCCTCGGCAACAGTGATGCCGGCTTTGCCGGCCATGGCCGACATCTCGTCAAAGAGGTTTGCCGAGAACCTCTCGTGGGCTTCGAGGGTCTGCTGCGCGATCTCCAGAATCCGTTCAGGTACCTCGGCTCGCCCGGCCCAGTAGGGATCTCCGGCCAGGTCCAGCCGGTCGGCGAGATAGCCGCGAATCTCCGGAGCCAACTCGCTTCCGTGCCGCTCTCCCATCGCCCGTGGGGGCCCCTCGAGGACGAGCGTCCTGATTTGTCCGCCATACATGCGCGTAACGGTACAGGGAACCGCGGCCAGCAAGGGGCACGTCCAACTGCCGACCGGCCTGTCCGGTCGAGAGGAGATGAACATGAGAAGAACCATTATCTGGACAGCCCTGATCGCCCTTGCGCTGAGTGCGTGCGGTGGGGCAAGCACAGCCGAGACCTTTTACGAGATTGGGGACGATCTTGACGGCGGTCAAGGAGCGAGCGGCACAGACAACGAGTCTGGAACTCGAGAGAAGGCACCGTTCGAGACGATCAACCTCGACTTGGCGGTCACTTCTGACCGCAAGGTGATTCGCAATGTATCGCTGCAGCTCGAGGCCAACGAGACCCGATCCACGTACGAACGGATCGTGACGATCGCCGAAGCAAACGGCGGTTTCGTCGCCTTTGCCGAGGTGTCTCCCGCCGAAGACGAAGAAGAGCCCTTCATTCAGCTGACGGTTCGCATCCCGTCGTCGAATCTGACGCCGGCTCTGACCGCTATCAAAGATGCGGCCGATGAGGTCGTCTCCGAATCGCAGGGAGCTCAAGACGTCACCGAGCAATTCATAGATCTCGAGGCTCAGCTGACGAACCTCACGCTTCTGGAAACAGAGCTGCGCGCCTTGCTCGAAGAGGTGCGCCAACAGCCCGAAGCCGACCCGACGAAGCTTCTCCAGGTGTTCACCGAGATCTCGAACACCAGAGGCGAGATCGAGCGGATTCAAGGTCAGCTCAACTACCTCGGGGATGCGGTAGAGCTGGCCACGGTCTCCATCGGGATCGCACCGACACCGCAGTCAGTTCCCATCGTGGCGGAAGGTTGGGCGCCGTCGGACACCGTGCGGGACGCCGCTCGAGATCTGGTGGCCGGCCTTCAGAACATGGCCGATGTCGTCATCACGTTCGGCATCGCGGTGCTCCCGATGCTCGTCCTCGTCCTCGGCATCCCCGGCCTGGCGTTGTACGTCGCATACCGATCGTGGAGATCGCGCCGCAAAGCGGCTGGCCCGGCGCCGCTATCGGCAGAGTGAGACCATCAGCAGAGTGAGACCGTCTTCAGAGTGACACCATGAAGAAGGGCCCCGGAGTTCCGGGGCCCTTACTTCCTGGTCATGTGCTCCCTCAGCTCCTGGCGAGCTGGTAGAAGTCGTTGTACTGGATCTCGAAGTCACCGGTGTCTTTGATGATCTCCAGCTTCTGCATCAGATCGTCAGACGGGTAGATCGTCTCGTCGGTGAGGACCTCCTCCAGAATGAACTCCTCGGCAGCCGCATTGGGGCTGGCGTAATAGTTCCAGTTGGTGAGAGCCGCGCCGGTCTCGGCATCGAGCAGGTAGTTGATGAAGGTGTGCGCCGTGCATGGTGACTCAGCGACCGCCGGGACGGCCATGTTGTCGATCCAGACGGTGCCTCCCTCTTCGGGAATCACGTATGCCCAATTGTCCGGGTCGTCGGTATCGGCGAACGCCGTGAAGAAGTTGCCCGAATAGCCATGGGAGACGGCCACCTCACCTGTGACCAGGTTCTCGTCGTATTGATCGGAGTCGAACGCTGCGATGTTCGCCTTTGCGGCAGCAATCAAATCCGCGGCCTCCTGCAACTCCTCCTCGCTGGTGGAGTTGAGTGAGTAGCCGAGGTACTTGAGCGCCGCACCCATCGTCTCTCTCGGGTCGTTGAGCAGCGAGACCCCGCCGCTGAATGTCGAGGTGAGATCCGGGTCGAACACGAGCGCCCAACTCGGCTCGAAGTCCTCACCAACCTCTGAGATGTTGACGCCCAAGCCGGTCGTACCCCACTGATAGGCAGCGGAGTACTCACCAGTCGGGTCATACGGCGGGTTGACGAACTCTTCGGCGAGATTCGACAGGTTCGGGATCGCATCCTGGTCCAGTGGGAGGAGGAGTCCCTCCTCGATCATGATGCCGACCATGTAGTCGGACGGGACGATCAGGTCATACACCGCGCCAGCTTGGAGCTGGGCAAGCATGGCCTCGTTCGACTCGTAAAAGTCCTCGATGACATCGACTCCGTACTCGGTCTCGAACGCCGAGATCAACTCGGGATCAATGTACTCAGACCAGTTGTAGAAGGCGAGGTCGCCATCCACCTCGTCTACTTCACACTCGACTGTGCTCGGGTCCTCTCCGGAGCCACCATCACCACCGCCGGCAGTCGTGGTCGACTCGCCTTCCGAATCGCCACAAGCGGCGATGACCAATGCCATCGCGCCCAACAGCGCGATGAGTTTCATCCAGCGTCTCATTTCAAGCTTCCTCCTGTTGTCGCCATCATTCGAAGCGACCGGCGCAGGATATCCGAAAGATCGGTGCTAGCGGCACCAAAACCGGGAACTAGGCGCCCTGCTGTTGGGGCGTCAGCGGGACGTCGGGCTCTTCCTCGTCGCCCTTGGACCGGGTCCGCTGCAGGCCCAGCGAGATAGCGACCAGAAGCATGGACGCAACCAGCATGACAACACTGACTGCGTTGATCAGGGGAGTCACACCCCTCCTGATCAGACCGAAGACATACACAGGCAGAGTGGTTGCTCCCTGTCCGGAGACGAACTGAGTCACCACGACATCGTCGAGGGAAAGGGTCAGCGCAAGGAGCGCGCCTCCGGCGACACCAGGCGCGATGAGAGGCAGCGTCACCCGACGGAATGTCTGCCATCGGGTCGCGTATAGGTCGGCGGCGGCTTCTTCGAGCGCGTCATCGAATTGGGCAAGCCGGGCGCGGACGACGACGGCCACGAAGGAGATGTTGAATGCGACATGGGCAAGCGTGATCGTCCCCAACCCGGTTCGCAGCCCGATACCAAACAGATCGTCTATCAGCCCGATGGCCTGGAAGAAGAAGATGAGGAGCATCACACCCATGGTCACGTCGGGGATGATGATCGGCATGTACGCGATGCCGTCGAGAAGGCCACGACCCCGGAACCGGTAGCGCTCCAACGCGATCGCCAGCATCGTGCCGAGGATCGTGGAGATGATCGTTGAAGCGAACGCGACGATCAATGAGTTGCGCAGCGCCGAGAGAATTCGGTCATCCTCGAGCATTGCCCGGTACCACCTCAGCGAAGGCTCGGTGAAGATCGAAACATTCTCGTTGTCGTTGAAGCTGAAGAAGATCAACAGGGCAATAGGCGCATAGAAGAAGATGTATACGAGCCATGCGTTCGCAGCCAGCAGTCGATTCACCGGCCCTCGTGGCGTCCGCTGGTCGCTCATACGTTCCTGGCTCCCGACCGAAAGTAGATCAGGGTGGCGATCAGCATGAGGAACATGATCGAAATCGACAGAGCCGATCCAAATGGCCAGTTGCGGGCACTCAGGAACTGGCCGACGATGTAGTCGCCGATGAGCGTCGTCCTCGCTCCACCGAGGATCGCCGGGGTGACGTAGGCGCCTAGCGCCGGGATGAACACGAGGATCGATCCAGCGATCACCCCTGGCATCGACAAGGGCAACGTCACCTTGCGGAACGCGGTCCAGCCGGAGGCATACAGATCGCGTGCCGCCTCGACCAAACTCCAATCGAGGCGTTCGATTGCTGCATACAGCGGGAGAACCATGAAAGGCATGAAGCCGTAGACCATCCCGATGAGCACGGCTGTGTTCGTGAAGAGGAGGCGCACCGGCTCCCCACCGAATGCCTGGCTGATCTGGCTGGCGATCCCGTCGGAGCCGAGGATGAAGCTCCATGCGTAGGTGCGAACCAGGAAATTCGACCAAAAGGGGATCATGACGAGGACGAGGAGGACATTCCTCAGCGTCGGGCCCCTGGTGGCTATGTAATAGGCGAAGGGGTAGCAAACAACCAGGCAGATAGCCGTGGTGCTGAGCGCAAGGACGAGGGAGCGGAGGAAGATCTCACCGACGAGTGGCGTGAACAGCCGCCCGTACGAGTCGAGGTTCCAGTCTTCGAGAAGCGTGAGCCCTGTGGAAGATCTCGATGCGAAGGAATACACCAGCACCAGCAGGAGAGGAAGAACGAAGAAGATGACCAGGTAGGCAAAGGAAGGCAAAGCGATCCTGAAGCCACGTCGGGAACGGGCTCGCTCAGCTGCGGCCTCGAGCTCGGGCGTCGCCTCCTGGGTTGTCATCTGCCGAGACGCCATCAGTCCACCACGAGGCTGGCGGCCTCCGGGTGCCAGACCAAGTAGGCCTCCTCACCGATCTCATATCGCTCGACGGAGGGGCGGTTCTCTTCCTTCACTTCGATGACCGACCCGACGTCGGCTTCCACGCCGTAGTAGTAGACGTCGCCGTAATAGAGCCGTCGGACGACTTTCACCCTCATCCGGTTCATGTCGTCGGGAATGGCCTCATCGATGTCATATAGGGAGAGTCGTTCCGGCCGGATGGTGAGCGTCTTGGCGCCTTCCGCGGCGTCGGCGGTGGGTGTCGGGAACTCCTGGCCATTCGACATCCTCACCCTCCCTGACGAAGGCACCGTCACATGGATGAGGTTGGTGTCGCCGATGAAGTCTGCGACGAAACGGGATTTTGGGTGCTCATAGATCTCTTCGGACGCGCCGATCTGAAGCAACTTCCCTTCGTTCATCACGCCGATCCGATCCGACATCGTGAGGGCTTCCTCCTGATCGTGAGTCACATAGACAAAGGTGATCCCCACCCGGGCCTGAAGCTCCTTGAGCTCCACCTGCATCGCCTGCCGTAGCTTGAGGTCGAGCGCGCCGAGTGGTTCGTCGAGCAGCAGCACTTCCGGCTCGTTGACCAGAGCCCTTGCCAGAGCCACGCGCTGCTGCATTCCACCCGAGAGTTGCTTGGGCTTGGCGTCGGCGCGGCGGCCGAGCTGCACCTGATCCAGGACACGCTTGACCCGATCGGCGATGGCGTTCTTCGCCACCTTCTGCATCTGCAACCCGAAAGCAACGTTTTCCGCCACCGTCATGTGCGGGAACAGCGCATACGACTGGAAGACCGTGTTCACCGGTCGTTCGTTGGGAGGTCGAAGTCCCATCTCCTGGCCGTGGATTCGAATGGATCCGCTCGTCGGGTATTCGAACCCGGCGATCATGCGAAGGGTCGTTGTCTTCCCGCATCCGGAGGGCCCGAGCAATGAGAAGAATTCGCCATCTTCGATGACCAAGTCGATGCCATCGACCGCGACGACATCATCACCGAACTTCTTGGTGACCCCGACCAGCTCGACGGCAGGACCGGCCATCCTCCCTCCTTCGTATGCGACACAAACAGGGCCCACAGACCCGGAGCGGCGAGCTTAATTGAGCGAGGTCCAGAGCTGCCCTCGGATGAGTCACCTTTCCTGGACTTCGGCAATGGCATGACGATCGGGGCTCAGAGTGTTGCGGTGTCTATGCACCGCTACTCTGCGGACCATGTCTGCTTACTGGCACCCGTTTGCCGAGATGGCCAAGGTCAAGGATGCGCCCTTCATCGTCGACCGCGGCGAAGGGATCTACGTTTTCGACGAGGACGGCAATCGTTATCTCGATGCGGCAGCCTCCCTCTGGTACATGAATGTGGGATACGGCAGGGACGAGATCATCGACGCCATGGAGGCCCAAGCTCGAAAGCTCCCCGCGTTCCACAGCTTCATCGACTACGGCACACGGCCGCCGATCGAGCTCGCCGAGCGAATCGCCGCAGTTTCACCTGACAAGGAATCGAAAGTCTTCTTCGGCTCAGGGGGCTCCGACGCCGTCGACACGGCGGCCAAGCTCGCCCGGCGCTACTTCTCCGCCGTGGGCGAGCCTGAGAGGACGGTTTTCATTGCCCGGGAGTGGGCGTACCACGGCATGCACACCTACGGCACGACCCTCGGTGGAATGGAGCCCAACAGGGTCGGCTACGGCGGTGACATGGTGTCGGATGTCGTGCTGGTTCCGCACGACGACGCGGATGCCGTCGACAAAGCAATCGAGCATGTCGGACCGGAACGCGTCGCAGGGATCTTCGTCGAGGCGGTGATCGGCGCCGGGGGGATCAGGCCCGTTCCTCACGACTACTTGAAGCAGGTGAGGGAATCCATCCGGTCAGCGGGCGGCCTCTACATATCGGACGAGGTGATAACAGGATTCGGTCGAGTGGGCGATTGGTTCGCGGCGAACCTCTTCGAACTCGAGCCTGACCTGATCACGTTCGCCAAGGGAGTCACGTGCGGGTACGCACCCCTGGGAGGCGTTGTCGCCAGCTCCCGGATCGCCGAGCCCTTCTTCAACACGCCCGGTCTGATCTTTCGTCATGGGTACACCTATTCGGGCCACTCCACAGCTTGTGTTGCCGGGCTCAAGGTCATGGACATCATCGAGAAGGAGGGTCTCCTCGCCCGGGCCCGGGAGCTCGAAGAGGAGATCTACCAAGCTCTGCTTCCCCTGGAGGAGCTCGATGTCGTCGACCACATTCGCCGGGGTGTAGGGGCTCTGGCGGCAGTCCAGCTGCAAGTGGGCGATGACGAGACTCTTCCCGCCCGGGCGGCAGCTGCGTGTCGGCATGCCGGTGTGCTCAGCCGTGCGGTCGGTGGTGGGGGCCTCCAGGTGTCTCCACCGCTCACGATGAACCGGGATCAGGTGACCGAGATGGGTCAGCTATTCCTCAAGGGGCTCACCTCTCTGTGATCCAGACCCCGTTCTGGGTCGCCGACTTTCCCAGGCCACCCGGCATCGGCGAAAGCGACCTCCCCTCCCGGACCGACTATTTGATCGTCGGTTCGGGGCTCACCGGGCTGGCGGCGGGTCTTCGCCTCATCGCCTCAGGGTCCTCCGTCGTGGTGATCGACAGTGGCGACATCGCCGGAGGCGCTTCGTCGATCAATGGGGGCATGGTGTCTCCTGACGTCAAGGCAGGCATGCGCGCCGTCGAAGCTCGTTATGGCCCTCAGCTGGCAACCGAGATCTGGAATGCTTCCGTCAGGTCGGTCGATATCGTCCTCGACCTGTGTCGCCAGTACTCCGTGGACGCTCTGGTCAATCGGGACGGACTGGCGGCCCTGGCCCTTACCGAAAGCGACGTCCCCAAGTTCGTCGAGACAGTCCGTTGGTATCAGGAGAGGTACGGTGTTCGATGGGAGGTATTGGAGAAGGATCGTGTCGGCGAGATCACCGGCTCGGATCACTTCGCCGGCGCGCTCTACGAGCCTGAGGGCTTCGGATTGCATCCGGCCCGCTACGCGTTCGGCCTTGCTCGCGCCTTCGCAGATCAAGGGGGAGCCCTGGTGGCTCAATGCGCTGCAACCTCGATCGAGAGATCATCGGCTGGTTTCCGCGTCGAGACCACCCGAGGGCCCGTCGAGGCAGGCGATGTCATCGTCGCGACCAACGGCTACACCGCCTACGAGCCACTTCCTGACCTGCGGAGGCGAATCGTCCCGATCGGCTCTTACATCATCGTCACGGAGCCGCTCGAGCCCTCCGCTGCGTCTGAGGTCTTCCCGCGCAACGCGATGACCTACACGCGGCGTCGCCTCCTTCACTACATGCGGCGAACCCCAGATGGCCGGATCCTCATCGGCGGGCGCCGAAACCTGAAGACCGGGCTACCGCTGGAGGAGAGCGCCGCCGACCTCAGGGCTGCTCTCGTCCGGTATTTCCCACAACTCGCCTCCGCCGAGATAACACACGCATGGGGCGGCAAGCTGGCCGTGCCCTTCGACTTGACTCCCCACATGGGCAGGATCGATGGCGTTTGGTACGCGGTCGGGTACGCCGGTCACGGGGTGGGGCTGTCGACGCTGCTGGGGCACAATCTCGCCGGCATGCTTCTCGGCGAAGAGCAGACGAGCCCGTTCGCCAGGATCCCGCATCAGGGTCGTTTCTACTACCGAGGGGAGCCATGGTTTCTCGGCGCAGCCTCTCTCCTGTACCGCAGCCTCGACAAGATCGGAATCTGAGACAGCGGAGCAGGAAGCTGCCGAACTAGTCTCGCTTCATGACATTCCCTCAAGCATCTGCTTATCCAGAAGAGAGCCAGGCGACGACGATCCTGATCCTTGGGATCCTCGGGCTGATCTGTTGCGCCCCCTTGGGCATAGCCGCCTGGGTGATGGGGAACAGGGAACTGGAAGCCATCGACGCCGGTCGGCGGAATCCGGAGAACCGAGGAACTGCCAACGCGGGCAGAATCATCGGCATCGTGGCGACGGCGCTGTTTGCCCTCGGCATCCTGGCCTTCATCGCCTCGATCATCTTTGGCTTCACCATCTACTCCTTCGAGAGCTTCTAGAGGTTCGATCGTGATGTCGATGACGCGAGCATGGCGTGACAGGCTGCTCCTGGCAGCCCCGCTGCTCGCCGTGATCGGATTATCGATGGTCACCCCCGATGCGGACGGCCCAACCATTTGCCCCTTCGCCAATGTCACCGGGATCGCATGCCCGGGTTGTGGGATGACTCGCGCCGCGGGTTTCCTGATGCGGGGAGACCTAGCGGCTGCGCTGACCTACCACCCCCTGGTCGTGCTGGTGGCGTTGCAGGCCATCGCCGGTTGGGCCTGGTTCGTTCTGCGTAGGGGCAACCGGGTGAAGCCGATGTCCAATCGTGTTGTGACCGCAATCCTGGTCGGGACCGGAGTCAGCCTGCTCGCCGTTTGGCTGCTGAGACTCTCGATGGGGTCGCTTCCGCCTGTATAGCGGCGGGTTTCGTCCCGGCCCGCGTCGAGCTGATCCTCGCCATCCAGAAGAAGACGGCCGCCACCCCGGCTCCGACGCCGAGGACGGCGGGGAGAGCCCACTTCGAGTCGGCGACCAGCGAGATGCTCTGGGAGACGGGAGCACGACCCCCTTCCGGATCCGCGACCCAGCTGCCGAGCTTCAATAGCACCGCAAACGAGATCCCACCGAGCGCAAAGCGTGTGAAGAGAGTTTTGGCAGCGTTGAGACGGTTTTCGCCGAGCAGCACGTAGATGGAACCGAACACCACCTGCGCGGCCAAGGCGACGACCGTGGCCACTGCCAGCTTGCCCGCCACCGGGGAAGCCTGCCCAATGACGGGCGGCTCGCCGGGCTGTCTGATGACGAGCGGGTCCAGGCCCGAGACCACTGCGCCGACTTGTTCTTCCGTGACGGGCACCCCTGCAGCGACGACAGCTCGGGTGACATCAGGGACAGCAGGGGCGAGTGCTCCCGAAACATCAACAGCGCGCGGACCCGGGTCCGGGGAGGCGGCGGCCAACACGACGTCCTCTACGAGATTGCCGATCGCATTCTCGACGGTGGGCAACGTGACCGAGACTTCGGCTGCGGACTCGGCCTGTTCCTCTGGAATCCCGGATTCGACGAGCTGTTGGGCCATCCAGTCGGTGAACCTGCCCGATACTTCCTCGCTCTGGCTGATCGGCCTCAGGTTCGAGCTCAATTCGTCGGCATCCACGACGACGGCACGGCCCCATATCGAGATGAGCAAAACAGATGTGGCGAGCCCGAACACCCACGCCGACAGCGAGGAGAGAGATCTAGAGACGTGCGGCTTCAATTCGTTATTACCAGGGCCGGGTTGGTGCGTATCCGGGGCCGCTTCGCCTCGACCGCCGATGCGAGCTGCGCAAAAGCCTCAGCCGCTTCAGAGCCAGGAGCAGCAATCTCGACGGGGGCGCCCTCATCGGCACCCCGACCCATGGCCGGAACCAGGGGCACTTGCGCCATCAATTCCACACCGAGCTCCTCGGCCAGGGCTTGACCGCCTCCAGACCCGAACAGCTCGTACCGCTTGCTGTCATCTCCGGTGAACCACGACATGTTCTCGACGACGCCGATGACCTCCTGATCGACCTCGGCGGCCATCAACGCGGCCCTTCTCGCCACCCGCTGTGCGGTCGGCTGAGGGGTGGTCACCAGGACTACTTGGGCTCGAGGCAGGAACTGCGACATCGATATCGCGATGTCCCCGGTGCCTGGAGGCATGTCGACGATGAGAAAGTCGAGGTCATCCCAGAAGACGTCCTTGAGGAACTGCTCGATTGCCTTGTGCAGCATGGGGCCCCGCCAGATGACGGCTTTGTCATCGCCCACGAAGTAGTCCATCGACATGACTTTCACGCCGTGTGCGACTGGAGGCACGATCTTCTCGCCCATCATCACGGGTGGCTCGGCAACACCAAGCATCCTCGGGATCGAGAAACCCCAGATATCCCCGTCGACGACGCCGACGTTCTTCCCGGCCCGCTTGAGAGCGACAGCGAGGTTGGATGCCACTGATGACTTGCCTACGCCTCCCTTACCCGACGAGATGGCCACGACGCGGGTCGACGATCCAGGCTCCCCGATCCCCGGCTTCCCCTCGCCGAGCAGGCCTTTCATCATCTCGGCTGCTTCGGCATCGGTCATGATCTCGATGTCGACGTCGGCCCCGCGACCATGGGGGCGCAAAGCCTCTTTGAGCGAGTCGTCGAGCTCGTGGCTGCGCATAGGGAGCTTGAGACTCACCTTGATCTTCCCGGTCAGGGTCTTGTCCACCGAGACGACCTGGCCCAACTCACCAAGGGTGCGGCCAGGCATCAACGGCGACTCGACGGCGGCGACCGCGTCGAAGATATCCCCTTGCGGGGCGTTGTCTGGATTGTCGGAGGCCATGGATTTCCCCTACGGCGGCAGTGGATAGAAAGCTCTCCGAAACTATAGTTTTGATGGATCGGTACCCCTCATGGACACCACGACGCTCGAAAACCGAATCTCTGACCTCACCTCGGCGCTCGGAGACCCCACCCGCAGGGCCATCTACATCGCCGTTCGGGAGTCGGCCGAGCCCATGACCACCTCGATCGTCGCCGACCTCTTCGAGATTCACCCCAATGTCGCCAGACACCATCTCGACCGCCTCGCCGAGGACGGCTACCTCAAGGTAGGAACCGAGAAGGGCCGCGGCGGGCCCGGGGCGGGCCGTCCTGCCAAGACCTACGCGGCGACCTCGAAAGAGGTCTCGGTGCACTTTGCACCGCAGCGGTCTGAGATGCTCGTCGAACTGCTGCTACGGGTACTCGACAAGGTCTCAAAAGACGACCTGGCCAGTGTCGCCGAACAGATAGGGCGTCAATACGGCAAGCAGCTGGCCACCGAGATCGGCGTCCAAAGCGAGACCGGCTACGACGAAGCGGTTCAGTCGGTGGCCCGCGCCATGACCGGGCTCGGCTTCGCAATGGACCCCGACATCTCCGGCCAGAGGCTCCTCACCTCACACTGTCCTTTCGGTGAGGCAGCTACCAACCATCCCGAGGTGGTTTGCTCCCTCGACCGTGGCATCGTCTCCGGCCTCTTCGGTGAGCTTTCGGTCCCATGCAACCCGGTCCTAATCCCCCACCTCCGCCAGGACGAAGACTGCATAACCCAGGTGCCCGTGACCCTCACCAGCAGCAAGTAGAACCCGGCTTTCCTTAGGTATCAGCACTCATATTTGATAGCTGGCGCGTCAAGAAGACCGACTGTCTCTCGGAGCTCGCTTCAGAACCCCCACCGTCTCACATATGAGACGCCATACCTAAGGAACGCGGATGCCATGTGGAGGGGAACCACGAGTTTCTCGTAGGTCGAAGTTTGGCTGTTCTTGCGGGATTCGGTGGGACTTCTTGATTGACACCGTCCGTTAACCTCAAAAGAGACAAGCTTTTACAACCGAAAGGGCTGACATGACCAATGACCCGTTCGGGTCGCGCACCAGACTCGACACGGCCCTCGGATCAAGGGAGATCGCACGACTCGACGCCCTCGATGGAACCAGCGATCTTCCGTATTCGATCAAGGTTCTCCTCGAATCGGCGTTGAGAAACCTAGACGGGGTCACGATCACAGAAGACGACGTGCGCCGGATCGCATCCTATGACGCCGCAAACGTAGGTGAGCAGGAGATACCTTTCATCCCGGGCCGGGTTGTCCTCCAGGACTTCACGGGGGTGCCGGCGGTGGTCGATCTCGCCGCCATGCGGGCTGCGATCGTCAGGATGACCGGAGACGACGGCTCCGCCCAGAAGGTCAACCCTCTCATCCCGGCCGACCTCGTCGTCGACCACTCCGTCCAGGTCGACGCGTTCGCCAGGCCCGATGCCCTGATGATCAACTCACACAAGGAGTTCGAGAGGAACCAGGAACGCTACGAGTTCCTCAAGTGGGGGCAGTCGGCGTTCGCCAACTTCAGGGTCGTTCCCCCCGCGACCGGCATCGTCCACCAGGTGAACCTCGAATACCTGGCCAAAGTGGTCTGGGACGACGGCCACTCCCTCTATCCCGACAGCTTGGTGGGAACCGACAGCCACACAACGATGATCAATGGCCTCGGTGTGGTCGGATGGGGCGTCGGCGGCATCGAGGCGGAGGCGGCCATGGTCGGCCAACCCATCTACATGCTTCTTCCCGAGGTGGTCGGTTTCGAGCTGACCGGCAAGCTGCCTGAGGGTGCCACCGCCACCGACCTCGTGCTTCGCGTCACAGAGATGCTGCGCAAGCACGGAGTAGTCGGAAAGTTCGTGGAGTTCTACGGAACCGGCCTCGCCGACATGCCTCTGGCGAACCGGGCGACGATCGCCAACATGGCACCTGAGTATGGGGCGACTATCGGGTTCTTCCCGGTCGATGAGCAGACCCTCAAATACATGCGCCTGACCGGACGGGACGACAAGCTGATCGACACCGTCGAGCAGTACTACAAGGCTCAGGGGATGTGGCGCGAAGACTCCCACCAGATCACCTACTCCTCAGAACTCCACCTCGACATGTCGACCGTGGAGCCATCTCTGGCCGGCCCGAAGCGGCCCCAAGACCGCATCGACCTCTCAGGAATGAAGTCGCAGTGGGAGCAAGATCTCACCAACCTGTTTGGAAAGGCGAGCCCGGCCAAGGAGGGGACCATCTCTGAGTGGGTGGACGAGGGAGGCCGCCCGACGAATGGCCCGGACTTGCCCTCGAGCGGGTTGGTTGAATATGACGGAGCCACCTTCACACTCTCCGACGGTGACGTGGTGATCTCCGCGATCACGTCCTGCACAAACACCTCGAACCCGGATGTGATGGTCGGCGCCGGCTTGGTCGCCCGAAAGGCTCGTGCGCTCGGTCTCAACCGAAAGCCATGGGTCAAGACCTCACTGGCCCCGGGCTCGAAAGTGGTCACCGAGTACCTGACGAAGTCGGGCCTTCTCGAAGATCTCGAGGCCCTTGGATTCCACGTCGTCGGATACGGATGCACCACCTGCATCGGGAACTCCGGCCCACTACCCGAGCCGATCTCCAAGGCGATCCACGAGAACGACCTGGTGACGGCTTCGGTGCTCTCCGGAAATCGCAACTTCGAAGGCAGAATCTCCCCGGACGTGCGCGCCAATTACCTGGCGTCGCCGCCTCTCGTGGTTGCGTACGCCATCTCCGGCAGCGTCGACTGGGACCCGATGACCGAGCCCCTCGGCACCGATGCGGAAGGCAACGATGTGATGCTCAGCGACATCTGGCCGACGCAACAAGAGATTGCGGAGCTCGTTGGGGAAAACGTTCTCCAGTCTCAGTTCACAGAGAAGTACGCCGACGTCTTCGCCGGCTCCGATGAGTGGCGTGCCATCACGACCGACGAGTCGGACCTGTACTCGTGGAATGCAGCCAGCACCTACGTGCAAGAGCCCCCGTTCTTCACGGAGCTCACGCCCGAGGTCGAGCCTCTGAGCCCCATCACGGGGGCGCGGGTGCTTGCCAAGCTCGGCGACTCGGTGACGACCGACCACATCAGCCCGGCGGGATCCATCGCCGTCGACTCACCGGCCGGCAAGTACCTCATCGAGAATGGGGTGCAGCCCCCGATGTTCAACTCCTACGGATCGAGGCGCGGGAACGATCGGGTGATGACCCGAGGGACCTTCGCCAACATCAGGGTGAAGAACCAGCTCGCGCCGGGCACGGAAGGCGGGTGGACCACCGACTTCACCGACGGCAACGTGAAGTCGATCTACGAAGCGGCCATGAGCTACCAAGATCACGACATCCCGTTGGTTGTCCTCGCCGGGATCGACTACGGCATGGGATCTTCCCGTGATTGGGCGGCGAAAGGGACCTTCCTTCTCGGCGTCAAGGCAGTGATCGCCAAGTCGTACGAGCGAATCCACCGCTCGAATCTCGTGATGATGGGAGTGCTCCCTCTGGTCTTCAACGACGGGGAAGATGCCGACTCGCTAGGTCTCGACGGCTCGGAGTCGTTCGACATCACACTGAACGACCTTCTCCAGCCAAGAGAGATAATTCAGGTCAAGGCGACCCATCCTGACGGGAAAGTGACGGAATTTGAGACGACGGCGCGGGTTGACACACCTATAGAGGTCGAATATCTCCGCAACGGAGGCATCCTGCACTATGTCCTCAGACAAATGGCGAGCGCCTGACCAAACGGAAGACCCCCTCCCCCGTCGACAACTCAGGCTGACCGGAGTCTTCCTGGCCGTGGTCGCAGCAGGCTTGGTCGGTGCTTGGCTCTTCCAAGGGGGCACGACCGCATCAGGCCCTGCCAGTGCTTCTATAGGAGAGCCAGCTCCCGACTTCGAAATCGAAAACATCGAGGGAGACGACCCGATCGTTCTCAGTGAGCTGGTCGCAGGGCATGACGGACCTCTGGTGCTGAACCTCATGGCCTCTTGGTGTGGCCCGTGCCGTGAGGAGATCCCTGAGCTCAGCGCATTCGCGGATGCGAACCCCGACGTGCTTGTGCTCGGAGTCGACGTGGAGGACGTTTACGAAGACTTCCGACAGTTCATGAGTGAGGTCCAGCCCACCTACATGGTCGGATTCGACGACGGCGACATGCGGGCCCGATATCAGACTCTGGGCCTGCCCGCCACTTTCTTCCTCGACTCCGAAGGGCGGATCGTCGATGTGTTCAACGGGATCCTCAACGAGTCGATACTCGAAGAGATAGTCGCCGGGATCGGGTGAGCCTCGCCTTCAGCTGAGGTCCCCGCCCCTCTCCTCCAGGGTCTCGGTGTAGGCGAGGTTCGGACCGTCGATGAGCTTGGCCGTGACGATCAGCCGCTGCCTCGCAGAGAACTTGGGGTGGCACGTTGTCAGGGTGAGCCACCCGCCAAGACGATCATCGGTGACCCACACATCTGTCGGCTCGACGATGAACCACTCCTCCTGCAGCTCGTAGACGTGAGTCCCGATGGCAGTCTCCACCTCGATCCGGTCGCCTGGTCGGAGTTGATCGAAGTCGAAGAAGGGTCGCCCGTAGGTGGTCCTGTGCCCGGAGAGGACAGCGTTTCCGGGTTGCCCGGGTAATGCCGTCCCCGGCATGTGCCCGGGGCCTTTCTTCAACGTCTCGACGTCCACGCCCTCGAAGACGACCACCTCCAAGCCGAGACGGGGAACCCGGAGGATCGCGAACTCCTCGCCGACCTCAGGTGGTTCCTCGGGATGGAATTCGACGTTCTGGGGGTCGTCCTGACCCTCGCCGGTGGGGACAACCTCCACGGGGGGAAGCTCCTGGCGTGCCACCTGGAGGGTGTCCACGACCTGGGAAGCCGCCGCGTTCTGGATCCGAGCGTTGATCAGATCTGTGACCAAGAGCTCATAGCCCGCATACCCGAGCAGGAATGCACCTGACCAGATCAAGGTCCATCCGAAGATCTGAAGCTTGCGTTGCACCTAGCTCATTTCCTTGGGTGTCCGGGCTCGGATGTGGGGCTCGTAGCCCTGCTTGCAGGAAAGGCTAGGTCCACCAATCAGATATCAGCCGCACTACGTCAGGATCCCGACCAATCGGGATCGCGCTTCTCGAGGAATGCGCTGATGCCTTCGCCGGCATCAGACGTCAAAGACACTTCGGTCAGGGCACCCTGGAGCCTGTCGAGGGCGGCGTCGAAGTCGAGCCCTCCTATGCCTGCGAACGCATCACGCCCGATCAGGTACGCCGCAGGGCTGGCAGACAGCAGACCATCGACGACGTCGTCGACTGCCTCGTCGAGTTGCTCTCGGGGAACGACTCTCGAGACAGCACCGATGCGTTGTGCCTCGTGCGCGTCAATGATCCTCCCCGTCAGCATCAATTCCAATGCGACCTTTCGCGGCACGGCGCGGGACAGAACAGCTGAGATCATCATCGGCCAGAGCCCCACCTTGATCTCGGTGGTGCCGAGCTTGGCGTCATCGACACACACGGTGATGTCGCAGGCAACAGCGAGACCGAACCCTCCTGCGAGCGCGTGCCCGTTGACGCGGGCCACGGTGGGCTTGCCACCCCGGTGCATCAGGCGAAACAACTCGGCGAGCGCTCCCCGCTCCTCGTGGAGACCGATGGGGTCATCCACGAATCCGCCCGACAGGTCGCCCCCGGCGCTGAAAGCCTGGTCACCAGCCCCGGTGTAAAGGATGACCCGCACGGCGGAGTCATCAATGGCTTTCCGGGTCGCTTCGGCAAGGCCACGCATCACGACAGTCGACATCGGGTTGCGTCGTTCCGGGTCATCGATCGTTATCGTCGCCAGGCCGCCCGAGACCTCGTAGGTCGTGCTCATTTCCTCCGTCCGTGTCTTCAGGTGAAGTTCAAAGGCTATTACCGTCGGCGCAACATGCTATGGCTGGCCATCGTCCTCTTTCTGGCACTCGCCATCGCGATCCTGCGAGGCGGTCGCCTGACCAACCTCGGTGACATCGAGCTCAAGGCCTGGTGGCTCCTGATAGTGGGGTTCGGTCTTCAGGCGTCGACTCGTCTGTTGCCTGACGAATCGTGGGCCGAGACTGCTGGCCTATTCATGGTTCTGGGATCGTTCCTGCTTCTGATGGTGCTCGTCGTCATCAATCGCGAGATGCCGGGAATGTGGCTGGCAGGGTTCGGGGTGCTGATGAACTTCACGGTCATATCACTCAACGGCGGCATGCCTGTGCTCGTGGAGGCAGCCGAGGTCGCCAGTGGATTCGCCCAGTCGGATCCGGACATCGCGGGATCGTTCAAGCATGTGGTCCTCGACGCAGAGACCATTCTCCCTACCTTGGCCGACGTCATACCCCTTCGGCTCGCCGGACACGGTCAAGTGATCAGTCTCGGCGATGTGTTCCTCGCAGTGGGCCTCGGACGCTTCCTGGAACACGAGTTGCGCAAGCCGCGGCGCTATTTCAAGAAAGGCGCCCAGGCAAAGGCCGGCTCAGCCCACTGAAGCCGCAGCGCGCGGGTCGAGCACCCGACGGGCGGTGAGGAGACGACGCAGGGACGAGACGACTTGGGGATCGTATTCGTAGGCAGTCCCAGCGTGGAGATGTTCGAGGGCCTGCAGCGGTGTGTGGCCCTCCTTGTGGATCTGCCAGTCATAGGCCGCAGCAACTTTGATGACCCTGGAGATGATCGAGATATCCGGATCGGTGTCCTCCCCGGGACGCCGAAACGGCTCATAGAGGTTGCGCACGTCATTGGCGACACGGTCTAGATACGGCGCCTCAGCGATGATCTCCGCGCTCCACCGGGCGATGTCGTCATCGGTGTAACCCATCTTCAGCACCTGCGGCTCATTGAGGCTCACCCGACCGATGTCATGCATGAGACCGGCGAACTCGATGTGCTCCACTTGGACGGGGCCGATGCCCATCTCCTTGGCGATCGCCGTTGCGATCTCGGTTGTGCGGTCTGCGTGGCCATCGATACCGAGGCCGGATACCTCGGGGATTCGCGCCAGGGCCCTGATCGTCTGCTTGTAGGTCGTCTTCGTCTCCTGGAACCGTCTGAAGGCTGTGTGGGCGAATGAGTAGGGAAGCAACGCGATGGGAAGGGCCCACCAACCGAGCTCTTGGAAGAACTCCCCGAACAGCGCACCCGTGAGCGTCAGCCCCAGGAAGACGTTGAGATCGTGTAGCAGGGCCCGCGCCAGATAGGTCCGCGATAGTTCTCGAGGGCCCAGGACGAGCAGCGCGCGAAGGCCGACCTCGACGGCGAGCCATGCGAGAAGCGCTCCACCAAATGGGAGCAGGTCCTCCCATCCCCCATCGAAGTCGGCGAAGACCCCGACTCGAATCGAGGAGTACACGAATACATACGTGAGGTAACCCGCCAAACGCCTGACGAGGGTGGGCAGAAGCTCTGGATGAGCCTCTCCACGTGAGAGCCGCAGCGCCCAGACAACCGAGAGGCCGGCGCCATAGACCACGGCCACACCGGCGAAGTCGACACCCCCGGTCTCGGTCATCATCACAACGGGGAGGGCCGCAGCCACCGCCAGGCCCGTGGTGAACCTGTTCCCGGAGTTGCTCGTCGCCACCCCGATCAGCGATCCGATGACGAGAGCCGTCACGCCGACCGTCAACGCCAACGGGTCTGCTGCCGCGTTGGGTAGAGCGAAAAGGACGACAGCGACGCCCGTGAGAGGGAACATCCAAGAGAGGAAGGCGACGGTGCGGGGCTTCCACTCAGCCACGTAGCGTCAACTCCGGTTCCTCGGCGAGACGGCGGGCCATCTCCTCGTCGTTCACATGTGGAGCGCCCCAGCGCCGGCCCGTCTTCTTCAATGCCCGCTCGAACGCGTCGACCACATCGGGGTGGAACTGGCCGCCCGCGTGCCGGCGCAACTCACCGATGGCGTATTGCTGAGAGAGGGCCATGCGATAGGACCGTGCCGAGGTCATCGCGTCGAAAGAGTCGGCCACGGCGATGATGCAGGCCTCGAGGCTGGGGGTCTCCCCTTCGGTGTGGCCACGACCCCCGTAGCCATTGCCATCGAAGTGACTGTGATGACCTGAGGCGATCTCAACCATTGGCTGCAGGAAATCGACTTCGGCGAGGATCTCCTCCACCAAGTGTGCGTGGTCTTTCATGACCTCGTATTCCTCGTCATCCAGCCTTCCCCTCTTTCGGATCAGCTCGGTAGGCACTGCGAGCTTGCCGAGGTCGTGGATGAGCGCGGCCCAGCGGATTTCCTCGAGCTGAGTCCCCGTGAATCCCAGTTCCTCGCCGATTAGCTGGGCGAAGTAGGCGACCCGCTCGGTGTGGCCTCTCGTGTACATGTCTTTGGCCTCGAGCGTCTTGACGAAGCCTCGCAATGAGCCGATGTGCGACTCACGCAATTGGCCAAAGGCGTACAGCGACATGTGCCCGATGCCGTAGACCCCGACGATGAGCACGAGGATGGCGGGTCGGCCGGCGATGAGATAGGCGGCCCCGATCATCCCACCGAGGAGACCCATGATCACCTGGCCGGAGAAAAGCACACCCATCTGCGACCAGGGCTCGAGGTTCTCTCCACCGAACACGATCTTGACAGCCCGTCTGATCATGACCGTCTGGGCCGTGACATAAGCGAAGGCGGCGATCGTGGACGCAACGGCGACACGGAGCAGGGTCTCGGTCGAGACACCATTGAGCTGTCCGAGATTGGCATCGAGGATGAGTCCGGCCACGCCGGCGGCGAGGGTTATCTGGCCGAAGTTGGCCAGAGGTTGGAACCAGCGACGCTCCTTGATGTCGGTCGGGGTCACGGAGGCAGCCGCCCCCATCAGCACCATGCCGAGGGTGGCATCCGAGCCCGGCTCGACGGCAAAGATCACACCTGCCGTCATGATCACCATCAGCCCCGACGACTGCATCAGCCGATCGTTCACCTCGACTGCGAAGAACTCGAGGAGCAGGAACAGACCGGCAAAGGCGACCCAAATCCCCCAGTCGGGGGGATCGAAGTAGACGACGGACAAGACGACAGCTGCGCTGCCGATGAGAACATAGGGAATAGCCACACGGAGGCGGCGGCGAACCGTGTGTCTGAGATGGCTGAACCATCCCGCGTACCGCTTTTTGAGTCTGATGCCCATAGTCAGGTGTAGCGACATGTTGCTCGACGAGAGAGGCAGGCCGGTGCTTTTCAGCTCAGCCGATTCGAGAGTTAGCCGTGTAAGCCACGGGCCTCCAAGAGGTGATGACTCCACGACGTCCGAACAGTGTCACTTGCATGGGACACTCACCTACGGTTTTCATTACACCGACCTTGGGGGCTGGTGTTCAAAGATCCGCTCCGCTGGGTTTCGATGAGGGTCTGTATGCCTGCTGTCGTTGAACGACACCGTGCCTGCCCACTCTGCTCCCGATTCCTCGGGAACCCTTCACATGTCAAAAGCCCCTGACTTCGCCCGCCGGGGCGGTGAACCTCGACCGTTCGATCGAAGTCCGCCAGCCCACCACCGGAAAAAGCTCCAGCCCGGATAAATCTAGACAACCCAGAGGGGTCACACAAGAAGAAACCGACTGTCGTGCGCACAAACCAGGCCGACCAGGTTGTACTCTGCGCCGCGTGGATGCAATAGCCCTGCAAGAGAAGATCGGGCGCATCGAGGGGGTCGAGGCGGTGCGCGTCGTCGGCGAGAGCGGCGCAATTCAGGAGATCCATGTGCTCGCCAGACGGACGAAAGCGCCCAAGCAGCTGGTGCGGGACGTCCAGTCACTGGGCCATGCCCTCTTCGGCGAGGACATCGATCGCAGGGTCGTCTCGATCGTCCAACTATCTGATGCCGATCTCGAAGGCGGGTTCCGCCCCGCTCTCGTCGACATCTCAGAGACCCTCGACGGCTCCAGAGCTGAAGTAGTGGTCAGCCTGAGGTGGAACGACAGCATCTACAAGGGGAAGTCGGGTGGAGCGGCGTCCACGGCGACGCGAGCGCGTCAGGTCGCAGAGGCAACGCTCGACGCGATCAGGCAAGGCATACATCCTGGAGCAGCGCTGGCCGTTGGATCGATGGATGTTCCCCTACTCGGTGGCCGGAAGGTGGCTGTAGCTCAGATCGTGCTCGTCACCGACGCCACCGAGCGCATGCTCATCGGATCGGCGTTCGTCGACGAAGACGAAGCCCGCGCCGTTGTCCGGGCGGTGCTGGACGCCTTGAACCGACAACTCGCGGACCTGAAGAGCCCCTGAGCCGGGCAGCGATCGTCACGCCTCATCAGTTGTCTGCCGAGGCAGGCAGACATATCCTCCTCTCCGGAGGTAATGCCGCCGACGCCGCTGTTGCGATCGTGGCCGCCCAAGGGGTGGTCGCACCTGAGACATGCGGCATAGGCGGAGACCTCTTTGCCCTGATCCACGCTCGTGGAGAAGAGGCACCTCTAGCCATCAACGCCTCCGGTCGAAGCGGCTCAGGCGCCGATGCCGCGATTCTCCGCGACCTCGGCCATCAGACCGTGCCGAGAGAGCATCCCCTCACTGTGACCATCCCTGGCTGCGTCGACGGGTTGCAGGCGATTTCGGAGCGGGTTGGCACCGTGAGCATGGCGAGCTGCTTGGAACCGGCGATCACGCTGGCCAAAGAGGGATTCGCTGCCTCGACCGAGCAGTCGCGGGCCTTCACCGCGATGGCCGGGGTGTACAGAGACAACCCGGCCGTTGCCGACTTCTACCCGGACGGCGAGGCGGTGCAAGCTGGCGACATCGTGACCAGGCCCCAGCTGGGCCGGACTCTCCAGGAGATCGCTGATGGTGGAAGGGACGCCTTCTATCGAGGTCGAGCGAGCGAGGACATCATTGCCGTCCTTGGGCCGCACGTCACGGACGACGACCTGGCCCGGAGCCAGTTCGAGTGGGTGGACCCGATCGGAATCGATATTCGCGACGACGTCGCCTGGACCCTCCCTCCCAACTCTGCCGGGTACCTCGGACCGGGCACGCTGGCCGTTTTCTCTAGGCTCGATCCGCCGCTCGACCCCACCGACCCTCTGTGGTGGCACCTCCTCATCGAGGCGCACCGATCGCTCGCTTGGGAGAGGGACACGCTGGTGGCGGAGCCCCGGACCGCACCAATCGACCCGATGGAGTTGCTCTCCAGCGAGCGACTCGACGGGGCGGCCGAGGCCATCTCCCGCGACCGCGCCGGCATTTGGCCGACCCGCCCGGCACAACCGAGCGGGACTGCGTACATGTGCGTCGCAGACGATGCGGGGCTGGCGGTGTCGATTATCCAGTCGAATTACCGGGGTACAGGATCACCGTTTGGAGCTGCCCGGTCGGGCTTTCTGCTTCAGGATCGGGGTGGCGGCTTCAGCCTCGAGCGGGGCCACCCCAACGAGCTCCTCCCGGGCAAGCGGCCCGCCCACACCCTCTCCCCCACACTCTGGACGCGAGACAAGAGCGCCTCTTGGCTCCTCGGCACCCGAGGTGGTGAGATCCAGCCACAGTTGGTAGCGCAAATGGGTGCCCGGGCGATACTTGGCGGCTCGGCGCTCGAGGAGGCTCAGCGGGCCCCGCGCTGGACGATGAGACGGTACGGGCCGGGAGAAGTCTCGGCCGTGAGCCTCGAACCGGGCTCGGATATGGCGGCTCATCTCCGCAGCCTCGGGCATATCGTGACCGAAGAAATGCGCCCTCAGCCGGGCTGGGGCCCCATGGGGATAATCGACCTGACCGGTCCCGATGTCATGGCCGCGGCCGACCCCCGCGTGGACACCGCCCGGGCCCTCGTCCTATGACTGCCGAAAGCAAACTCGTCGGCACCTGGAGGCTCGTCGAGTGGACGGCAACCATCGACGGCAACGAGGTAACGCCTTTCGGCGGCCCGACGACCGGGCTGCTCACCTATACCGAGGAAGGCCGCATGTGGGGCACGTTGATGCGCGTCGACCGGCCGGTGGTGGACGGCGACACCCTCGCCGCCGCTCCAGAGGAGGAACGGGCGGCAGCAGCGGCCGGCTACCTGAACTACGCCGGCACCTGGCATATCGAAGGAGACGAAGTGATCCATGAGGTGGAGGTGAGCCTGCTACCCAACTGGATCGGCACGAGCCAGCGCCGCAAGATGCAGTGGGTCGAGAACGACATGGGTGGAAGCGACCTGATCCTCTCCGCATCGAGCACGACGCGACATGGGGCGGTAGCCAGCAACCGACTGCGCTGGAGACACCTCGTCGATTGGAAGTCTGATCAGGCCTGAAGACCGGACAGGACCGTGCTCACCTGCTCGTCGGTCATCGACCCGCCGGAACCCACTCCATAGAAGCCGACACGGTCCACGAGGCCGTCGTAACGATCCTTGATCGCGTTGGCAAGACCATCGACCGGAGCGGCCACGCCAACCTCAAAGACAGCTTCATCAGGGACGATCGAAGGCATCTTGTCCCATTCGCCACGCTTGGACATGGCGTTCAACTCCTCCCCGAACTCCCATCCGCTCGCTTCCAAGACCGGCTTGTAGGAAGGGGTCGATGCATAGAAGGAGATCTGCTGTCTAACCGGCTCCATCGCCTGCTCGATCTCGGACTGGGTCTCGCCGGTCATCACAAACACCGACGTCGCTCGTGTGACGTCCTCGAGCGATCTGCCGGCCGACTCCGCACCGTCTCTCATGTTGGGAAGCACAACCTGCTCCAGGTACCTGGCCGTGTGGAACGGGTGGACGAAGAAGCCATCGCAGGTTTCCCCGGCCATCGTGGACAGCCAGGGCCCAACGCCCGCGATATAGATCGGGATCTCCGGCTTGGGGACAGGGCCGGGGTCGAAGAATGGGGTCATGAGGGTGAATTGGTAGAAGTCACCCTTGTACCGAAGGGGCGTGCTGTTCTGCCAGGCATCCCAAATGGCGCGCATGCCGAGGATGTAGTCGCGTAGCCGCGGGCCCGGGCTGTCCCACTCGGTCGAAAAGCGCCTCGTGATGTGGGCACGTATCTGGGTGCCGAGCCCGAGAATGAAGCGTCCCTGCGAGAGCCTGGCGAGATCCCAGGACATCAATGCGGTCACCATTGGGGACCGGGGAAAGGCCACTGCTATCGAGGTGCCGAGCTCAATGCGGTCGGTGGCGTTGGCGGCGAAGGCCAGAGGGAGAAAAGGCTCGTATTGGGTTTCTGCCGAGAAGAACCCGTCGTAGCCAAGTGCTTCAGCATTGCGCGCAGCCTCGATGGCCCCATCCGGAGGCGAAGGAGGAAAGTAATAGTCGACTTTCATGGCGAGCATCGTAGAGGCATGCGATCCGCAGTAGCCTTGGGGCCATGGCCTCCAAGATCGCAAAAGCCATCGGATTCATTGGTGGGTTGGTCGCGGTTGTCTGGGCGATGCGCGACCGGTTCATCCAGGTCGCCGTGTCCAGAGAGCCCCAGCCGCCCGCATTTCGGAGCTCTCCCCCAACCGGCGACACCGGTCTCCAGACGGTCGATGGGATCGGGCCTACATATGCTTCTCGCCTCGAGTCTGCCGGGATCACATCCACCGAGCAGCTGGCCAGGACAGACGTCGGGAGGATCGCCGAGATCGCAGACGTGAGCACTGGTCGCGCCCAGGGCTGGCTCGACCAGATCAAATAGCGATTGCCAGCCGTGGTGTACCTCACTGCGCCTGAGAACCTGGGCTCGCTGTTGCCGGATGAGCCGAGCTATCGGGCAGATCAGCTTCGTGAGTGGCTCTACGAGCATCCCGTACTCGACGCAGCCGACATGACGAACCTCCCAGGGGAGGTCAGAGCGGCAATAGGCGATTCCCTCTGGCCGTTTCGGGTCGAGATGGACCGGTCGGCCGATGACGGTAGGACGCGAAAGTGGCTATTCCGGGCGCCCGACGGCGCAGCCATCGAGGCAGTGCTCATGGGGTACCCGACGAGGGCGACCCTCTGCATTTCCAGCCAGGCCGGCTGCGCACTCGCCTGCACCTTCTGCGCCACCGGCCAGTTTGGATTCGAGCGCCACCTCGAGCCCGGTGAGATCGTTGCCCAGGTCGCATACGCTCGGGCCTTCCTTCGCCAGATCGGAATGCCCGGAGTCCCCGACCGATTGACAAACGTCGTCTTCATGGGCATGGGAGAGCCGCTGGCCAACTACAACCGAGTCAGAGAAGCTCTGCGCCGCATGATCGACGTGATGGGGATGTCGGCCCGCTCGATCACGGTGTCGACAGTGGGAATCGTCCCCGGGATCAGGCGTCTTGCCCGGGAGCCGTGGCAGGTCAATCTGGCAGTCAGCCTCCATGCCGCCGATGACGAGCTGAGAACGAGTCTCGTGCCCATCAACAAGCGCTACCCGTTGGCCGACCTGGAACAGGCGTCCCGGGAGTACTTCGAGGAGAAGGGCCGGCGGCTCTCGATCGAGTGGACGATGATGGACGGCGTCAACGACACGGAGGACCAAGCCTTCAAGCTTGCCGCCATTGCCAGGCGGCTCCGGGCGCACGTCAACCTCATAGCGCTCAACCCGACACCGCTGACGGAAGAGACGGCGTCATCGGAAAGGACGATCGACTGGTTTGCCGCCCTGCTCGAAGCAGAAGGTGTCAACGTTACCGTCAGGGACACACGGGGCCAGGAGATCGACGCGGCCTGCGGGCAATTGCGAGTTATTGCTGGAAATCGCGAACTCGGCGGTTAGTCTTCGTATTGCGGAGTGGGTCAGGGGCTGAAGGAGTAGGACCTTCATGCCTGAGAATCGTCGCGCCCGAGCAGCGATCGTCGCCACCGTGTTGGCTCTGCTCGTGGCCCTCTTCTCCGTCGACTACACCGTGCAGCGGGGCGACACCCTCTCCCGGATCGCACAGGAGCATGGAGTCTCGTTACAGGAGCTCATCGAGTCGAACGACCTGGCCAATCCCGACCTGATCTTTCCGGGACAAACCATCGTGATACCAGGAAGCGAAGTCGTCCATGTCGTCGCACGCGGCGAGACCCTGGCCAGGATCGCTTCGCAATACGGAACTACTGCACGCGACCTCGCCCAGGCCAACTCGCTGGCCAATCCGGATCTCATCCGCATAGGCCAGGAGATAGTCGTTTCCGGCTCGGCCGGCTCACGGTCAACGGGTGGCTCGTCATCTACTGCTCCCCCAGCCAACAATCCCGGCTCACGCAGCGGGAACTACCACGTGGTGAAGAGTGGTGACACGCTCGCCTCGATAGCGAAGCAGTACGGGGTGAGCGAAGCCTCGATCCGAACGGCCAACGGAATCGTAGGCGACACGGTGTTCACCGGCACACGTCTCTGGTTGGACGGCCCTGGCTTCGTGGCGGCAGGTACGCCAGGCACAACCACGTACACGGTGAAATCCGGTGACCGGCTGAACGACATCGCAGCCCGACACGCCACCACCGTGTCCAAGCTCGTCGAGATCAATGGCATCAAGAACCCGAACGTCATCCGGTCCGGACAGGTTCTCACTGTCCCCTCTGGCGCCAGCTGGGTGTGCCCGGTGGGCCCGGCAAGCTTCTTCAACGACTGGGGCTTCCCCCGCAGCGGGGGCCGCTACCACGAAGGAAACGATCTGTTCACCAGCAGAGGAACACCTGTCCGTGCGCCGGTTGCAGGCGAGGTCGAGTTCATAGTCGGGACCATCGGCGGCAACCAGTTCAACCTCTACGGCGTCGACGGGGCCCGCTACCTGGGCAGCCACATGGCCTCATTCGAGGGCTCCAACCGCACCGTCGCCGCCGGTGAGATCGTCGGGTACGTGGGCACGTCCGGAAACGCTCAGGGAACGTCACCGCACCTGCACTTCGGCATCTACCTCAACGGCCAGGCAGTGAACCCCTACCCCACCCTCCTCCAGTTCGGTTGTAAGAGATGAGGACACTCTCTTCACTACA